>JAALLR010000371.1_pt1 | contig 11264 bp, 10 predicted proteins | sample 7245931 | NCBI WGS metagenome assembly JAALLR01 (sample SAMN13049201, study PRJNA578106) | oil field metagenome | isolation source: filtered produced water from oil reservoir B9 | place: USA:offshore Texas | collected 2016 | reverse complement strand
CCTTTGTTTAATTGATTAATAAATAATTATGTTATAATTGAATATAATTATTTTTCATAATAATTTTGTAATTTATAAATAATTAATTTATTTTATCATTTGTTAATTTTTAGTTGCTTTTTATTTTCTTTAATTTTAATAAGAGTTTCATAAAGGAGTCAAAATGTACATAAAAAAATTATTAAGAGTTTTGGATTATGGTCAATTTATAAAACCTTTTATTGATTATTTCCTCAATTTTTCAAACACAAATATATATGATGATGAAATAAAATATTTAAAGATAATAAAAATAAAATGGAGTGGAAATTATAATGAAGCTTTGTTAAAGATTAATGATTCTTTATCAACAGTAAACAAAAAAAATATTTATTATCTTTTATTAATAGAAAAAATGGATGTTCTAACTAAATTATCTAAAAAAAATGAGATTAAAGATGTTTTTATTGAATTAAAAAAAGGAATCTCAAGAACTCCCAATTATGTTAGACCATTGATTATAGGGTCGTTAAATATCACAAGAGAGGTTTATTATGATTATATATCTTTAGAAGAGGTTAGAACCTGGAGTTATGAATATGATAAATTTCCAGTGGATAAAGCCTATATGTTTATGGCTGAAGCAAGAAAAAAGAGAAATGAAAAAAACTATATAGAATCTAAAAACCTTAATCTTGATGCTTTTTATATTTTAAAAGATGTTCCAAACCCTTCTGGAATAACTAAAGCTTTGAATAACATTTGTTGGTGGTTAAGATATGAAAACATTGAATTATCTTTAAAATTTACTTTCCTTTTATTATTTTATCTTGGTTATTATTTTGAAGATTTTCAAAGTAAGATTTTTAATACTTTTGATACCGTTTTAACCGTACAAAAAAGATCTAACTTGAACATTTTTTATGATAATATTTTTATTATTTCAAAAATTTACTCTAATCTAAATAATGATAAAAAAATTTATATAAAAAATAAATTCCCAGAATTAATAAAATATATAGATGATTATTATTTGTATGATTTCTCTAAATACTACAAAAATACTAAAAATTTGAGAAACTTTCTAAAAGAATTTATTTTTGAAAAGAATTTTTCTATTGAAAATATGAACGTTTCTTCAAGAACGATAAAAAATTTTTTATTAGAAAAAAGAGATAATATTCAATCGATAACTTTGAATAAAATTTTAAAAAATTTAGAGTTTGATTTTGATATTGATCTCCCAGTAGAAGTTATTACCGAAATGAAAAAAGACTTTATAGACAATAAATTTAGAAAAAATGCAAAAAGATTTTTTTCTTTATCTAAAGAAAAACAATTTTTAGAACTTTTCATTTCTTACTTGAGTAATTATTATAGAAACGAAATCAATCTATTGCAGATAATAAAATATATAAATAAAGATAAATTGATAAAAGTAAACATCACTTATCCATTGAAACAATTGATCAATTTTATTTTTTATAAGTATAAAAATCCCATTCTATATTTAGAAAATGATTTTAAAATTAATTCTTATAATAGTTTTGAGTTTGATTCAAGTTCTTTTTACTATGGTAGAAAAAAATTAATAGAAGCCTTTTTTAATGATTTTAATAAAAAATATTTATTTGATTTTATAAAAATTTATTGTAATCTTAGCTTTCAAGAAAAAGATGTTTTAGAAAAATTTATAAGAAATTATAAAAGATATGATTTTAAAAATATACCAAAAGTTATGTTACCTAAACCAAATAAAGAATTTATTCCTTTTATTAAAAAATTTGAATTAAATAAAAGACTTTCTTCAACATCTTTTTGGTGTTTTGAGGAAAAAGATAGGAAAGGTTTCATTGAAATAATTAATAAGTTTTTATAATTTTCATCCTCTCTTTTTTCATATATTTTTATTACCAAAACTTCTTTTAAAAATTGATTGAGACGCAAACAAAATTATTAACCCTACTACTATAACCAATAATCTACTAAACAAAAAAGAAGTGCTAAAATTAAAGTTTTCCAATAAAAATGTTTTCGTCACTTTTTGCCACGTGAAAATAATCAGACTATAATTTGTATAATCGAGTATTTTGCTTATTCCTAATATATCTAATGCCCATTTACCATTTGTATTTAAATATATCGGTATTAATATTTGAGAAAAATAGAGAAATATGAATACTATTAATCCAAAAGTTCTTTTTAAAAAAGGTACTACTTGAAATAATATAGAAAGAGTAGCGGTAAAATACATCAAAGGCAATATGATTATCAGCCAAGGCGTCAATAATTCTATTAAGTTAAGAGGATTTTCTCCTCTTATTACTTGCATTATTCCTCCCAAAACAAAAATTATTAAAGTAATTAATGATAGAATAATAAAATTTGAAAAATGTTTATATATTATATAGTTTTTATTCTCATATGTTTTATCATTTTTTATTTTGCCATTACTTCTCATCATATTATTCTTTAAAAATAAAAATCCTAATGGATATATAAAGAGTATTGTTATAATACTCATTTTCAAACCAACCCAAACAGAGTTGTTTATTCCTCTTCCTAACTCACCAGATACAATAACTTGAAGATCAAAAATATACCCAAACATACTTAAAAAAACTGCTATTAAAGATATCAAAATCATAAAAATAAATTCTCCACTTTTTATGAACTTAATAGAATCAACAAAAGACTTTTTTGCTAAAGTTTTCATTAAATCCCCACTAAATACAATTTATCCTCTGAAATATTTTACGAGTTATTACCTATTTTGATTTCTCTATCAAAATTTTTTAAAGAAGAATTTCTATGACTAATGCATAAAATAGTTTTATTTTTAAATTTAGATAGTATTTTATTCAATATTTTTGATTCAGTTATTTCATCCACACTACTTAACGATTCATCTATAAGTATTAGATCAGGATTTTTAAATAAATTTTGAGCTAAACTTATTCTTGATTTTTCTCCTCCAGATAATACATTATTGTTTATTCTTTTTTCTGATTTATAATTTAATATTTCATTTAACTCGGAAATTTCAATTATTTCTGATAGATCTTCCTCATTTTTCCCCAATAAAATATTTTCTTTTATGCTTCCAGAATAAACTTCCTGACCTTGAAATGATATTCCTACTATATTTCTAATACTTTTTGAAGAAATCTTTTTTAAATCTATTCCATTTATTTTAATTTCTCCACTGTAATTATTTCTAAGTTTTAAAACAGTTTCAAAAAAAGAGCTTTTGCCTATTCCACTTTCACCAGATATTAATACTTTTTCACTTTTTTTTATATTCATATCTGGTATATCCAACAATCTATCTTCCGATATTTTTATTTTTAAATTTTTAGTTTCCAAACTTTCAAAATTATCTATGTAAATACCTTCAACATTTTCTTGATCTAGTTTTTCTAACTCGTCTAAACTTTTTAAATATGGTTTTGAGCTAAAAAATTCCATTATTAAAGAATAAAAACTTTTAAAACTGGATAAAAATAAGGGTATAAATGAATATAAAACTATTATATTTCCAACAGAAATATTCAATAAGTTAGTAAATTTCATTATTAAGTATATTATTGTTATTGGCACCAAGGAATTTATTAAAGAACTGACATAAGACCAATAATTTTCTACAACAGCTGATTTTATAACAGCTTTGTTTAGTTCTTCATTTTTAGCTCGTATTTTCTCTAAAAAAAAGTGATAAGCATTTTTTACTTTTATATTTTTCACTGAACTAAATGATTCAATTGCTGTTGAGGATAATTCTCTTGATTTCTCTAACATTTTCATCTGATATTCTGACATTTTGTTTTTTACTCCTAATGTCGTTAATAATATTAAAGGAATAGCTATTAAAGTAAAAACACCTGCAAATATATTTATTTTTATAAGTATATAAAAGTAAATGGTCATTTCAATTATTTTTGTACTCATATATATTATTGACGTATAAAAACCAGATACTTTCATAGAAGACATGTTTAAATTAGTCCATATTGCTGCAGAAGTCTTATTTAGAAAATAATTATAATCTGTTTTAAATAATTTTTTTGCATAGAAAACATTATAATTTTTTGCCCCTCTCCAATTCATCAAATTATTTATCACCGAAGATAAAATATTTAAGATAAAAACAAATAAAAAAATTATAAATATAATGAATAAATTTTCTTCAATGACATTCAATTTATTTTCTATGATTCCTTCATTAAAAAATAATTTTAGTTTTTCTGATAATACAAACGACAAAATACCTAATAATATAGAAGAAATAAAAGCTATTATTGAATTTAACTTGTTATTTTTTATGTATATTTTAAATTTATTCATTAAAAATCACCTTTTAATCATTAATATTCTAATAATTTGTTATTTTTAATTTCATATTTTTTATCAGCAATTTTATCAAAATCATCTAGATGACTTATAACAAAAATTATTTTGTCTTTTTTTAATTCCATTATTTTTTCAACTAACTTTTCTTTAGTTTTCTTGTCAAGGTTATTTGTAGGTTCATCAAACAAAATAATATCTTTTTCTGATTGATTGAAAATTCTTGCAAGATTAATTTTTTGTTTTTCTCCAAGAGATAATCCAATATTTTTCATATCAATAAATTTTGAACTGTTTGATATATTTAGTAATCTTTCTATGTTTTCATAATTTTCTTCTTTATCTCCAAATATTATGTTTTCTTTTACAGTACCTTCAAAGATAAAAATTTGATTTCCTTGATAAGACAAGTTACTTGAAACATCTTTGTTTATTTTAAAAATATATTCATTTTTATCTTGATTTTCTCTATAGTCATTTATTTTAGATATAAGATTAAAAAATGTTGATTTCCCAGAGCCATTATCTCCCTTGATTAAGTATAAGCCAGGTTTATTTTCTATAATTAAATTTTCTATTTTGTATAGAATTTTATCTGCTTCATTTATAACATTGTAGTTTCTTATTTCAATTAATTTATCTGTATTTTCAAAATCAATATCTTCATTGGTTCTATTGTAAAAATCATTCACTCTTTTTAAAATAGGTTTATTAGCTTTCTTTTGAATAACAGCCTGAACAATATGATGCAGTGGTTCAAAAAGCATTGTTGAGTATTGAGAAAACATTACCAAACTTCCCAAGGATAACTGATTTTGTATTACTTGGTACGATCCTACACCAAGAACCAAAAACGTCGAAATTGTGCTTAAAAAATTTGGTATTTCAACTGTGAAATTATACCAATAAGAATATTTTATTCTTTCATTCTGCCAGTTATTTTTTTTATCTTCAAATTTTTTTAAGAAAAAGTTATCTTTATTATTCAAATTTATAGGTGTTTTACCTTCTATTATTTTATTTGCCATTAAAATAAATTGATCAGCTGCTAACCTTTCCGATAACGAATATTTTTCCAATTTTTTTCTATTAATAACCATTGAGAGTATGTAAAATGGAATAAATAATAAACTAATTATTGTTAGCTCTGGACTTATCAATAATAAAATGATATAACCAAAAATAATTCTTAAAATCGAATTAATACCCGTAGCATAATATGTCACAAAAACATTGCTGTAATTACTAGAATCTTGAAGTATTATATTTAAAAGTTCTCCTTTATCAATGTTTTTATAGTCGTGTTTTTTTATATTTAAAACTTTTTTTATTATTTTTTTTCTAATTTTATTGGATAATTGAACAGGTATTTTATCCCAAAGGTATTTTTGAAAATAAAATGTATAAATATGTAAACCAACAGAAAATATGACAGTAATTATAATCCATATTTTTATTGAATTTAGATTTTGTTCCATAATTAAATCATCTATAAGATATTTTGTAAAATAAGGAATTAAATAATAAAGCGCTACCCCCAAAAAACTAAAAAGAATTAAAAAAGATATTTTTAATAAATTGCTTTTTTCCTTAAAATTTAAAATTTTTTTCATTTTTTGACTCCTTATAATAAAGCTTTATTAAATCATTTATTATATATTTTTCCGGTATACATTCATTGATTTTTTTTACTTTTAAAAAACCACATCCACCCATACACCAAGGCATAACTTTACAGTCAAAACACTTTTTTGATTCAAAAGGATCTCTTAGCATTTTATTATAAAAACTCTTAGCATTTTTAAATAATTCACCTTTGGAATTTATATCTCCTAAATAAAAAGCTTCTTCTTTTTCAGAAGAAGAACATCTATAAAATTTCCCATCTGTATTAATTAAATAAGTATTTAATCTATCAAATTCGCAATTATAGCCTTTTGTAAAGTAAAATGGTATTTTTATTTTTTTATTTAATAATAAATTATATATTAATAATAAATCCTTTGAATACTCTTTAACGCTTTGATAAAATATATCTTTATTTGTATAACTAATATCCATTTTTTTTGCTTCATTGAAATGAAAGCTAATTCTATTATTATTCAATAATTTATTTTTTTCCATTTGAATTAAAAATTTATTAATATCACTATTGTTTTTATTTACATTTATCCTTATTAAAATTTCAAAATTTGATTTTTCTAATATATTTTTTATATTTTTCAATATTTTATCATAAGTATTTTCACCCTGGTTGGTTTTCCTTGTTTTATTATGTTCATCACTATTCCCATCTATAGTTATTTGAAAAGAGTTTATTTGAGTATTTTTTAATTTTTCTATATTTTTTTTATTTAATAGATATCCATTAGTTGTCATCGAAGATTTTAAATCAATATTTTTATATTTTTTAAGTATATAATTTTCTATATCAAATATAGGTTGTGGATTAATTAAAGGTTCTCCTCCAAACCAATGTATAAAAATATATTTAATATTATCATTCTCAACTTTTTTATCAATGAAATTTTTAATTTTTAGAATTACATCATTTTCTAAATTTGTTTTTAAATGATCTTGATAGCAATACACACAATTAAAATTACAGTTATTTGTTGTTTTTATTGTTAGATTCAGATAGTCACTTGAATAAATTTTCCTCAAATATAGCATTTTTAGTTCTTTAATTTCGTCATAATCTTTATCTAACCATAAACCATATTCATAAAATTTTTGAGTTATTTTTTCTGAAACTATCTTATTATTTTTATAATATGAATAGAATTCTTCGTTTAACTCTAACATACTATTTTTAAGAGTATTATAAATAACCCAATTTCCATTTAAAGATATTTCAATGTTATATTTAGATTTTTTTATTTCATTTATATTTTTCATTTCTGCCTCCATCAATATAAGAAAGATAAGTTAAAAACTTATCTTTCTTAATTATTTTAACTTAATTTTGATGATGTCCCTGGACAACAGTTACTTACTCCTCCAACTCCACAACTATTTGTGTGATAAATAATTTTTTTTGGTTTTATAATCTCAATCATTATTTCACCTCCTTTCGATTAAAATAATTAATAAACTGAATCACTAATTTTATAGCTGTCTAAATTATTTATCTTTTCATCATTTTTATTTCCTTCTGCAAATACTATAGTATTTAGCGTTAAAACAACTACAATTAAAATAATTATTAAAATTTTTTTCATTTGTAACCCTCCATCTTAAACAGACATTTACAAAATTATAACAAATCTGATATGGTTTGCAACTTTGGATAAGATCTCTGGAACTACTATTTTATGAGGGTTTTCATTTTTTGATTTTCCTGCAATATATTAATAACTTTACTTCTTATCACTATAAATTTGTTATAATGGTATATACAGAGATTTTATTTTATTTTTGTTTTTTAAATATAATTATGTAACTATTTTGTTACTTTTTTAGAGAGGAGCTTTTTATGAATCTAAAAGAAATATTATCAATAATGAAAATGGGTTCTTTTATTTACCCAATTATAAACTTTTTTGAAAATATGGAAGAAGATGATATAACTAAATCTTTTTTTAGAATGAACTTATATAAATGGTTTGAAAAAAATAAGGATTTTTTTAAAGAAGTTGATAAAATTATTTCAATTTGTTCCGATGAAAAAACACTGTGTAAAAGATCTCATCTAAGTATTAAAATGCTTGCTTTAGTAAGAAAATCTGCTCTTTTGAGTAATAAGGAAAATAAAGAGGATGTAATTAAGATATATAAAGAGTTAAGAAATAATTTTAACAACTTACCCGATTATGTAAGAACTATTGTAGCGATATCCATGAAGAATTTATACAGTAAATTAGATACAAAAGAAATAAATGATGTTAGGATTTGGAGTGAATCTTATAAAAAAGATAAATCAAAATTATCTTTCCTTACTTTTGCAGAAGCAAAAAAAGAAATAAATAATAAAAATTATAAGAAAGGGATTGAGTTGTTTTATAAAGGAGCTATGGAGTCTTGGGATGTTCCACACCCTACAGCTATACTAAACGGTATTGATTTTGCAAGTTGGTATTCTATAGAAAAAAACTTTTTAGAATTTTCATCACTTTATGGGGAGCTTGAATTTTTAGCAGGATATTATTATGATAAAATTTCAATTATATATGACTATCTTTATACTGTATTTAGTTCTTATAAAAAATTGGATAAGATTGACATACACAAAATCGCTTCATTTATGATAAATAACAAAAAACAAATTCAAAAAAATGAATATTATAAAAAAAGAATAGATTCAGTCAAAAAATTTTACTATGATTTAAATAAAAATTCTTATAAATTGAAAAAATCAGATATCTTATTTTTTGAAAAATGTTTTGAAGAAGATTCTATAGAAAATATTTTTATTTCAAAAGTAACAATGAACTCTATTTTAAAAAGAAAAGCTTCTTTTATTAAATCAAATACTATCCGAAAAATAATATCTTCTTATAACATTTCTTATAAAACTTCCAATCCTCAATGTATAAACAGTGAACTAATTAAAATGAATATTGAAAATAATTTTTCTCATTTTTCCAGTTTTGTATCATTTGATAATGATTTTTTTGAAAAAATCCTCTTAACATATATGTCTTTAGATAATAAAAGCATTGATATCAGCTTAATTTATAACCTAATTAATAAAAACAACAAAAAAAGTCTTATAAAAATATTTAAAAATAATTATGATTCTATGATTTTATTTAATTCTATATTTGAGTCTATTCCATTTTTCAACGCAAGAAAATATTTGATTAGATTATCTATAGACGAAATAAAAATAAAAAATAAATATCATGATTTTATATCATTTTATTTTAAGTTAGATGAGGATGAAAAATTATTAATCAATATCTTTTTTAGAAACTACCAACGATATAAAAGAACTAAATTTTCTTTTAATTTAAATAAGATTTTTAAAAACAATTCAAAAAATAAACTTTGGAAGAATAAAATTGACAAAATTTCAAGATTTTTTGGTTTTGATCAATACTTTTCTTATATATCTTTTTGGTGTTTTGAGGAAAAAGATAGGAAAGGTTTCATTGAAATAATTAATAAGTTTTTATAATTTTCATCCTCTCTTTTTTTGATTTTTTATCATGAGTTATAATATAAACGGATGATTACGGAGATAATACTTTATCGTATTATCCGGAACTTCTAAAGGGAGGTTAGATGGATGGATATGGGAAAGACAAAAGAATTTTTGAAAGAAAGATTTAGAACCCCTTATGTTTTAGATATTGGGACTGGTCTTGGGGGTTTGGTGAATGAATTTTTAGAGATTTTTCCAGAAGGAAATTTTGTTGGAATAGAAAGTGATGAAACAGTCTTTGAACATTATAAGAAGCATGGAGAAGAACCAGCCTTTGAAATAAAAATTATGGATGCTGAAAAAATGGGTTTTGAGGATAATTCTTTTGATATTGTTATTCTTTCAAATACTTTTCACCATATTAAAAATAAGGAGAAAATTTTTGATGAAATCAAAAGAGTTTTAAAAGATGATGGGGTTTTTATTTTAGGAGAAATGCGATCAGATGATTTGAGCCAAAAACAGAAAAACCACAGAGATTTACACCATCTATCCGCAGAAATAGATATGCATAACGGGATTTACCACGAAAAAACTTATACAGAAGAAGAGATTGTTGATTTTGTAAGTGATTATTTTGATGTTTTGTTGACAGATTATCTTGATTATGAAAGAGATGTTTCTGATTATGCCGATATGGTGAATAAATTAAGAGATATTTTGGATAAAAAAATCGATAATTTGGATATAAATACTGATGAAAAAAATGCTTTGTCAAATAAATCGGATGAGATTTTAGAAAATATTCTTGAGAACGGAAAAGATATTCCAACAATGGTTGTTTTAACTTTGAAAAAATGAATTTATTATTTAAAAAGATGATTTCATATGAAATCATCTTTTTAAAATATTACCTCTAAATCGCCTTTTTTATAATTTCCTATGCCTTTTTTTAGCAAGTTTTTTTCTTTTAGTTCTGAAAATACTTCGTACATTTTTGAAATATAATCTGCTCCGAGATCAGGTGTGAAATGCCCAGAATATATCCCTTTTAATTCAGGGTAATTTTCATTCAGTTTTTTTAAAGATTGATAATACTTCACTGGATCATTATCTGGAGTGCTTGCCCACAAATCGCCTTCATACATAAAATCGCCTATAAAGATATACCCTCTCTCATCATAAACACTTATAGAATCATCCGTGTGACCTGGAGTTGAGATTATTTTTAGTTTTCTGTTTCCTAAATCGATTGTATCTCCGTCTTTTATTATTTTTGCGTTTTTCGGGTTAAAAAATCCATATTTTTCTATTATTTTTTTTGGTGGTATGTATTTTTCATCTACATTTTTTATGAGTAATTTTTTTACTTTTTTCTTTTCTTCTTCGTCGTATTGATTTATCTTATTTTTAGTTATTTCACTCATGAATATTTCTTCAAATTGGTCATTGTTTCCAAAATGATCCCAGTGATAATGTGTGTTGATTATTCTTATTTCTTTATCATCTATTTCTTTCAAATGATTTTTCAGTTTGTATAGTCCCATACCTGTGTCTATACAAACATTGAATTTTTCACCGATTAAGTAATAAATGTTTGTTTCTTCGTAATGTTTATTCTCACTGATAACATACGTTTCATCGTCAATTTTCTCGATATCAAACCATCCCATTTTTTCATCCCCTTTTGCCTATATTTTTATAATACCAAATTTTTGATTATAATATCTATGAAAGAAGTAATGAATTCTATTTTGAATGAGGTGTTTATTATTAAAGAAAAAATACAGGAAATTCCAATTTGGGATGCTTTTAACGAAGATAAAGAATGCCCTGTTTGTGTTTTAAAAAA
>JAALLR010000448.1_pt1 | contig 11313 bp, 10 predicted proteins | sample 7245931 | NCBI WGS metagenome assembly JAALLR01 (sample SAMN13049201, study PRJNA578106) | oil field metagenome | isolation source: filtered produced water from oil reservoir B9 | place: USA:offshore Texas | collected 2016 | reverse complement strand
TTTAAATCCATTAAATATGTTAGGGAACTGTCGTATTTTACTTCTCCGTAGTCATAGAGGTTATTCAGATCTCTTATTAAATTCTTTACATCAAGCATCTTAACACCTGCTCTCTGTACTGGAATCATTATCTAGTTTAGACATGTCAAAGTTACCTTCTATGAGGTCTTCTACATCCTGTTTGGCTTGTTGGATTAATAATTTTGATGTATAAATGTTATCCATTGATTGTACTATTTTATTTTTAACCTCTTTCTTTATTGAATCTTCAAATTGAGGCAAAACTATATTCTTTATATCTTCAATAGCCAGGTGTTTATTAGTTGCCCCTGTTATTCCCTGAGTAATTGCCAATTGACCAATAACCGTTTTAAAATATAATAAGTATGCGATGGAATCTTCAATGTTGTTAAATCTAACATATGCCGTATCTGCTGACAGCGTTGCTTTTTCAATTTCTTTATTATAAAATACTGAAACTTTGCCTATAGTAGCCCCTGTTATTGCCATTATTAAATCAAAATATTTTAATTGAGAATTTCTTTTCTGCTGATATGTTTTATTATCTATTCTAACTACTTTAGAATAATCAATTAATAGATCATCTAAGTCTGAAATTCTTATGTAAGGTACACCATTACTGCTTTCATTACTATAAGAAAACCCCTTTCTCACTTCAGCAATATCTCTTAAAACAACTAACTTCATATCAATATTTTTCATATACTTATTGATTTCTGTTATTGGGTTAATGTAATATTGCCCATCAATTCTTCCACTAATACTTGCTGAATCAACCCAATTGTTCATTGATTTATAATCTCTTACTTTTTCAACCAACCTTTCTAAATTGATTGAATTGCTAATTAAACTTTCCGCCTCTTCCTTCAACCGCTTTGCTTCTTCCCGTAATTCTTCAGCCCTTCGCACTTTATCTCCAATATATTTTTGGATTTCTGGGGAGGGGATAGGAATAGTAATATCCCTTATCCTACTCATATTAACAGTTGGTTGAGCAGAAACAGTCTTTTCTCTATCTAATATTGATTGTCCGTACTTTGAATTTAAAAATGTTGACACATAGTACTCATTTATTTCTTTCTTTTTTCTCAACCTGCATATGTTTGGTCCTAAATGTAAATCTAAATTATCTGGAACTACACAAGCCCTCCTATATTGACCTGTATATGAGAGAAGTATATCTTTTGACATAACTTTGGACCTATTTAAAACATTATGAATATCAACTGGTATTTTAATCACATTACTAAAATCAATATTATTCTCTAATATATTTTGACTAGTTAATGCAATAACAGTTCCTTTGGCTAAGTTCTCCTGAGTAAAATACTTTGTATATTCAAATCCTGCTAACTTACTTACCTCAAAAAATTCGGATATCTTACAGCAACAAGAATAGTCTAAAACTACTTTTAGATCTTCTAGACTTTCACTTCGATAATAACTGCTATCAATTCTTGTACCAATAAAATTTGTATAAACCCATACACAACTAGGCTTAGTCGATAGTATATTATAATTTTTCACCACCTCACCTCCCTCTTACATATCCTCAGGAATTCCCTTTTTATACGCCTCAACAATCTTCAACAAATCATTTCTGTCATTACCCAAAGGAACCTCTACATTTGTTTTTCGCCTGGATGTTCCTTCTTCTTCACATATAGCAACGATGTTTTCGCTCCTGCTCCAGATAGTTTAAATGTTTCTTGTGGCAAACTTACTACTGCTTTTAACACCGCCTTACCGCCTTCAAATTCACCGGTAACAGAGTTCTTTTTACCCATTATGTACTCTCGAATATACTGGTCTCCTGAGTTGGACAAAATACCGTCTGGCACTACCATCATCATCAAGCCACCTGGTTTCAATAATTGAAGACATCTATCTATGAAAAGAACTGCGGGGTCAACAGAATTAACTGGACTCCATTTGCCTTTTTTGTTTGGTTTAGAACCCAATGATAGCCCGTCTGAGGACATCCTATTATTACCGTCTTCGTCTATATCGCTAGAATATAATTCTTCTATTAAATATTTACCATCTTTATCTTTAACAGATATTCCGCGTTTTTTGAAAGGTGGATTGGTTATGATTACATCAAAGGATTCTGGTTTTAGATTAGTATTGCTTAAGGAGTTTAAAGTTTGAAAGATAGGTGCTTTTAAAGCCCCATGTAGAGCCATATTTATTCTTGCCTTCAATACCATTCCAGAACTTCTGTCCGCTCCTACAAAGCAATGGTCCAGCATTTCTTTAAACTGTGCTTTATGATGTTCTTTATTTCCCGCTAATTCATAAAGCATATAATTTTTAATTTCTTCCAAGGCTTTAATTAAGAAGCCTGCAGATCCACACGCTGGATCCAGTATTCTTAATGTTGGCATCCCTGTCTTAGGATCCTTTCCTATTATTTTAGAAGACCCTTGTTTTTTTAAATCATACATTACCATTTCTACAGCGGCTTCAGTCACTTGTCTTGGGGTTAGGTAAATACCCATGCCGCCCTTATTTTCATACTTTCCTCTTAACAAAACATCAAAAACTCTACCTAATACATCTCCAGTTAAATCTAATAGAGTAGCAGGCCGTTTTACTCCATTTACTTCAATCTCCCCAAGGTCTTGTAGTGCCCTCATTACTGTTTCGTAAATATTAGGATTTTGCAGTTTTAAATAATCATCCTTAGGGAAAATTGGTATCCTATCCCCCTCATCATCGATTGCCACATAATCCTCGTGATTTTTAATTTCTTTAAAGGCTTCCCTAATTTCTTCAACTACTTTCTTCTTGTCTTTTGCATTTTCTAAATAACTGTAATGAAATATTTCAATATATTTCCTACCGGAAAGATTTCCTTCCCTTAAAATATAGTCTGAATTGTTTAGACGAAACTCTTCCATGAATATCAATTTACAAAATTCATCTATGGCATCGTTGGAGTTGTTAACATTATCTCCAGAAGCATAAATTTGCTCGTGAATAGCATCAAACCTTTTTTGCAGTTCACTGTACATTCTATTGGACCATTTATCTCTTTGAGTTAACTCTCTTTTCTTAATGGCACTCTTGTCCATATTTACAGATGGAGGGATCTCTGAAATACTTTTTTCTTCCTCTACATTTAAATAAACATTGTTCACACCATTTGTAATCCATGCGAAGTTAGGGAAAGGGTCTAACTCCATAGCCTCATAATTGAACTCTATTACCAGTTCAGGACTTAATTCTGTACCCTCTTCCACTTTCTTAACATAAACATAAACGCCACTATCTCCTGCCATAAAAGCCATTTCATTAACATCTATGATTTCCTTATACCCTAATTCATTCAGTTTGTCTTTTAATTGTTCCATTAATATTACCTCCTTTAATTTACTTCTTACTAATAATCACACCATTAGGTGTATAGTAGTTTTGGCTGTTTTCAACTATTTCCAAAAGTTCTGCCTTGCTAATAGTGAATGGGATTTGCTCCATAACTTTTCTCAAAGGGATTTTGGGCTTCTCTTTAAATAACTGTTCTAGTATCCGTAAGATTTTTTGCTCAAAATCCCCTTCACCTATTGAATACATTCCATCCTTTTTGGTAATTTTTTTGTCCATTTCTAAAAATAACCTTACTTGAGATTGATTCCACTGGATGCCAATCTCATTAAATCTGCTATGCACTTCAGATAATGTTTTAGGAGTTTTTAATTGCTCGTATGCTTTCTCAAGCATAGATTTCTCTCCTCCTTTCTTTTGCGATAATAAGAGTAAGTTCACCTTACATTAGAGCATATACATAATTCTTCATATTTTCTGCTATTTTCGACTCTTCTGTTAAACTCAACCTTGGAATACGAATATTTTCAAATTCTCTTCTGTTTATTGTCTTAAAATATAAACCTATAGAACCGGCTTCAATCTGTTTTAAAATAATAGGCTGCTTGAATAAAAATAACAGGTAAAATGGATCTATGCTTACAGGCTTGATATTATAAAAAGCATCACTGGCCATCATCCCTTCATGTTTATCAGTAATCACTGCCGTTACATGTTTTTTTGTTCCCGTAGCACTTCCTGATTTTGCAGTAATCAATTCATTTTTCTCTAAAACATACCTAATTCTACTACTGAGGTTTTTATATAAGTCCTTTTCAGTGCTTGTAATAATGGAAAGATCGTCATCTACATTAGATATATTGATATACTCAACTATTTGGTTTTCATCCATTTTAGGTTTTATAGCCTTCTTAATTTTCACCACTTGACCTAATGGCTGCCAACAAATATTACTACAACCATTATGGATGGTTTTATAAAGTTTACTTTGAAAATAGATATAATATTTGGGGTCTAATCTATCAACATTTATTTCTTTTCCGTTTATATAAACACTATTAGAAACTTTAAATAAATCAGCGTCTTGCACAATATAATTATTAAAAATATCCTTACATGCCTCATATAACCTATATGCATCTTTTCTATTTTTGGTCTGTATGGGTTCATTAAAGGAGATGCTCTCATAATCCGCTGGTATTTTTAACTCCTTTATGTCACTAATACTTATGCGATTAATCAAGCCACTTTTTATTGATTCAAGAGCATATTGACCTGCTTCACTATTCAAGTAAGCAACTAACCTTCTTGCTGTAAAAGGTTGCTTCAACCTTATCCTAATAATATCTGATGAAATTACACAGTCTTCTAAATTTGATGTTACCCTTACAACTTGACCCGATCTACCTACCGCTGTTACCAGCACATCGTTTTCTTTTATGTAATCTTTTTCCCTTAGACCTTCTGCAGATATTGATTTTATGGATGGTTGGTAAATTGTTCCGTCCTTAAAATCACCTGCATTAATTAGCCTTACTCCTTTATCTATATAATTTCTTTTTACCCTTGTACCGTCAGTTATTTCGGTAGCAATGCTAGATAGTTTTACTGTTTTAACCCCCTCCAAAGCCTTAATGCTTTTGTAATGATTTATTGTATAGCGGTAAGAGATATTTTTCGGGTGAATATAATGTGGTTCCACGAAGTAGCAATCCAATAACTCACCTTCTTTCCGTTGCATAATTTCTCTTTTTTTGCTCCTGGTAAAATTATATCGCATAGTTTCTCCTTTGTAAAGGACCAATTGAAAATATTTCTAATTTTTCAAATATCGAAGTGAAGGACTCGATCTTAAAATAAATAATTAACCTCTCCGTTTCGTTTGTTTTCCAGGCATTATCTCTAATTTACTCAAGATTCCTATTTTATTTATTTTAATTCCTATTTTTTCTTCTTTTTCCTCATTAAATCTATTTTTTTATTTTAATGTTTTTTTATTATATAATCTTCTACTTATTTTAGAGCACATCGAAAATTGAGCAAAAAAATAACCGTTTTGTGATTGAAAACAAAATGGTTATTTTTAAAGAAGTCTATTTTAACCGATTTATACTGATTTTGCCCTATATAACCCTGTTGTAATTTTATATCATTTTCTTTCTATTTCTTTTTATTTTATTCTTTTTATTTATAGCATAGTCAAACTCTATAGCGATTTTTTTCGGACCGAATTTAATAATTAGGAAAATCAACTCCAATATGCTTCAGAAGATTAATAATTGTTAGTAATAGCCCTTAACAGTTTATATCCAGTAATAACCACTAACAATGATTATTAACTATTGATAACCATTATTAACCACTATTAACCGCTATTTAACAAGTTTATAATACACTTATCTTGGATAACCATTCTCCATGTCAATTCCAACATCTCTGCAAAAATTATACATGTTTCTCGATGTATTAGTACTATTTCTAATTACTGAGCATGCTGCAAATATAAGATTCGGTATTGATTCTACATATGAAAAGTTTTCATAAATAACTTCCCTGCCACCGTATATTATTCTCGAAGGATCTCTTGTTTCTGTTTTGGACTGTGGAAAAACTTCCAACAGTGATCTAATTACCAGATTGTGAACCCTGATATCCTGAATCGCCTCATCCATAACGAAAACCATTTTAAACCCACTATCTGAATTAAAGGGCGTGTATATAAATGAAGGGAATAGATTTACCCTTTCACAAGTATCTAGCACATTTTCCATCGAATCATTTTCAATATCAACAACAAATATTTGTTGACTTATCCAGTTTCTAACACTCCTCTGCCCATCCTTTTATGTCGATATATAAATTAATCCACTATCCATTATAATTTAATACTACTTGCAACTGTGTGACACAACAAAAAACAATAGCATCCCTTGTTCCTGTATCTGTAATTTCTGTGTATATTCCTGACCTATGGGCTAAATCTTTAACCAACTCTTTTTCTTTTCCATAGCCCATCCTTAAGTAATCAACCAACCTCCATTGACAACAGATAATGGACAGTAAACATTGGTTAAATGTTGCTTCTGCCAATGTTGATATAAACCATACTTTTTGAAAAAATCCCCTAAACCTTCTCCAATTCCTTCATCATAGTGTAAATATTTCATACAATTATCAACAACAAACTGGCGTGCCCTAATAATTCTATCATAATTAGAGGTTGCAAATTTCTTATCGAATGCATTAAAATCAGAGTTTTTAATGAACATTCATTCTCCTTTTTCAATGTCTTCATTTATTTTTATTTCAATTTCAACTGGGTTTTTATATAATAATTCTTCACTACTTGCTACTTCATCGTTATGCTCAGCGTTTATTATATCTGCCTCCTGAGGAATAATTCGTTTAACAATTTCTTGGCTTATTACTTCTGCACGCTTTTCAAAAAAACTATCATAATTATCTTCCCATACACCAAATTCATTTAAATCATTAATAAGATGGGTTTTCATTGTTTCTTCAATAGATGAATTAACTTTTTTAAATTCTTTCATATATTGAGAAGGGGCTTTGGCTTTAATCTTTTTCTTATTTAGAAAATCATCAACTATAGTTATATTTAGTATATGATTTATGTAGAACTCATCTTCCCCTTTTTTCTTTAGATATGCTTTTGGGAAAAAATGATGATAGTTCTTACTGTTTGCACGTTTTAGCCAATTATTATTTATATGAACAATTGCATTATCAATAAAAGATAATGGTCTATGATATGCTAAAATACATAATATTCCTTTAATATAACTTCTTCCTGTACTAAACCAACCATTTTGAATAATAGCCTCTGGTCTAGCATCTATTCCTTGTTCATATTTTGGTAACTTATTTTCTAATATCATATCTATTTTTTTGATATCTTGCGCTATCTTACTTTCTACTCCACTTGAAAAACGTTCTGTTAATGTGGCACGCCAAAAATAGTCTTGTAAATACTCTTGTTGCTTTCCAGTGGGCTTATCTTTATGATGGTAAAAATAATAAGCAAAAGGAACAATTAAAGTGTTATAAGGTAATAATCTAGACACTGGAATTCTATAATAACTTCTAAAATAATCTACTGCCCTTTCAATTGCATCTACTACATCATCCCAAATATTAATAAATTGTTGCTTATCTAGTTTTAAAATATGCTTTTTAGAACACTCTTTTACTAAACAAACTGATATAGTTTGTAATACTGTGGCTTCAGAAATAGTATCATAATCAACATCACTTAATGAATCAATTAATTCATCATACTTTTCTGATAAATCAAAATTTCTTTCAGCATCATAAGTCTTAGCAACCATTATTTCAAATACCGAGAGTTTTTTGCCACCAATATTAATTCGTGTAAATATTTCAGTTGCAATATCAATTGAAGAATTCTTAATTAATATAGCAGGGAAATCATAAGTGGCAATTCTTTTATAATAGTCATCAAGTTTATCGTGATACTTTTCATCAAATTTTTTGGCTAAAGAAAGTCCTCCATTTAGTAAGTCAGTAAGTTTAATATAACTACCCGGTTCTTTTTCACTAATATCGGTAATTACAATATCTTCGTCTTCAGAAGCCATTAAGTCCACATATATTTCCGAAAAATCCTCATTTTTTGTTTCTCTTTTAATAATCACACCCTTTAAACTTGCATATAAACTGGTCATTCTCTGCTGTCCATCTAGAACATATTGAATAAAATCACCTTCAGGGGTATCAGGTAAGTCTACTCCTCCTATATTTCGTATAGAACGTAACCTTTCTTTGGTTTTCCATATAATAAAAGTCCCTATAGGATAGCCCTTTATAATGCTATCCATCAATCGTGCTGACTGTTCCTTTGACCAAACAAAATCACGTTGAAATTGAGGTATTTTAATTAAACCCTGCTCAATATCATTTAATAGAGAAGTAAATTTAAATGAATGTGGTTCTGGTTGATACATTTTATCGCCTCCTAGAAATCCACCTAACATATTTAACTTTTAAAACTTTCTATTTTTATTGTTTAAATAATCATTTGCAATTCTTACTGTATCTAAATCTTTTTCTATTTATTTTTACAATGTTTCAAGTTCAAATATATTTGCTATCTTGATTTAATATTTATGAATTCGATAGAAATTTCCCTTTTCCTTTTTTTCTATTGCAAAAAAAGAAAGAAACCATGGATAAATAAAACTACTTAGTTCCTCTTAATAATTTCTCTTTTTATAAAGATTTTATATTTACTCAGTTTTCTTATAATCTAGCATAATTTTTCTATTGACCCTATTTTGATTAAATGTCGTAGAATATTTAATTAATTCTAATTTTTTCTTTTTATTTCTTTATATTTCTCTTAAGTTACCTATTTATGACTTTTTTCAGTGAAAAAAATAAATAAATTCTTATATCAACTAATATTGATAATATCTTCTTAAAAAGTATTGAAAAAATTTGTTACTAATATAATTTTGTATTACATAATTTTTTGTTTTTAATGATTTAGTATTGAATTTCTTTATTTTAGTAAATTATATTACTAATCCTATTTAATTCATTTTTTTCATATTTATTTCTTTCATATCCTTTAAAATGCTATTTATTTATAGTTTTCGAAAAATATCTTGTATGTAAGTCTCTGTTAATAAAAATTATTGATGGTTATTAACGTTTATTAACCATTATTAAACTTTTATAAAACCCTTATAAACACCTTTACAAGATTTTATTAATAGTTAATGGTTATTATTAATGATAATAATTATTATTAACTGTTATGTTCTAGTAACAATATTTATTAAGCACTAATAAGAAAAACCCTTGCTTCAATTTTCTCTCGGATTATCTGCCGTTGTAGCATCACTACAGAGAACCTTGAGCAAGGGTTTTCATATATATACACTTAAGAAAGAAAGGAGAGTTACTTACTTATAGAAAGTATAGCATGCTTTCAAGGAAATTACAGCATACTTAAATTATTTATTACGATTACTTCTATCATTGCCATTCATAAGTAATTCCAGATATAAATAGAACTATATATCCCAAAATGAAAATGATTGATTTTATTCCAAATAAACTATATAGAGTCATAACTGCTTTTATTCCAAACATACTACCTGCAATAATCACTATTAAAGAAATTAAAATACCCTTAATAATTGCTTCCAAACGTCTTCCTCCTACTTTTTTATATATTGTACCGCAATTTCCACATAATTTCAGGACCTTTTTATGATCTTGCAATCCTTTTAATTAAGTGTTATCATGATGTAACTAAGATACTAAAATGTAAGGAGGTTAAATGATTTTTGTCTTTTATTAACGATTTAGAAGATTTTAAGACTTTAATTAAAAACAATAGTTATGTTGAAAATTATTATAATACAAAAAAATTGAACTATTGCAAAAGATGTCTGGCTTTGTTATCCTCGATTGAAGACTTTATAAACAATGCAGAAACTTTATATAGAGATTATGTTTATAATAATAGTAGATTACCTTGGTTAGATTTTCTTAGTGTATTCTATGAAAGATATAATATTTGTAAAAATATATTCAAAGGTCTTTTAAAAAATAATACCTTAGAAGAACAAGATAAACAGTATATTGTCAAAAGTACTAAATGGGCTCTAGAAATAATTAAAGACGTATTAAAAGATGATGTAAACTCACCATTATATTTTTCAAATATTATTTTTTCTGGTAAATTGTATAACATTTACTACTATTATATTTTGTCTATAGATTCATATTGCCAAAAATCTTTAAATTTAATTGATGATTATATCAAAACTAGAGGAACTCTTAATGTTATTAAGGATGAATTAGAATGGATAAACAAACTACAAATTGAAATTATTGAAGAAAAAAATCCAGATCTTTCAACTGAAATAAAAGAAAAACTGACAAACATGTGGTATAGAACACAAGATTTTTTGCAAAACGAATTTATTCCTGAATCGGATAATATTAATTAAAATAGACAGGTAAAAACCTGTCTATGAAGAATCCTTATGACGCATTTTTGTAACTGTTGATTTCACTTAGAGAAATTGGAATAAAATCTGCTCCTTGAATTGGATAATTACTTAAAACTAACACTCTGCAATTTTCCCTTAATGTTCTAGCCCTCCCTACTGCCTGCATTAACTCTGATTCAATCACATAAAACTGAATTTCACGTAATAGATCATCATTTCCAAATGCTTGGAAATAAAATCTATAGTTATCTCTACTTACAGGAAGATACTCCATTTTGCTACCATCAAGTTGTACATTGTGGCCTAAAATATGACTTAATAACAAGTAAGTAATTGGATTTACATGTGGAGTTCCAATCACAGTAATATTTTGCCCTTTTAAACTATCTTTTCCTGCTGTATCACCAAAATGCATTGCTATATTACCTATTTCTTTAAAATATCCTTTATAAGTAATTATACTACTTCTAGGATTATATTGTTCTATTAGTCGTTTTGCAACATTAACCATACCATCATAATCCTCTTGGACTTTAAATCTACTAAAACTTTTGGTCACGATTTGCAGAATTTCACCTTTGTGTTCTACATTTCCTATGTCATAGAAATTAACATTTTCACCGAAAACCATCTTTGCAATTCTTTCATTAATCGTTGCACTTAAAATTATGATCTTTTTTTCAGGTAAATCTCTCTTTCTTATAAAATGGATTTCAGAATCACCATTCAAACCCTTAGTTTTCACGTAATAACTAGAGTTTAGAAAGCCTAATACATTTGTGCTAATAATTTCATTTTCAACTACTAATTTTTCTATAAAGTCAGCATATAATAGAAAATGTTTATGGTAAATTAAAAATAGAGCAAATGGAAGTTTAAAATTCTAGCAGCAAAAATGGAAAAAAATATTGCCAGCACCCTATAAAATAAGTACCCTTTAGTTGACAGAAAATAGCTA
>JAALLR010000370.1_pt1 | contig 11316 bp, 6 predicted proteins | sample 7245931 | NCBI WGS metagenome assembly JAALLR01 (sample SAMN13049201, study PRJNA578106) | oil field metagenome | isolation source: filtered produced water from oil reservoir B9 | place: USA:offshore Texas | collected 2016 | reverse complement strand
CTACCACTGGAAATGATCTCAAGGCCCTGGGTAGCACCGGATATGGGCTTCATGTTGGCTATACTGTTACTTCTCACGATCACATCGTCGGTATTCTCGAGGTTGATTCCTGTTCCGCCGACTCCTGAGATGTCGTTGTTCTCAACGATAGCCTTTTCCACGCTCTGAAGAACAATTGCACCATCATCTGCAATAAGCCAGTTGTTGACATCACGGATGGTGTTGTCAGAGACGATCACTCTCTGTATCGGTGCAAGGACAGTTCCTCCGTGTCCGCCTATGACATAGATACCGGAGTCCTGCTTCTGACCGTTGGTGTAGCCCTGGATATAGTTGCCTGTGATCTTCACACCGTGCAGGGTTTCAGGGTAGCTTCCGTCACTGGTACTGTGGGATACTGCAATTGGTATCTTTACATCGGTTATATTGTTGTCTTCGATGTAGATATTCTTGGATCCGTGACTGTCGATGCCTTCCCATACGGGGTTGTTCTCGATGGTATTCTTCCTGATGTAGATATTCTCGGAATATTTGTATGCGCTACTTCCCTTGGCAACTGCAACACCATATGAGTTCACGTTGATCTTCTTGGTGTTGATATCCTTGAAGAGGTTGTTATCAACGTAGATGTTGCTTGCCTGCTTGCCTATCATAACACCGGCATAGCCGAAGTAAGTGAAGTCGTTGTCCTTTATGGTTATCTCTTCGTTCCACTGGGACGGTGAGTTGACATCAAGGTATACTCCGTAGCTTCTGAAGTTTGTGAACGTATTGTCTTCGACAAGACAGTTGTTACTGTTCTCAAATTCAATGAGCCCGATTCCGCCTGCAACAGACAGGTATGACTGGTCAGGGTTGCTGAATTCGAACCCTCTTATTGTAACATTGTTAGCATTTTGTATATTGAAGATGCTGTATCCTTTGAGTACCGCATCGTTTCCTTCCAGGGTTATATTGGATTTAAGTCCGATCACCGAACTGACCATATATGTTCCCGGATTGAAGAGGATGGTACCTTCATCAACAGCATTCACTGCAGCCTTTATGGCTTCTACGTCATTATTTCCTTCGAAAATGAGCTCTCCTTCACCTGTGTGAACGAGTGTCGTGGTGGCGTCTTTGGAAATGCTTACTGTGTAGTTAGTTTCTTCATCGGTGGTGGTGTCGGCCGCTGAAGCAATTGCCGTCCCGAGGCTTAAACCAAGGAACAGGCATACCATTAAAAGGCCTGTAGTTTTTCTTTTTTGAACCATTTTTTAATCTCTCAACGATTGAGTTCTTATAGCCGTTTTTCGATTATTCAGGTCTTGCTGCCAAAAATACAGTTATGGGTCAATATTGGCTATTTAAGGGAGACCTGTATGGAGATTTGGGGAAATCATCCGTCCCGCCGTAAAAGAGTCAACACAATGTAACTATATTTTGTGACATGCTCCTCGATAATATACTTTAAAGTATATATAAGATTGCAGGTGTAAAAAAGGGCTTAAGTTGGTCTAAAGCTGTTTTAAGGTATTTTTAGGGCTTCCTTAAAAGTAATGTGTTGGTCAAAATGCGTGGTATTTAATTAAGGAATCAAAAATGGCTGAAATTATCAGGAAACAAATACTTGTTTTCTTCTTGTAGATTTTGTACAAAATCCATCAAGAAGATGTTATTTCATTAAGTATTTGTTTGATTTGAGGTTCGATTGCAGGTATTTCTTTTGTAGCGTTTTTTCATACCGATACTGCCTCGTTCAGTATGTTCTCTCCAATATTTGGTTTCAAGGCACTTTTAAGCACCAGATCCACTTTTACTCCTAAGGTGTCAGAAAGGTAATTTTCAAGTTCGACGAATTCAAGGAGGCCAGGAGCTTCACTGAACTCTACCAAAATGTCAAGATCACTTGAATCTGTTTGTTCTCTCCTTCCATAAGAGCCGAATATGGCAAGAGAGCTGACCTTGAATCTGTCTTCCAACTCGGGTAGCAGGTTATGGAGTTGTTGAATGTATCTCTCAGTCGCGTTATGTTTGAGTGATGAGTTCATATGTATTTGATATCTGGTGTTTTATTATATTGATTGATATCGAGGACTAGAACGTAATATTCCAGATTTGATGATGTCGCTTATACTCATGTCAGGGGCATTGATATCCTTGGTGGCTTCATCGTTTCAATCCCTCTAAGGTCTGATTTTAACGATATCCCGGGTAGAAGTCAAACTCAACTCCGGAAACATTTCAATCCCTCTAAGGTCTGATTTTAACATTCAAGTTCGGTTTTCCAGTTGCCTTTTACGGATGAATTTCAATCCCTCTGAGGTCTGATTTTAACTATTGCCATCATCGTAGTCACCTACTTGAAAGCAAAATTTCAATCCCTCTAAGGTCTGATTTTAACAGTGATTTCCATGTACAGATATAAGATATATGATAAATTTCAATCCCTCTAAGGTCTGATTTTAACTCCAGAGCCGGAAGCATACACTAAAAAAACATGTTTGATTTCAATCCCTCTAAGGTCTGATTTTAACGAATGGGAAGGATGGTATACAAGTATAGAGTTACTCCATTTCAATCCCTCTAAGGTCTGATTTTAACTCCTCTTATTTGTCTTTTTAGTGGTCTTTTTACTGTATTTCAATCCCTCTAAGGTCTGATTTTAACTATGATCAATAGTTCCGGTTATGGGTAACATTAGACATTTCAATCCCTCTAAGGTCTGATTTTAACTAATCCGGCTTTCTCCAATAAGTAGCAAGTGTACTAATATTTCAATCCCTCTAAGGTCTGATTTTAACAGGTTAAGAACCCCGACGGCCTGGACCGGGCAAAGATATTTCAATCCCTCTAAGGTCTGATTTTAACCTTTGATAGTTACGGCCCGGCCACAGTCTTAAGGGCATTTCAATCCCTCTAAGGTCTGATTTTAACCCGTTACTCACGGAACTATTCACGATTGCAGGAACAATTTCAATCCCTCTAAGGTCTGATTTTAACTTTCTGACCTGTCAGGAACTCTCATCACATTGACATATTTCAATCCCTCTAAGGTCTGATTTTAACGTTAACCTAAGATTGTTAGGTATCCAAACCTGCAATATTTCAATCCCTCTAAGGTCTGATTTTAACATAGCCAGATCCCTGTAGCATTTTTCTGAGTGTCTTATTTCAATCCCTCTAAGGTCTGATTTTAACCCTCTGTGGCATTCTTGCGCTGTTGGCGCTCAAACACATTTCAATCCCTCTAAGGTCTGATTTTAACGCACCCTTTGCAAAAAAGTAGTCAATTACTTCATGATTTCAATCCCTCTAAGGTCTGATTTTAACGATGAACAAAAGATAAAAAAAAATAGATCAATAGTGATTTCAATCCCTCTAAGGTCTGATTTTAACATCTACATGTCTTTTAATCCGATCGATAAGAACCACATTTCAATCCCTCTAAGGTCTGATTTTAACACATACACGGGCATTTTTGAAAGGGTTGAGTGAATATTTCAATCCCTCTAAGGTCTGATTTTAACCTTCTTCTCTTGCTGCTGCCATACGTTTTTACCTCCATTTCAATCCCTCTAAGGTCTGATTTTAACTGTAATTGTTCTCATATTTAGCAATTACATTATCAAATTTCAATCCCTCTAAGGTCTGATTTTAACGACGGTTCCCGTCCACGAAGTGATACTTATCGACTAATTTCAATCCCTCTAAGGTCTGATTTTAACCCAACCGAAGCGTAATTATATCCTGACTTTTGCACATTTCAATCCCTCTAAGGTCTGATTTTAACACCGTTACCATCGGATTCGAGATAATCCGCCGTATACATTTCAATCCCTCTAAGGTCTGATTTTAACCTTTTTATAATATTCACGTTCGGCCGCGTACTTAGCTATTTCAATCCCTCTAAGGTCTGATTTTAACTAGTAATATTCCGCCCGCAACTAATGCAACTACTGAATTTCAATCCCTCTAAGGTCTGATTTTAACGGTCTCCATGGATTCGTGGATGGTTCCAGTGTCTACCATTTCAATCCCTCTAAGGTCTGATTTTAACTCGTAAAGGCGATAAGGAAACACTACAATTAATAAGATTTCAATCCCTCTAAGGTCTGATTTTAACCTGAAACTATAACTCTGAACGGTTCAAGCACTGACCGAATTTCAATCCCTCTAAGGTCTGATTTTAACGATAGCGGCTGAATACCTGTCCGTATACGTACGTATAAATTTCAATCCCTCTAAGGTCTGATTTTAACTTGCCTCTAAACGGTGATTTCAGCGATTTCGTTGCTGGATTTCAATCCCTCTAAGGTCTGATTTTAACTTTATAATGATTTTTCTCATTTCTATGAGATCATCTATTTCAATCCCTCTAAGGTCTGATTTTAACATGCAAGATGCATAAATGTCCTGTAATCCATACCTGATTTCAATCCCTCTAAGGTCTGATTTTAACCAACCGGTGTCCGACCATCCTTCAACCGGTACATGTATTTCAATCCCTCTAAGGTCTGATTTTAACGTTTTGGCTTCGGTACGTTACACTTTGATTTTTTCTTATTTCAATCCCTCTAAGGTCTGATTTTAACTTGTCTCGGCGATCATTGAGAATCGCCCCCGTCTATATTTCAATCCCTCTAAGGTCTGATTTTAACGTGATCGGCATTCGTTCATTGTAGATGTAGAGCTTGTGCATTTCAATCCCTCTAAGGTCTGATTTTAACTCGTCTACCGTGTCCATTGCTGCGTTGACTATTTCCCGATTTCAATCCCTCTAAGGTCTGATTTTAACGCAAACTTCACCCAATCGACATTCTTGCTCTGTGGAATTTCAATCCCTCTAAGGTCTGATTTTAACAATATCTCTTGTATATCGTTGCTGTCGACCATCTTAATTTCAATCCCTCTAAGGTCTGATTTTAACTTCGATAATAGAGAAGATTTGAACCCACTATATGCAATTTCAATCCCTCTAAGGTCTGATTTTAACCTGGTCAAGTTCATTCTTATTAGCAGTTGGGTTAGTATTTCAATCCCTCTAAGGTCTGATTTTAACCTCCCCACCATATTCTTTTTCTGCTTTTTCAATTGCATTTCAATCCCTCTAAGGTCTGATTTTAACTCACCAAACAAATCATTTATTACTTTCTCTACCAAATTTCAATCCCTCTAAGGTCTGATTTTAACAATACAAGAACAGTACCGAAACCCCATAGTAAAGGAATTTCAATCCCTCTAAGGTCTGATTTTAACACATTTCACCCAATCAACTACATATACCATGTGTTTATTTCAATCCCTCTAAGGTCTGATTTTAACCCCATAGGAGTTGAAACTCGTGAGTGGTAAATGTGCATTTCAATCCCTCTAAGGTCTGATTTTAACCCACTATGTGCTTGAAGCTGATAACGCTGTACTAGAATTTCAATCCCTCTAAGGTCTGATTTTAACATATGATCGCGGCGGGTGAAGTAAGTGCAGAAGAAAATTTCAATCCCTCTAAGGTCTGATTTTAACTTTACTCCCTGAACTTGACTTTCTACGTGTGCCGCATTTCAATCCCTCTAAGGTCTGATTTTAACATGCCATCTTATATTTTTCGTCAATGGGCTCATCATAATTTCAATCCCTCTAAGGTCTGATTTTAACCGGAGCCGGTGGAAATGGAACTTATCACACAAAGGAATTTCAATCCCTCTAAGGTCTGATTTTAACAGTGGTGTGGTGTACCTATCCGGGCAAAAGTACCCAATTTCAATCCCTCTAAGGTCTGATTTTAACAAGATAGTCGAAACGCTAGGGCCGTATGTATGGCTAATTTCAATCCCTCTAAGGTCTGATTTTAACAGTCGTCATGTATGCTCTGCATAATCCCGAATATGTATTTCAATCCCTCTAAGGTCTGATTTTAACGCCCATACCTCCGGGGCTTATACCTGGGGGACCTCCATTTCAATCCCTCTAAGGTCTGATTTTAACATATAATAATCCTTTCCAGCCTTGCCTTTAATATCATTTCAATCCCTCTAAGGTCTGATTTTAACTTCTTTAAACCTCAAAAATCAAACATGTTGATTATTATTTCAATCCCTCTAAGGTCTGATTTTAACTCATAATCTCAACATTACCCAGGCCCATTAAAAGCCCCATTTCAATCCCTCTAAGGTCTGATTTTAACTCGTCCTGGTTATCCTGGCTTATTCAGTCTGGAAACATATTTCAATCCCTCTAAGGTCTGATTTTAACGCCAATAAATTTTATAATGATGTATGGACCAAGACCATTTCAATCCCTCTAAGGTCTGATTTTAACTGTTTTGTGTTTAGCCTCTCAACTCGCTTAATACCCCATTTCAATCCCTCTAAGGTCTGATTTTAACTTCCAGGACTTGGGGCCCGGCCTCGGCCTCTTTAATATATTTCAATCCCTCTAAGGTCTGATTTTAACCAAGCCAATTTTGGCCCATTTTAAGGTATTTTTGCTTTTGATTATTGAAATGGCAAAAAGTGTCGGGAATTGTCCTGGTATTGTTTTATTGATGGAAAATAAGAATTTATACTATTTTAATTCAACTCTCTGCCTATAATATGGAATTCTGGATTTCGGGGAACGTTAATTTGGTTGGAGGTATATAAAGATCCACGAAAAATCAGATGATTGAATCAATTTCAGCTTTTCTGGTACCCAATTCTTCAATGCCAAGATACTTTTTGTCCCTTACGTGATAAATAAATATGCAGTCCAGATCATCGTCTATCAGTTCCTTCAGTCTGGAACGCACTTTCATATACTCTGCTTTAGTAAGTTCGCCTTCAAAAACGCTGTTTTGCACCCAGTTAAGATATTGCTTCAGGAAAATACGGATTTTGTTTAACCTTTCTATTCCCGCATCATAGACAATAATCACGTACATTTTACCACCACATTACAAGAGGCTTATATTCTTCATCGCCAAGAACGTGCTTTGATAATTTGTAAAGCTCCAGCCGGATGAGACGCTTATATGATACATTGCGCTTCAAACCTTTGTGTTTGATAGTCGTACCTAACTTGTCGTTGTACTCCTGCAAAAAAATCTTCTTGCCCTTTTCACTTAGCAGCATATCTCCGATCTCACCTCTGAAACAGTTATCATCCAGCATGTTCTTGTTTACGAGTTTCAGTATGATCCTGTCGATTATAATGGGCTTGAAAATCTCACTGACATCAAGAGCAAGAGAAAATCGGCGTTCAAAAGGCTCGTGCAGATAGGAGATGGTGGGATTCAGTTGGGTATTGTAAATCTCGGAAAGCACTGTAGTATACATCAATGAATTGCCGAAACTGATGAGTGTATTCATTTTATTTCCCGGTGGGCGGCGTGTACGTGTAACTATCCGATATTCCTCCGGAAATATCTCATCAAGGGCACTGTAGTAGATATTGCGTATCCGCCCTTCCACGTTCATCATCTGTGGTATTGAAGAGGATGATTCCGGAAGGCAGAGTATCTCCGCTTCGATTGAATCTATGTATGCGTCCATGCTTTCCTGAATATCGTCTCTGTTTCTCGAATAATATCTCAGGTTCTTGAGAATATTACTGCAAGCCCCTTCAATGAATTTTCTGCCGAGTGACTTGCGCTTCTCTTCATCAAGATAATGAGATGCCTGCTGTATCACAAGATCACCGCTGATCAATGTCTCCCGTGGGTACATGCTGCCTTCATAGAAACCGTAGTAGTTGAAGAAGTGTATCGGGATCCCGTTCTTTGAAAGGTATGACACGACACCTGATGAGAATGATAGTTTTCCGTATGCGTAAACAGAATAAATCTTGTTTACAGGTAAAGCGCGTTTACCTTCTTTGTTTTCAAAATAGACTGTGTTTTGCTTTCGCTTTAAGATCCCGTCCTGAAGGATATAGTAGTCTGTTCTCATCGTGTTTCCCTCTTCTCAACATAGTAATATGAAATAATGTCAATCCTCATTCCCTTCTCCGCAAAAGCAGAACTCGAAATAAGCACACTTAGGACATATACGCATGCGTTTAGGATGCGGCATTCTGCCAGTAACGATCTCTTCAATGCCCCTTATGTCCTCCTCAATACTCTTTTCCCCATCTGGTGTCAGTTCCACTTCTCTTATCTGGTTCAGCAGGGGATAGTTCATGACACCTTTTCCTTCAACACCTCTTTTTTTGAGATAATAAAGATAATACAGCATCTGACGCAGGTGAGCATCCTCCATCTTTTTTGTCTTCTTGATCTCGTGCAGCTCCATGACACCATTACGTTGCTTCACAAAGTCGATGCTGATGGTGTTGTCGATGGTGATGTCCTTTTTTTTCTTGCTGTAACGCTCTTCATGCAACAGTTTGCCGATATTGACGTTCTCGTGCTCATGCTCAAGTGCGATGTTGTGGGAGAAGAGCCATAGTTTGGTGTGGCAGATATGGTAGTAGTTGATTTTGACACCGGTTATTTTCATGTGGGGCGATATAGAAGGAATTTCCGATCTTGATTCTAGTTTTTGGTTTTTATTTGAATCCGGCACGTTATCACAAACTAACTATCTATTTATCATTTAAAGTTTCAAAAAAGTTATTTAGATAATTACTCCGCATGATTGCTTATCCATTGATTCTTTAATTTCAAGTACATTTAATCCATCCTCAAAAGAATAGAATTTTGAAAATTTGTGGGTTGATATAATGAGATCGAACTTATCGTCTACTTCAATAAATCCTTCTTTTTCCAGATAATCACGTAAATTCGTATTATGATTTTTAATATTATTTATGGATATAATAAATTGATTTAGTAGACTTGTAATTTTCCGTATAATATAGATATTTTCAAATTTATTAGTAGTTGTAATTATGTCTTTCCAGACCATGTATACATTTTTTGTAATTAGCATCCCATCAGAAATGATTTTTCGGTTTGCTGTAAATTTTAGAATATCTGGATCAGATAGTAAAGATTCTATTTTGCCAATATCATACTTGGACAAGTCGTCAAGTAAAATAGAATCACAAATAAATATATCGATTTTTTCAAGTTTAGTATCAATGATATCGATTTCATTGCTTAAAGACTGGTAATGAAGTTCAGCAATCTTTCTATTCACTGAAGAAAAACTATCATTGGCTATTTTTTTGACCTCGTCTGAAAGAGTGGAATAATAATTGTTGAACTGCTTAAATGCTATTATTTCTTCTTCATTTATTGATGACTTGTCTAGCAAAATAGTATATCGTTTTTGATTGCCGTATATTCTTTTTGAATCCGCAATACGATTTTCTTTGTACTTAATAATGAAAAGCTTGGATTTTTTAGATTTATCACCACTACATTCTCTGTTAATTCTACCTGATACCTGTTCTATACTATCCAAAATAGAATAATCTCTTATTCCAAAATCACAATCTATATCCACACCAGCTTCAATTGATTGTGTGGAAACAATTATGATTCTCTCATCATTATCTTTATCTTTTATTTCTTCGATCATCTTTTTGCGTCGAAGATTGGAAGTGGTACTGTTCAAAAGATAAAACGAGAAGTCATCAAAATATTCATCAAACTTAAGTTCTTCATATACTTTTGCTGAAGTTGCAACCAGATTTAGAGTAATGAGAATTTTTACGGACCCTGTTACGTAATTATTTTCAATTTCGTTAATTAGTATATCTTTGATACCATCAATATCATTCACATCTTTTCTAAAGATTACTTTATTTCTTTTAAAAACCGGATGATTATAATATTTCTGTGCATTATCTATCAGTTGTGCAGCATTAGAATCATCTATAAAGTAATTGATATCAGGAAGAGTTGCACTCATAATAATATAATAAATATTCAACGATTTGCTTGTTTCTTTTATAAAATTGTAAAAAGTACGTATATTCCTATCACTTAATGTCTGAATTTCATCGATTATTACAACACTGTTACACAAACTGGCAATTTTGTAACGATTGTTGCCATGCGTTTTAATAAAACAATTGAAAAAATTGACATTGGTGACTACATTTACACAATTATTTAAGAAATTATCATCCTGAATTACTTTCATTTTCTTAAAATAGGATACTTTAGTGTCTTCATTCTCGTTGAACTTATCGATATAAGACCTTGAATAAATATCAGAAACTGTACCTACTCTGTCTGGAAAGAGTGATTCGTGAAACAAAGAATTTTCTATAACACTATAATTTTGCTCAATTATATTGATAAACGGAAATACATAAAAAATTCGTTTTATAGTATCATCATTTTCAAGTATCTTTAAAGCTAGATTCATCGAAATGTTTGTTTTCCCGCCACCTGTTGGCACTGTCAGCATGAATATTTTATGATCTTGCTGCAACAAATGCTCCATATTGGTGCTACATTCAGCAAGTATTTCCTTTCTTATTTCATTTATATCATAACAAGATTCAAGGTTGACAGAGGACATGGCATCTATATTTCTATTATATGGAATCATCGAATATGATTTCGCCATTTTTTCATGAATCTCACGATCTATTACGTTCAATTCATACATAGAATCCAGTGATTTAGAATAATGCAAGGTAGAATAGGAATCGCTAAGTACAAGTAGAGAATAAGATAGTTTCACAAAAAGAAACATTTTTTGCCAATCATATTCTTTCCAGAAAAAATCATCTTTTGATTGTTCAGAAATTGGAATTTCTTTAATTCCTACTTCATGAATTATTTCCTCTATGATTTTTCTCTCATCTAAGCTCTCATCACAATTTGTAGAAAAATCACTGAGTCTTGTATGATGCTTTGAAACAATAGTGGCAGCTAAATAAATTGGCCCCTCAAAATCCGGATATTTATCCAAAAGATATGAACTCAATATTCTGTCTGAAAAAAAACTATGTTTGCTGTTAGCTGACTTTTTCTTATTATATACTTTGATCTGTTGAAAATTAGGATTTAGTTTTCCAATATCATGATAATAGACCATATAAAGCAAAATCTGCTTTACTGATACTCTATTTTTTTCGCCGAATAATTCATCTATAAAATTGTCAAAAATTGGTTCAAGCCCTAATTTATCAACTATATACAGAAAATATTCTCCACATAACCGGGAATGGTCTTCTAATAATTCAAGATTATTGTCTTTTTTATGTGCAGAAAAATAAGTATTTGATGGAAAAAGGCTTTTGTCAATTGTACCAAAAAGTACTTTGAAAGTATCAGAACACATAATATACACTTCCTTCTGATACAATACAATTATCTGGATTTTTTAATTCGACCTTTGTTTCACTTTGCGGAATTGCCATTAAACAATAGACATACTTGAACATTTCATCAAAATCTAT
>JAALLR010000369.1_pt1 | contig 11343 bp, 10 predicted proteins | sample 7245931 | NCBI WGS metagenome assembly JAALLR01 (sample SAMN13049201, study PRJNA578106) | oil field metagenome | isolation source: filtered produced water from oil reservoir B9 | place: USA:offshore Texas | collected 2016 | reverse complement strand
GCCCCGGCCAGTACTCCGGTGGCTACGGTTTTAAGAAAGCCGCTGCGTGATTTAATGCCGCCTGCAATAGTCTCCACGAATGCCCTGCCGCTGCGGGTGAGGGTGGAGAGAGGGCCTTCTTTGGCGTCGGAGAAGGGGAGGAGGCGTCGTACTTTGGCCAGTCCTTCCTTTACCACCTCAACCGGTTTATTTATGACGTTCTTAACTCCTTCTGTAAATGAATCCAGTAGGGCGGAGCCGGATTCTTTAAATTCCGTGCCCTTGGCCTTAATGGCCGTTATGATCTCGGTTATCTTTTGTGGTATTGACTCCACCAGGCCGCCGAATATCCTGGCAGCTATCGCCTTAATTTCATCCCAGTTCTGAGCTATCAAAGTGGGTATGCCGATTAAGGGCATCAGTGTTCCCAGTATCATTGGGCCATACGTCCGGGCCAGGCCGATTATATTTTCAAATATTCCGGCGAACCAATCACCTGCACCGGCAAGCTTGGCCATTAGAGCTTCCCATTTACTACTGAGAAAAGCCGTTACCGCGTCCCAGTTACGCCACAGCAGGTAAAGTGCGGCACCCAGGGCGATAATACCGAGTACTATCCAGGTGATAGGGTTTGCCAGCAGGGCCGAGGTAAAGGACCATACTGCCGCGATTAAGGGCGGCAGGTATGTAACCGCCGCGCGGATCGCGGCGCGTCCCAGTGCGGCCATGCCGAGAACAATTCGTTGTAATGCCACTCGAGCGTATACGGCTGCGGTTAAAGAAAACTGCTTTAACCTTGCGGCTAGGGCTAGTATTTTAGGTAACAAGCTTATTACTTGCAACCGAATAAGGGTAATACCACGTCTAATAAATTCAATTGCATAAAGAGCCCCTATTCGCATCCATAACCAGGCATAACTTATTTGTCCTAAACCCCATATCACATAACCAGCCATCATAATTACAGCGGACCCAATAGCTAAAATGGGAGCTGTTATTGCCAGGGCTGCACCACTCAAAGCGGTTAATAAAAGTATGCTGCGCACCAGCGTGGGGTGGGCCTCGGATAGATCTTGAAATCCTTGTACCCAATTCTTTACCCTGGGAGTCATTAACTTTATTAGCGGGGCCAGCTCATCTCCCATGCCGCTCTTTAAAGCACTTATATTTTGGCCTATTACCTCCAACTCTGCCCCCAGGTCATTATTCATTGTGGCGGCCATCTGCTCAGTAAAGGCAATCCCGTCTCGCATAGACATGCCCAGTTGATCTACATTGCCCCTCAGATCCCCTACTTTTCCATACAGAAGATCTATCAGGGCTACCGCCTCCTCGGTTCCGAACGCTTTCTGTATTTGCTGCTTTTCCATAGCGTCCAGCGTTTCTCCGTACTTACTTCGCAGGCGATCCAATATATCGCTCATTCCTAAGAGCTGATTATTGCTATCGACAAAGGTTAACCCCAGTGCTTCTCCTGCCTTGGCTGCTGATTGGATGAATGATTTATATTTTGTTCCTGCTTCACTTCCGGGCATGGTTGCTTGCAGCATGCCAAGTACGGCTAACTGCTCCTCGAATGGCCGCTGTGCAGAGGTTGCAGCCGCCCCTAAGGTGGTGAGCGACTGGGACATTTGAGAGCCAGTGGTTTTAAAACTTTGCACACTAGCCGCTATCCCGGCGCTGAACATTTCGCCGAACTGCATATCACTCATATCGCTGTACATATCCTTATATATGCCGTAGCCGGTAGCGAATAGGCTGGTCATATTAGCAGTGGTATCCTTGGTTGCTTTAGCGGTCAATGCAGCCATTTTAGTAAAATCACCGACTGCTGCATCGGTCAGGGACGAAATACCGGACTTTATGTCGTATGCAGAAGAAATAAATTGTGCTTCCGTTGTGCCGGACCATACTCCGGCAAAATCACCGGCGGCTTCACTAATTGCCTCCAGATCCTGAACACCCACTGAAGCCAGCTCACCAAGAGCCCTTTGGTTTTCCACGGTTGGCCCCAACAGACCGAATAAAGCCCCATTAACCTGGTCCGCCGCGCCTTGTATCATTGCCCCGGAAACTGCCATGCGGTTGCCGAAGTCTATCATTGCTGTAGACCTATTTATTTGTTGTTGGAAATTATTGAGGTTATTTGCCATACGCCTTACGGGGCCAGTAAATCTGTCTATTGCACTGACGGTAACAGCTAGATTATATAATGCCTCCACAATAATTAACCTCCATAGTGAGAGTACTATGTTTTTTGTTTAGAGATAATTTTTCTCACCCAAACTTCTGTTAGCCCGTACTTTTGGGCTAACTCCCTAAAATTCGAACCATTGAACTCTTTTACTAATAACTCGTCTCTGATCACTTTAGTTAGTTTTTCTATTTTAGGGAAGTAGACATTTGAACCACCAACTCTTTCAGCCATTCTTATAGCTGTTTCCATTCCAAACATTGTTGCAAATTCGTCGTAAGGAGGGGGCAATTCTTTGACCGTAAGATTATCCAGAGCCTCTTTGATAAGCTTTGAACAAGGTCGAGACATAGTATGACCTCCAATTTTTTTATTAAACCCCTAGTTCTTTGCCTTGATTAAATGCTGAAATAATCTTGTAATAGTCAATCAACCAATCTCCATTCCCGTTAAACGTGATAACTTCTTTTAAAGCCTTTAATTGAGATGAATCTTGTCCAGCCTCTTCAATTTCTTTTAACCTTAAATTCACTTTAGCTTCAATCTTCCCGAGTTCTGTTAGTGCTGAAAAGAAGTCCTGTAATATATTATTAATTTGTCTAAACTGCTTATCCCATTGATGTTGTGCATCCTTACAAAAGCCTTCTGTTTCTTGGTAAAGCTCTTTTATTAATCGATTTAGTTGATAGCCTGGTGTATCCATTTTAATATTCTTATTGATGACATACCTTGCATCACTAGCTTTTTCAATAATATCAGCTTTTTTTAATAGCTTTGCTATGTCCGCATCAACCTTTTCCAGTCTAGACTTTGCATCCTGCAGGGGTTCATCAAAATTACTAACATTTCCATTATATTCTTCAGCTATGTCACGCTTTTCCTCAATATCGTTCAGCTCTTTTACTACTTTAGACCTTTCTTTTTGGGCCGCTTCTAATTGATTTCTAACTAAACCCAGGCTGTTTTTAATACTATCCTTAAGTTGCTGTATTTCATGCAGCTTAACACTTGGAATATAATTAAGTTCCTGCTTTTTCCTGATATTGATTAGCTCCTGCTCCAAGACTTTTTTCTTTTCATTTAGTGCATTTATTTCATGTGATAATGCAGTAGCCTTTCGCTGAACCTCTAATGACTCTCCAGCAGTCATGAGGACACCTTTACATTCATCCCGCTCTTTTGTCAGCTTTTTAATTTCGCAAGATGTCTTATTGATGGCATCCTCACGGTTTTCAATCTCTGCTTGCATTTCTCTTTCCCACAATTTCTGCACCATTTGTTTTTCCTTCACAGCATTTCACTCTCCTTAGCATTTTATTAATTGTTTTACTCTTGCTCTTTTAAGCCCAGTAATTTAAAAACTCTATCATCTATACTTCTGGAATCTACAAAGCCTCTTATACTGCTTGCATCTTCTTCTTGATTTTGAAGGTCCGCGTCAGATAGACCAAGTAATTTATTTACTTTTAATTGAGTATCAGTATTTGATTGAGGTTCTGTTTCAAAAGATGGCTTTTTGTGAGCGGCAGCATAGAAACTAAGGAAACTTTCATCTGACAAACCAAGTAATCGGTTGATACCACGCTGCATATTATCTAATCCGGTTTTGGCACCTTCCTCGAAAAGGTTCACCTTGTTCGCTATGGGCATCATTCCGTCAACAGCTGGCGTATTTGTAAGTGCAGCAGAATGTATTACTACTGCCCGTCCATCTGATTTCCTTACCCATATTACAGGGGAGAGGTACCTATATTCTTTATTAGTTAGGTATTCTCTGGCTTTGGAAGTCCACTCTACTTTTGCCCAAAGCCCGTCCTTTCCCTTATCTATCAGCTCTTTTATCCATCCCGCAGCGGGGGCCTCTTTCCCGGACAGTGTTTGGTGCTCATAATCTATTACAATGTCATTTCTTTCCTTATTAAAATTTAATAGAATATCTTCATAAGCTGTTTCGTCCGCAATAAAGTTACCCTTTTTGCTTGCTACATGGCCATATGGCAAAATCTGAATTTCCTCTGGGACATTACCCACCTGGTCACCTCCTAAAATCAATTCTTTTAACAGATTGAACACCTCCTGATAACCTTTTCATTATTAACCCCGTTACTATCAAATACAATAGCGTTAATTCGTGCAAAAAGTGCGTTATTTTGCGTTACTTATTAATCATGAATACAAGTCCACCACCTAGCACCTACATCCTCTTAAAATCAATTTTGAAGCCTCTCAATCAAACATCATTCCATAAGTCAATCAAAATTTAATCTTTTTTCACATGAGCGTTACATCTTACGTGATCTATAACGTAACGGGCAACATTGTGGAAATTAATCCACCCTCTTAAAACGATAATGAACCAGCTAAGAAGCTGGTTCATTACACTTATTGTTTTTTATCTACGGGATTTTCATCAAATTCCTTTAAAACTAGCCTCAAATCCAATCCCATTGCTCGAAAACCTTTGGCTAGTTTAATTCCATCATAAAGACCGCGCCTATATGCCTGATCTTGCATTATATTATCCCTGTCAGTATAATATTCGTCCAAATCCATAACAAGTCCTTGTTTCTTTTCGGGAAGCAGGTTCTGAATCGCCGCATGAAGTCTTTCAATAGCTTGCTGGACTTCTTCTAATTCCTCACTTCTATAGTCATACAATCCGATAGCCCTTTGATAAAACATCTCACTAATTTGCTGTTGTAGTTCCTCCATCATGCCCCTCCTGACCTTCATTATGTCTTTTAACCATTGCCTTTAAAGCCTCTATAATATTCGAAGCCATGCGGACAGTTAACCAATTAGGGTTATCAACCTTTGCATATTTTCTTATGAATCTTTGCAGTCTTTTAGGTGTTGAACTCCATCCCAATTCATCCGCCAACTTATTTATTAACCATATTTGCTTTTGTGTAGCCATGCCCGGCCGGTATTTAGTATTCTGTTTCTGTGAAATCAAATAATCAATAAGCTCTATTCCTTGCTGCTTAGTCAAGCCCGAAATACTCTTACCACCGGAAATTCGATAAACAGCGCAATAAAGTAAATCCTCGCTCCATTTTAATTCCCTTGTTAAGGCCCATGTCTTTGCAATTTGCTTCTTGGTGATGCTGGCCATAGTAAGCACCCCCTGAATAAATTATCAAACAATCATCATATTTATAACTTCCCTGATCAATTCTTTAGTTACCGGTTGACCTTTCGCTTGGGATATGGCTAAGCACCTTCCTAAAACATTAGTGAACACTCTTATTCCTCCACGGTTAGTGCTCATGGCAATTGCCTTTAATTCATTAATAGATTCCTTGTTGAGATTAAAATCTGTGAGAAATTTCGTAACTTCTTTACTTTTTAAACCTTGTAATTCATAACGATAAAGCATTCTGCTATATAACTGGGCCAAATTATCACGACCGTTAGGACCGCGAATGATCAATTCCTCAAGTCTAGGGGTGCCACAGAAAATAATACCTATTCCGGTAATATCGTGCAATTGACGGGCTATTTCAATCTTTGATATACTTGATTTTATAAGGTTCTCTGTTTCATCAATCACAAGGGTTAACTTTTGTTTTTTAAGGGTTTCTGCAATTTGTTCAAAGCGTTTATTATTACTGCCGTAAACAGTAATGTTAATCGCCTGTGCTATTGCATCAAGAAAATCCTTGACTGTCATTGTGACTCGCGCTGTAATAATTAAAATATCTTCAAATTTTTCATTTAAGGAATTAATGGTAACGGTCTTACCTGAACCGGGTGGGCCTATTAAAAGCCCCATAACATTTTCCTGGCGGCACCGGTAACACATACCGATTGATTGAATGAAGTCCTGGGTTTCCCAAGTACCCAAGTCAATCGAGTAACTACCGGTGCTGTTTTTCTCTCCAATACTTTGCTCACGTTTTATTACAGATAGTTCTGGCGAGTTGGAAGCTTTTCGCTTCAAGATAGTTCCCTCCTTAATTTTCCCCTGCTTGGTTCTTAAATTCATTAAACGCCTCTTCGTACCATTGATGCGCTAAAGACCCTTGCGTATTTGGTTCTGCTGTCTTTTTCTTCGAAGAGCTTTTCTTGTTCCGTTTCTTGGCTGCCTGTTCAATGCCGGTGACACGAACAACATCATCTTCTCCAGGCCTGTCCAACACCTCTCCAGTGACAATCTCTTTTGATTTTTTGCGTTTAGTTGGAGTGAAGCCTTGTTTGTAGTTCTTATATTTGTCCTTCAAACGCCCCATGTAATAGGCCTGTTCTTTTGCATTATTCTCAACATCTTCCTGAGTTCTCATGGGGGTGTAACGCTCCGCTAGGCATATAACTTTCCCTTTAGACTCTATAATAACTTCATCCAGATCAAAGGGATCATATTTTACTACTACCTTCTTTCCTTGCATTTCATATAACTCGCGACTCTTGTAAAGGTTATTATTAAAATAAATACCGTCACGCCTAACAGTTCGTTCCACTTTATCGTACAGTAGAACAGCTGCTACTTCTTTTGATACAATTCCGCCCTCATACCTTGGGGCCGTTAAATATACGTTTAGTGGAGTGTCGCCTAATTCACTGTGTTCTGTGACATGATACTCATTATTTATCCAATCAATTATTTTATTAAAAGCCTCTGTTAAGGTTGGAACCATCCCCTTAGCCTGGAGCTTTTTCAATTCCTTTTCATGATTCTCCGGCCTTGCTTCAGGAGTTCCCCCGGTATATCCAGGCATATGCACGGAAAATTGCATTTTAAATGTTCTAAAAAAGCTTTCGTTAATCTTCCCCCATGGACTATAAGGCTTACAATAATGAGGTTCGATACCTAGGGTAGAAAACAGGCCACGCATTTCACTCGAAAACTCCCTCTTCCCTGTAAACTTTTCGGACCTTCCTAAATAATGCGATCTGTAATCTTTACCATTATCCATTAGTGCCTCTTTAGGAAAGCCTTTGATGGGGGAGTTGGGCTTCGGCAGCATACCATGAGCAAAGGCAAGGCCTATCACTTTCGCATTACCTTGGAAACTTAAAGCTAACCCAGTTACGACCCTTGACCTTGAATCTTGCCAAATTGTTAATTGTGGTTTTGCAAGGTAACCTCTTTCATCAATACAATAAAAATCACAATCATGGTGGTCTGACACCCACCGCTCATTAACCAAATATTTTGTAAAGTCAACTCGTCCTTTGGGCATTGCGTTGGCTCTACACTTTTGTAATCCACTACGGTAAAGTTCTTTTTCCCCAAATTCTAATTCATCAAGTATGCGGGTTGCTGTTTTATAAGAACCAATTTTCCAGCCAATCTTTTCTTCATCGTCACAGGATTCGAAATAATAACATACATTACAAGTTTCTGAGCTAGTATCTTTCACCTCCCTCATAACTTGTCTATGTGCCTCTCTAATGGTTGGCTGGTTACCGGATAAATATACATATTTTAGCCTATCAGCAGCTGCTTCACAGGTGTTTTTGCGGCTCCCTTTGTCTTGCCTGTTCCTCCGGAATAAACCAATAAAACCATCAGAAGAGTACTTCCTTCTCCAATACCTTATAGTCTTTTCAGTAACCCCAAATTGGGCTGCCCAATACTTAGTTTTTGTTCCGATTTCCTTTCGATTTTCGGAAGCCCCTATATCTTGTATTGCCGCCTCAACTTGAATTGCTTTATCGACTGCGTCAGTCCCATATTTGTTTATGTATTCGTTTAATTGTTGTGAAGCATTCGACGCATCTTCAAAATATGGAATTGATTTATTTTGGCTCAACTCATTATCTGTTTCACTTCTGAATTTATCCAAGTACTCCATTCGCGCTTCAGGAGGGAGAGAGGAGATGTGTATTTTATAAGACTTGCCGCCACGGCCGCCGTGCTTGCCTTTAATTTTCTTAACCTTAAATCTACCATTGTCAATATGCTTCCTTACTGCTCTGTCAGTAATATCTAATAATTCTGAAGCTTCCTTAACACTTAACCACATCTCGCCTAACCCTCCTTTCTTTGCCTTTGTAACTGAAGAATAAAGAAGTAAAGTAATTGGTTATTACTCAAAATTGATTAAAGACATCGTGCAAATAGACCGGTCTATGTCCATGTCAATCCTTTTCAAATAGAAACAAAATTTGCTTGATACACATGCCCACCGGCACAAAATGGACTTCCCCATCACTTAACCGAATAATCACTGTTCCTGCTACACCGCGTCTAACATCATAGCCCTGTCTCCAAAAATTTGCTTCGATATCTCTTAGTGCGGAAGGAATAGTCATAACGTCGTTTACAACTTGATACACCTTCTCATTAATCTTGGTCATGACTTGCCCGGCCTGGGCGAATTCACCTTGCTCATTTTCAATTGCATCATTATTTGCAGGATGGACGCGTGCTGTCATACCAGCTAGAACAGGCCAGCCGTCTATAGTTTTTCTTTTAAAATCTTTAATTTTTATTTGTTGCCACTGGTTTCCGTTTTTTACTTCTACAAGAGCATTATCGCCTATTAGTATCAATTTTTCCCCGACATCTAACCATGCAGCTTGGTCTATCACCAATACTCCCACGTTCCACCCACCAGCCATAGCAGCAGTATTCTGCAAATGGTTCGTTATTGGAAGTAGCATTATAATTCTCTCCTTTCATTTTTAGAGATTACTTCTTTACTTCCTAAGCCAATTGCGCTTAATATGACACTTTTATATTTACCCGGTGACCGGCGCCCCTGAAGTATAAAATTAAGATACTTTGGATTCATGTTGATTTTTTTTGCCAAGTCGACTTGGTACATGTTAAGGTCGATTAGCCTTTTTTTTACAATCTTTCTAAAATCGCTATTATTTATTGATCTTGAATTCAGTATCACCACCTCCCCACCTGACGTGAATAATATCGACAAAATTTACTGATACCGTTTTTTTTGTATTTGTGTTATGATAGCAACTAAATTGATAGGAATGTATATCAAAAGTATATGATACTTAAACCGTCACGTCAATGATAAATAACGATTTTATTCACTTTTGACGGAATTAATCACTGGGAGGAAGTGCTTATGCAAACTAAAGAAGAAATAAGAATGTCCAATATCGGTTTAAGAATTATAGTCCTTAGACAGAGTGTTAACTTGGGACAGGAGGGGTTAGCAAGTTTTCTGGGGATGTCGCGGAGCAATCTCAGTCACATAGAAAACAGTAACGCTTTTCCAACACTTCGAACCATTTCGTCTCTCTGCTTAATCTTTAATGTATATTCGGATTGGTTAGTGCTGGGCATTGGAGACGAACCCAGAGAGGACTTCATTCAAGAGTGTTATTTTAGGGTGCTAGAAAAAAATCAAAATTTTAGACCAATAATTCCTGATGAAATAACGGAAAGCATTCATACCATTTTTGCTAGAAATCTGAAAATATATCGAAAAGAAATAAAATTAACCCAACAAAACGTAGCTCAACAACTTGGCATCGGTAGAACAACATATAACGATATCGAGCTAGGAAAAACGAACATAACGTCAGATACTTTACGTTTATTATCCATTACACTAAACGTCTCGACTGATTTATTGTTATTTAATATAGATCAATCTAAGAAAGGATACGTTTATCCACAAAACATTTTATTTGAGAGTAGTAATAAATCTAAAAGATCACGTAATGGCGAATCTGATCTTTACTTAGACATATCAAAACTTACACCTAAACAGAAAAAAATAATTAAAGACTTGCTCTCGTATTTTGAAAACGTAAACAATGTAATACTTGAGTGATTAAAAATAATACATCTTAAATAAATAAAAATGACCCGCAGCTTTAAGCTGCCGGTCATTAATGTATTTAAACCCTATTAATTGACTTTATTGTCCGAAGACACCCTTTGCATATTGTCCTGACAAAAAAAAGATGGCAGCCGCCATGGCTTTCGTTAATTACACTCTTTAATAGAAATGAAACTCTACAGAGGATTCATTAAAACGGTGGCCACTTAACGTATTGGCTGAGGCCATGCTAAAATTGCTGGGAAGGGTAAAGATTGATAATCAGCTTCAATTTTAATGAGATGCCAGACGACATATAATAATTATGATGTAAATCACCGTTAGTCTGATATTAAAACCGGTACCCAACGTTGTGAAGCTTCGAATTAGATAACTAGCATAGTTAAAACCACCTTGGCTTTTATTCCTTAGTTCCTTACCATTATTTGCCTAAATTCGTTAAAGCCCCTGATAATTGTATCTCCAAGGAAAGGAATTTTTGGTTTTGTAAAGTTCCTTACAACAAGCCAAGACAGTACTTTTTAAGAGATGAAAATACAAGTTCCTCCCAGGGTAAATATTCCATACAGTATATGAACCGCCGTACATATACTTACATTTTGGTATCTGTAAATAAAATTAAACTCCGAAAATTATCGTTATAGGTTTAGTTTTGGATTTAAGACTAAGTGCCTTTGCGAACATTTACCATGTCCTTATAAAAAAACATTTCTTAAGCCGACCAAAACCGTAAATCCCCATTTTATCTGACTTAACCCGATTTATCCCATGTTGCCCCATGATATCCCGTTTAATAATTAATGAACATTTAAAGTGTCAAGTATCAGTGTTGAAGCCGGGTGTCGAGGAAAAAGGGGTGCGTTCGCTCATCAAGTGACATATTTTTCCAGTAGTGGTATAATATAATGTGTCCAGGCTGGAAGTTTATTTTTCATAAATTAAAATGTCCGGCCATATAGTGGTAGCAGGGTCTTCTTGTCCTGTTGTTGCGGAGGTGACGGGAGTGCCCCCTCAGGTGATATACGTCGACCAGGTGATTTTAGGCAGTATATTTATGAATTACGTCATTCTCCGGACTGTGGGTAAAATTGGTGGAGTGGAAAATGGTAGATGGCGTGTGGTAACCGCTGCCGTACTTGGTGGGGTATATTCCATAACAGCTTTTATCCCTTCTTTATCTTCTTTAATGACAGTATGGTTTAAAACACTGGTTTCCTTGATTATAGTTTGTATTGCTTTTGCGCCGCTGCCCCCTGTTAGGTTGGCGGCTTGCTTAGGTTTTTTTTATCTGACTTCCTTTGCCCTGGGGGGCAGCATTATAGGTATCATGTATTTCCTTGAGTCACAGGGAGGCACTTTCTTTTCTCCCCAGGGTTTTTCCTTGGTTCTTGAGCGTTATTTTTGGTTTGC
>JAALLR010000366.1_pt1 | contig 11388 bp, 10 predicted proteins | sample 7245931 | NCBI WGS metagenome assembly JAALLR01 (sample SAMN13049201, study PRJNA578106) | oil field metagenome | isolation source: filtered produced water from oil reservoir B9 | place: USA:offshore Texas | collected 2016 | reverse complement strand
TGGTGGAGGCGGGGGGAATTGAACCCACCGTCCGAAAGAAGCGCCACAGGAGTCTCTCCGAGCGCAGGTTGCGTTTTTGTATTTCGCTCCGTTGACGCCCGCAACCAGGCTTCGCAGAAGCTATCCCGTTAAATGTCCCCTTGTGCTTACGGGAGTCGGCCCAAGGGTAAGCCCGCTAATTTGACACCCTGTATCCCACCACGCAGGCTTAGGTGGGCAGGATGGGCTACCTTATGTTAGGCAGCCATTGCATAGTTTTCGTCGGCAACTATAAGCCTTTCCACCGTTTTACGGGGTTGATGGAATCCCGGCTCGCTACTCCTGCCACAACTTCCCCCGTCGAAACCGTGTCGCCCCCATATTTAATTATATTAACAACTTCAGCGAACTTTCATGGCCCGCTGTATTTCTCTCTTAGCATCGCGTTCTTTAATGGCTTCACGCTTGTCGTGCACTTTTTTACCTTTTGCCAGGGCCAGTTCCACCTTCGCTCTGCCCCTGGTAAAGTACACTTTCAAGGGTACCAGCGTAAGGCCCTTTTCCTGTGTCTTACCCAGCAACCGCATTATTTCATGCTTATGCATCAGAAGCTTGCGCGGGCGTTTGGGTTCATGGTTGAACCGGTTTCCCTGCTCGTATGGACTTATATGCATATTATACAGGATAAGTTCAGAATTTTCAACGCGGGCGAAGCTATCCTGCAGGTTGGCCTTGCCGGCGCGCAGAGACTTTACCTCTGTGCCCGTTAAAGCAATCCCTGCCTCAAAACTCTCCAGGATATGGTATTCGTGCCGTGCTTTTCTGTTCACGGTAACTGTTTTGTCAGCCAATTGCACCACCCCGAAAACAAAAGCCCTTAATCCGGTTCGGGCTAAGGGCATGTGCTTACTTTCTTACATTACTTACTGAACCATTGGACTTTAATTGTAACATATTACTGCCGTTTGTCAAGAATCAAAGCCCCATTTCTCCGGCTACACCTTGCATGGCCTCAAGACCCATTGTCAAAAACTCCTCCAGGGTTAATCCCAGCTCGGAACAGCTTGCAATCTGCTCCCTGTTGGCTCCCCTGGCAAAAGCTTTTTCATTAAAGCGTTTCATCAGTGACTTAACCTTGACGGCCTCCAGTTTCTTTTCCGGTTTTATTAGTGCCCCCGCCACTATTAAACCCGTAAGGGGGTCGGTGGCATATAAGGCTTTGTCTAACAGGCTCTTTCTCGGTAATCCGTGAATTTCATTATGTACCTTAACTGCGTATACCAGTTCCTCCGGAAGACCCTTCTCCTGTAAGATCTCGGCCCCTATAAGGCTGTGTTTTTCCGGATCATCCTTGGTCCGGTCATAGTCGATATCGTGTAATAAACCCGCCAGGCCCCAAAGTTCCTCATCTTCACCAAAGTGCCGGGCCAGGCGGCGCATTACGGCTTCCACCGCCAGGGAGTGGTTGATAAGGTTCTTTGTGGTTAAATACCCGGTTAATAGTTCATATGCCTCTTCTCTGGTCAAAACTATATCCCCTTTTACTGGTTATTTAAAATTATCAAGATTTATCCTCATGAATTTAGCTTTGGATCGAACAGCCACTTTACCGCCGGGTAAAATAATTTTTCCTTCCATTTCATATACTTTCCCCCGCCGGTCACCGGTGCAATGGGATTCCACTCGTACTTCCTGTTCAATTGGTACACCCAGGCTATAACGAACCGTCATTTCCGCCGTCATACAGGGTATGTCCTGCATCCAAAGCCACTGGGCCATTGTTTCGTCCAAAACAGTGGAAATTATCCCACCGTGCATGTACCCGTTATAGCCCTGGTGTTCTTTTTTACCTGTAAATGTTGTATAAACTGTCCGCCCGTCCCATTGAAATTTCATTTTCAGGCCGATTGGGTTTTTAGGACTACAGCCAAAACACATGTGATCCACAATGTCATTAGTCTTCAAATAATACCACTCCCGATTACACCTCATTTTACCAAAATGACCATTAATGAGCAAGATTAAGACGGTTTTATTGAAATAACGGGTAGAATAACAGACTCTAAAGGCATTTTTTAGAAGGGATTAACTATACAAAGAAAGAAAAATATATATTGCAACCGGTGGTCTATTCTACGAATCTTAACTAAATATATTTTAGTATCTGGATACTGGAGGGAATATTTTGAAGGAACTGCTGTTAACTATTCTTATTGCCGCCCTGGTTATGTCCGCGTCTTTGATTCCTTTGGCCAAGAGAAAAAAACGAACAAGGGGTGTCAGTATCTGGCGCACAATTGTACTGGGTATTTTAGTGCTTGCCGCTGCCGCGGCCATGTTTTATCCTTCCGTTGCGGGCAAGTAAAAGGGCCGGAATACCGGCCCTTTTACTATTCAGTACCTTGTTCCGGCGGTTGAGGATCATCACTTGGATGGACTTTCATCCGCCTGAACCAAAGATAGCCAAAAGCGGCTGCTACAATAAGTACACCTAAAATAACCAGTGTTGTTGTAGACACATGCAACCCACCTTTTCCTTTTATTGCCATTATGTCCACTAAGTAGCTGATTCATACATCAAAGGGCACAGAAAAAAGCGCCGGGCTTACAGCCCGGCGCTTTTTATAAGCTTGTTTCTTATAGTTTGGTGAGCAGGGGACCAAGGATAAGGGAGATGGTACCTGCAACCTTGATAAGCGGGTTCATAGCAGGACCGGAAGTATCCTTACAGGGATCACCCACAGTGTCACCAATAACTGCAGCCTTGTGCGGCTCACTCTTCTTACCACCCAGGGCACCGGCTTCGATGTACTTCTTAGCATTGTCCCAAGCACCACCGGCGTTGGCCAGGAACAGGGCCATAAGCACACCAACGGTGGTCAGACCGCTCAGGAATCCGGCCAAGGCTTGAGCACCCAGGATAAAGCCAACCAATACCGGAGTTATAACAGCTATGATACCGGGGAATATCATTTTGGCGATGGCAGCCTTGGTGGCAATATCAACACAGCGGTTATATTCAGGCTTACCGGTACCATCCATGATGCCCGGAATCTCACGGAACTGGCGACGTACTTCTCCAACCATATCAAAGGCTGCGTCACCCACAGCACGCATGGTACGGGCGGCAACCAGGAACGGTACTGCGCCACCGATAAATACACCCACGAGAACAATGGGCTCGGTCAGGTTAACCACAAACTGATCTAGGTGGAACTTGTGCTGAACACCTTCAACATACGCGCTGAACAGAGCCAGAGCGGTCAATGCAGCGGAACCAATGGCAAAGCCCTTGGCGATAGCGGCTGTGGTGTTACCAACAGCATCGAGCTTGTCAGTCTTCTCACGAACCTCTTCGGAAAGCCCAGCCATCTCTGCAATACCACCGGCATTGTCAGCAACAGGACCAAAGGAGTCCATCGCCACAACCATACCGGAAGTGGAAAGCATACCCATGGCAGCCATGGCAGTACCGTAAATGGCCCACATGCCACCCATGCCTTCAGGAGCGTAACTTGTAACCGTCCAGAAAGCAAAGTAAATGGCACCGGCGAAGAAAAGCATCGGGAAAAATACTGACTCCATACCTACGGCCAGACCGCTGATGATGTTGGTAGCGGGACCTGACTTGGAGGCTTCAGCAATACCCAGAACCGGTTTTTTCTTGTCAGATGTATAATGTTCGGTTAAGTAACCAATGGCAACGTTAACAATAAGACCGGCCACAACGGCAAGGAATATACCAAAGGATACATTACCAAAGGTTTCGAAATTCTTATCAGCAGGAATGAATTGATCAGTAAACACTGCCTTAGCAACAAGATAAGTACCGATAGCAGTTAATACGTTGGTGGTCCACAGACCTACGTTCAGAGCAACCTGCGGGTTGCCGTCTTCACTGGTGCGTACAAAGAATGTACCGATGATAGCAGCAACAATACCTACAGCACCAACTAACAGCGGGAATATAACCCCAGGGAAACCAAACAAAGAGTTACCGATCAACATAGCAGCAATGGTGGTTGCCGCGTAAGATTCAAAGAGGTCGGCACCCATTCCGGCGGTGTCACCAACGTTGTCACCAACGTTATCAGCAATGGTAGCCGGGTTACGCGGGTCGTCTTCGGGAATACCTGCTTCTACTTTACCAACCAGGTCAGCACCTACGTCAGCGGCCTTGGTATAGATACCGCCGCCCACCCTGGCGAAGAATGCAATGGCAGATGCACCGAAAGCAAAACTGTTAATAACAAGCGGGCTCTGGAAAATAATATAAAGTACGCAAACACCCAACAGGCCCAAACCTGCCACAGACAGTCCCATAACGGCGCCGGCCTTAAAGGATACATCAAGAGCCTTGGCCAAACCATGGCTGCGGGCAGCTTCAGCTGTACGGGCGTTAGACTTGGTGGTACTGTTCATACCAATATATCCGGCAATGGCCGAACAAATAGCACCCACCAAGAAGGATATAGCCGAAGGAGCACCTACGGGAAGGTGTCCACCCTCAGGAACTTCCATTACATAACCCAATACCCAAAGGATAATAAAAATTACAAGAGCGAATGGAATCAATGTCTTATACTGGCGGTTCATGTAAGCCATAGCGCCTTCTTGAACTGCCAAGGAAATTTCACGCATCTTATCGGTACCCATGCTGTTCTTGAGCACTGCACTCAAGGTTACCAGAGCAAACAGCAACCCCAGCGCACCAACAGCGGCGCAGATATAAGCTAATGTCATACCTTGTTCCACTTCGTCACCCTCCTCTTCCCACAAAATGTGTTAATCTTCACTAACTAAAATAAAAAACACTGCATACGACAAAAATTAAAAAGGCCTATCCTTTCCTTGCCAAATTCACCTCCCTCACCCAGCATTGTCCAATTGATTATATCATACGGCAAATTGTTTTACAATTGCCGTAGAAAACCAATCTACCTTAATTATAATTGAATTTTGAATTCCGGCTTACCTAAAGACTACAGCTAAAACCAGGGCAATTATGCCAAAAGCAGCTCCAAGCACCATGGTAATTTTTGCCAGAAACTCATCGAGTCCCTTTTTCTTACCCAGCAATGTTTCCGCCCCACCTGCTATGGAGCCTGACAACCCGGCACTTTTTCCCGATTGTAACAATATTACGGCAATCAATCCCACAGACAGCAGGACATGCAGTACTGTAAGTGCTATTTCCAAAGAATTTCCCTCCCAGACATATCTCTGCGGCGGGTTATTTTTAAATAACCCGCCGCTACTTTATTCTTTGTCCATCATTTTATAACACGTTACGAGGTATTGGCAAGATTTAAAATCATGGTGGAACCGGTTCTATTTTTTAAAGATTAGGCAGGTTATAAAAAACTTCCTTCCCTTTATAAAGGGCCAGTTCCGACAGTTCCTCTTCAATACGCAAAAGCTGGTTGTACTTGGCCACCCTATCCGTCCTGGAAGGAGCACCGGTTTTAATTTGCCCGGCGTTCATAGCCACCACCAGGTCTGCAATGGTTGCATCTTCCGTTTCCCCCGAACGGTGGGAAACCACCGCTGTATACCCGGCCTGCTTGGCCATCTCAATAGCTTCCAGGGTTTCGGTTATGGTTCCTATCTGGTTCAATTTAATTAAAATAGAATTCGCCACTCCCATATCAATACCCTGCTTGAGGCGCTGAGTATTTGTAACAAATAAGTCGTCACCCACTATCTGCACCCGGTCACCCAGCCTGCCGGTAAATTGTTTCCAGCCTTCCCAGTCATCTTCGGCAAGCCCGTCTTCGATGGAGACAACCGGGTATTTTGAAACCAGATCGTCATAAAAATCAATCATTCCGGCGGCATCCAGAGTCTTACCCTCTCCCTCGAGGAAATAATTTCCGTCCTTGTAAAACTCGGTTGCCGCAGCGTCCAGAGCGAGCATTACGTCGGTGCCCGGCCGGTACCCCATTGCCTCAGTAGCCTCCATAATGGATACCAGCGCCTCTTCGTTGGATCCCAGGTTGGGGGCAAAACCTCCCTCATCACCAACGGCGGTATTTAGACCTTTATTCTTCAGCACCTTCTTGAGGGCGTGGAAAATCTCGGCACCCATACGCAAGGCCTGGGCAAAATCCACGGCCCCCACGGGCATAATCATAAATTCCTGTATATCCACGTTATTATCGGCATGCTTGCCACCATTCAATATATTCATCATGGGTACAGGCAAGAGGCGCCCGTTGACTCCCCCCAAGTACTGGTAAAGGGGAAGTCCCAACCCGGAAGCAGCAGCCTTGGCCACCGCCATGGAAATACCCAGTATGGCATTGGCCCCGTATTTGCTCTTATTCTTCGTACCGTCCAGTTCCAGCAGTGCCGTATCCACACCAAGCTGGTCCGTAGCATGAAAACCGATTATTTCCGGGCCAAGTACATTGTTGACATTTTCGACGGCCCGGGTTACCCCCTTACCGTGATAACGCTTGGGATCATCATCCCGCAGCTCTACGGCCTCATAAGCTCCGGTGGATGCTCCGGAAGGAACCGCCGCCCTGCCAAGGGTACCGTCTTCTAACAATACATCAACCTCTACAGTGGGATTTCCCCGGGAATCCAATATTTCCCGGGAGTAAACATCTATTATTGTTGCTGACATGAGGAGACCTCCTGCTCTAAAGTAATTGTTGTTTTATTTGGATTTGCCCTTCTATTAACGTTCGCCCGGTCATTTCTTCAGGTTGAGGAATCCCCAGTAGTTGTAACATCGTCGGTGCCACATCCTCCAGCCTGCCCGGGCGCAGCCTGGTATTTATCCTCTCCGGTCCCACCAGTATAAAGGGAACCGGGTCGGTGGTATGCGCCGTATGGGGCTCACCGGATTCATCCTGCATAGCTTCAGCATTTCCGTGATCGGCAGTAATTATGACAGTTCCGCCCTTTTGTAATACCGGCTGCACCAGTTTTCCGATGCAGTCATCCACAACTTCCACTGCCCTGACGGCGGCTTCCATTACACCGGTATGCCCCACCATGTCAGGATTAGCGAAATTCATGATAATCACATGAAATTTCTCTTTTTCCAGTTGCTTTTGAAAAGCTTCCGTAACCTCATAGGCACTCATCTCCGGCTGCAGATCATAAGTCGCAACTTTAGGCGAAGGGATTAAAACTCGTTCCTCACCGGGATTGGGCTGCTCCACACCCCCGTTGAAGAAAAAGGTTACGTGAGCGTACTTTTCGGTTTCAGCAAGTCGCAGCTGCTTTAAATTATGGTCACTTAACACTTCTCCCAGAGTATTAACCAGCACCTGGGGCTTGAAGGCCACCGGCGCGTCAATTGTTTTATCGTATTGGGTCATGCAGACAAAATGCACCCCGGGCCGGTTTTTGGGCCTTTCAAAACCGGTAAAGTTTTCATCCACAAAGGCCCGGGTTATTTGCCGGGCCCGGTCGGGGCGAAAGTTGTAAAAGACTACGGCATCATTATTTTTAACCTGTGCCACGGGTTTACCCTTTTGATTTAGTACCACCGTAGGTTTTATAAATTCATCGGTTTCTTCCCGGGCATACCCCTGTATTAGAGCCTCGGCAGCCGAATTGGCCTTAAAGCCCTCGCCCAAAACCATTGCCCGGTAGGCTTTTTCGGTTCGTTCCCAGCGCCTGTCACGATCCATGGCATAATAACGCCCCATTACCGTGGCAATGGAACCGTATGCCATCTTATTTATTTTTTCTTCCAGCTCTCTAATATATTCCATTGCATTTTTAGGCGGCACATCCCGGCCATCCAAAAATGCATGAACAAAAACATTCTTTACCCCCTGATGCCGGGCTAACTCCAATAAAGCATACAAGTGTTTTATGTGACTATGTACTCCCCCGTCGGAAAGGAGGCCCATCAAATGCAAAGCCGTGCCCTTCTCCTTTACCCAATCCAGTGCATTGAGCAAAACATCATTATTATAAAAGGAACCATCCCTAATAGAACGGGAAATGCGGGTGAGTTCCTGAAAGACCACCCGCCCCGCTCCAAGATTTAAATGTCCCACTTCCGAATTTCCCATTTGCCCATCGGGCAGCCCCACATCTTCCCCGGAACTTTTCAACACCGTTGAAGGATAATTTTTGAACAAACTGTCCATATTGGGCTTCTTAGCCAGGGCAATGGCATTACCTTCTTCCTTTTCCGTAAGCCCCCACCCGTCCAGAATAACCAGTACCAAGGGGGATTTAGCAGACACCACGGGAGTTACCTCCATAACAATACAACCTCCAACTTCCCGCCTTTAGCTTTCACCATTCGCCGCCTGAACTATGGCCGCAAAACCGGCGGCATTTAGACTGGCCCCTCCCACCAGGGCCCCGTCAATATCCTGTTGGGCCATGAGCTTGGCGGCATTATCCGGTTTCACACTGCCTCCATACTGGATGCGTATCTCCTGGGCTGCTTCCCGGCCGAACATTTCGGAAAGCACCTCGCGAATAAATGCATTCACATTTTGGGCATCTTCCGGGGAAGCTGTACGCCCGGTGCCTATGGCCCATACCGGTTCATAAGCGATCACCAGTTTGCGGGCCTGCTGCGCCGTTATACCGGCCAGGGCGGTTTCGGTTTGCCCCCGCACAACCTTTTCCGTGGCACCGGCCTCCCTTTCTTCCAGCACTTCACCCACACAGACAATGGGAGTCAAATTATGCCTGAAGGCGGTTAATACTTTTCTGTTAACGATTTCATCGGTTTCACCAAAATACTGGCGGCGCTCCGAGTGACCCAATATAACGTAGCGGCACCCCGCTTCCGTGAGCATCCCCGGCGCCACCTCTCCGGTATATGCCCCTTCATCCTCCCAGTGCATATTTTGTGCACCCAAGGATATGGGTTTCCCCTTGATCACTTCAGACAGGGGAGCCAGTGCGGTAAAGGGGGGACATAACAATACTTCACATTGCGGGTCTTCCAGTCTATCCGATAAATCTTTGACAAAATCCACAGCCTGGGCAATGGTCTTATACATCTTCCAGTTACCGGCCATTATTGGCTTACGCATTTTACCCCTCCTACTTATCCTGCAAGGAAGCCACCCCGGGGAGCGTCTTTCCTTCCAAAAACTCAAGGGATGCCCCTCCACCGGTGGAAACATGGGTTATGGCACCGGTAACGCCGGCCTTTTTCACCGCCGATGCCGAGTCACCGCCCCCCACCACCGTGGTGGCACCGCTTTCAGCCAGGGCTCCGGCTATTGCCACGGTTCCTTTGGCAAAGGGTTCCATCTCGAATACCCCCATGGGACCGTTCCAAACCACAGTGGCGGATTTCTTCACGGCTTTTTCAAAAAGCTTTATTGTTTCGGGCCCGATATCCAGAGCCATCCAATCACCCGGCACCCCGTCCGCGGGCACCACCTTGGATTCCGAGCCGGGCTCAGTCCCCGGAGCAACCACCAAATCCACAGGAAGTAATAATTCTATACCCTTATTCTCAGCTTTGCCAATCAATTCCTTCGCCGTGTCTACCTTATCTTCCTCCAGAAGGGATTTTCCCATATTATAACCCCGGGCTTTTAAAAAAGTATTGGCCATACCTCCTCCGATGATCAAGGTATCCACCTTACCGATCAAATTATCCAGCACCCCGATCTTGTCAGAGACCTTGGCCCCGCCAACAATAGCCACGTAAGGCCGTTCCGGATTATCCAAAACCTTACCCAGCATGCTTATTTCCTTTTCCAAAAGAAAACCGGCTAGCCCGGGCAAGTAATTAGTAACACCCTGTGTTGAAGCATGTGCCCGGTGAGCCGTTCCGAAGGCATCGTTCACATAGATATCTCCCAGTTCAGCCAGCTGCCGGGCAAAATTTTGGTCGTTTTTCTTTTCACCCGCGTGAAAGCGCAGGTTTTCCAGCAGCACCACGTCACCGTTACCCATAGCTTCCACCGCATCCCGGGGTTCCTGCCCGGTACAGTCGTCAACCTTTACCACGGGACGTCCCAGCAATTCCTGCAGCCGCGCTGCCACCGGATCCATACGCAGCTTGTCATCCGGTTCACCCTTTGGCCTTCCCAGGTGGGACATTAAAATAACCCGGGCGTTTTGCTCCAACAGGTAATTTATGGTGGGCAGAGCAGCCCTGATCCGGGTATCATCGGTTATTTGCCCCTCTTTATCCAGGGGCACGTTAAAATCAACTCTTACTAATACCTTTTTTCCACTAACATCAATGTCCTTTACGGTTTTTTTAGCCATTGCCACACCTCCCGGACAGGTTTAATATATACAGTTCCCTTAAATTCCCTTTTGGGCAATATAGGATACCAAATCCACCACCCGGCTGGAATAACCCCACTCGTTATCATACCAGGCCACCACCTTGACCATATTATCACCGATGGCCATTGTGGAAAGGGCATCCACTATGGAAGAATGGGAATTTCCATTATAGTCAATGGAAACCAAGGGTAGTTCACTGTAACCAAGTATACCCTTTAACGCCCCCTCGGATGCATTCTTCAGGGCATTATTTACTTCCTCGGCTGTAGCCGGTTTTTCCAGGTTAACCACCAGGTCCACCACGGAAACATTGGGTGTGGGCACCCGCATGGCCATACCGTTCAGCTTTCCTTTCAGCTGGGGCAGCACCACCGACACGGCTCTGGCCGCCCCTGTTGTGGTGGGTATGATGGACATATTACCGGAGCGACCCCGCCTCATATCCCGGTGCGGCATATCCAGCATTTGCTGGTCATTGGTTACCGCGTGTACAGTGGTCATTAATCCCTTAACAATTCCGAACTCTTCGTCAATTACCTTGGCCACCGGGGCCAAACAGTTGGTGGTACACGAGGCATTGGAAATAATATTATGCCGGGAGGGATCATATTCACCCTCATTGACACCCATTACCACTGTCAAGCAGTCTCCCTTGGCAGGAGCACTTATTACCACCTTCGAGGCTCCCGCTTCCAAATGTTTGGAAGCCCCTTCAACATTTCTGAACTTACCGGTGGATTCAACCACAATCTGCACACCCAGTTCCTTCCAGGGAAGAGAGGCAGGATCCCCCTCGGCCAACACTTTAATTTCTTTACCGTCTATCCAAAGGGAATTACCGTTCCCATTTACTTCGGCATCGAGAGCACCGTGTACGGAGTCATACTTTAGAGTGTGGGCAAGAGTTTTTGCAAAGTTAGCATCCGCCTGAAGTCGCCGGGACTTATGGTTAATAGCAACAACTTCCAGGCCGGGTTTATTCAGAGCCGCCCGGAGAACCAGCCTCCCTATGCGACCGAAACCATTAATTCCCACTTTAATTGCCATTATTACTCCCTACTCCTTTCAATAGTATGCCTCAGTGGGCTGTATTAATTAAATTATGATATACTTATTCGGTACCACCGGAAGAGTTCCTTCCTTTTTTGGTTTTTTTATGTCAAACAT
>JAALLR010000362.1_pt1 | contig 11434 bp, 8 predicted proteins | sample 7245931 | NCBI WGS metagenome assembly JAALLR01 (sample SAMN13049201, study PRJNA578106) | oil field metagenome | isolation source: filtered produced water from oil reservoir B9 | place: USA:offshore Texas | collected 2016 | reverse complement strand
TTTCTTCTAGTAATCCTCCTAACTTTATTCTTAAAGCGTTTTACCCTTTTGGGGTCGACACCAAGAGTCTTAGTGCGAATTACAAACCCTAGAAATCTGACTCCTTCATACACACTTGTAAGCTTAGTTTTAGATTGGTTAACTTTTAATTTCAGTTCTTCCTCAAGGACCTTTGTAGCATAGGATTTGTAATCTCCTGCTGTTTTCTTATCTTTTGCAAAGATAAGAATATCATCAGCGTAACGTACTATCCTAATGCCCCTTTGCATCATCCTTTGGTCGAACTGATTTAGATAGATATTGCTAAGTAGTGGTGAAATGACACCGCCCTGCGGGCTTCCAACTTCTGTAGAACTGAAGTTACCGTCCAGCATTACCCCTGACTTTAAGAACTTTCTAATCAGCTCTAATACTTTACCATCACTTATTTTCTCTGATACCGCCTTTATTATGATTTCATGGTCTAAGGTATCAAAGCATTTACTTAAGTCCATATCTACCACATGCTTTAAGTTATACCTGTTCATAAATCTTTCAGCTTTTGCAACTGCTTGTTGCTGTGAATGATTAGGTCTATATCCATAGCTTGATGGATGAAAGGTTCTATCAAAGATTGGTTCTATGATGTTAACAATGGCTTGCTGAACTACCCTGTCCTTTACTGTAGGAATTCCAAGAAGTCTCGTGCCTCCATCAGGCTTTTCGATTTCCGTTCTTCTTACAGGACTAGGCTTATACGTGTTAGTCTTCAGTCTGTCATGAAGAAACTCAATATTCATCTCAAGCTTCTCAGCAAAATCAGAAACAGTCTCTCCATCTATTCCAGGAGCTCCATTGTTTCTCTTTACACTCTTAAAAGCTAGTTCTAAATTTTCTTTTCGATAAATCTTATCGATAAGGCTGTACCATTTCTTCATGACTTTCCTCCTTTGTTGCTGTATCCTCCAGTACTTCTCCCTTAGGCTATACATTCTTCATTAAGGTTGCTTGACGTCTCTAGCTCTATGGCAATCTTATCTTCGCTCTCCTAACTACTTCATATCCGTGTCGTCGAGATAGCTCGCAAGTTATTTTATGCCAGCTATTCGTACCTTAGGGCATTTCAGCCTTGTTTTAACACCTTCACCCTTGATTGAAATTCTTTTAGACACACTTTGAAATTTCTTCCGCCCTTCGCACCTATCATAAGCTTTTGGCTTAAGATAGCCACATCGACTAAGCGATGTGTCACCTATATTTTATCCTCCAGTCTATTACTAGCTTTCACAGGTATAGGTTTATTCACTACTACGGCTTCGTCTGCATACTGCACTCTCATTTCACCTCTTGCTTTCGCTTGCAAGTGAAATCTACAGCTTCGAGTACAGTACTTCCAAGGTTAAGCCACGTCGCCTGTTGTTAAAACGACCATCATAACACATGTAGCTGAGCTAATTTTTGGACTTTCCCACTTATTGGAGGGTTATCCACCACATATGCCAACATTGGTTCACTTGCGTTCCGTTCCAACAACCGCCATCAGCTTCCTTCAGACCCTTTCGTCGCCGAAAACGCCCTTGCTTACAGCTTGCCTTTCCATTAGCTAGGCGGCAGGTTTTCTTTCAAACCATCGGCTCGGCAACATGCCTCGCAAACAACAAAGCAATAAAACAGCTGTTTTATTGCTTATTTACTTCAATGCTTCTAGTTGCAAAACTTTACTTCTTAACATAGTGAAATGATTTCGTCCATACATGATTCTTTTAATAGTCTTAATTTTATTTACGCTTCCTTCAGCTAAGCCATTATTATAAGAATAATCAATAGCATTTTTTACTGAATCATAGTCTCCCCCAATTCCTGTTACAAAGCTTGTGATTTCTTTTAATTCTAGTTCACGTGCTTTTTTCATCCAAAGGGAAAGACCATCGCTCTGACGGCTTGACAATAGATCTTTGAAGTTTGATAGCAGCGTCAGTAGCTTTGATATGATAGGATATTTTTTTAAAACTTCATCCAGCTGCTTTTTTGAAATACTTTTGATTTTTTCTATGGGCTTATAAAGTAGTTTATAGATTAGTCGCTTATCAATCAATTCATAGGGCTGTTTATCTTTAAGCAAGTCTTTGGCAATTCTCTTTTCCTTGGAGACAAATAATCTAAGGGCTGAGACGCTTCCCTTGTATCCTTTGGAGCGAAGTCCTTCCGTAATCTTCTTGTAGGTTACTCCTTTTGCTCTAAGTGTTAGTATTTCATCTTTAAAAGGTGTTAAGGGGCCTGGGCGACTGCTACCATATTGCCCATGGACAGGATTATAACCTTCTACAAGATAATTCTTGATACTGCTAGTGCTTATTCCTGTCAGTTTTGATATATCAAGATTGTTATATCCCTCAGCATGTAGTTTTTTAACTTTTTCGATCTTGGCATTTACTTTATTGATGGCTTCTTTGTGCTGCTTTCCTCTTTTGGTGTCTTGCTTTTTCGGGATGTCACTGTCTTTCATATTACAATATTTTGTGGCAGTTGTAGCACTTACTTGAAGCTTTACAGCGATTTTTTTATAGCTATGTCCTTTTTCTCGAAGCTTTTTGGCCTCTATAATTTTTTCTCTTCTAGTCATTTCAAAAAGATACTCATGACGTAGCTTGGCCTCTGGCGATGTAAGGGGAATCTCAATACGTCCAGTAATTGTTCGTTTTAATGATTTGCTTATTGATCTGACCAAGTTTTTTATTAAATGAAAGCGATCATTGACTTGTATTGCCGTAGGATGGGCTGCATTTATTGCAGCTCTATAACCTATAGAGCCGTCTCTTACAACAACTTTTATATTCTTATATGCTTTAAGCCACTTTGTGACATCTTCAGTATCCCTCGATTCTAGCATATCAATCACACGATTGGTTTTCGCATCAATCATGATGGTCCCATAGGTATATCTCTTGCGAATGGCAAAATCATCAATACATACATATTCAACCTTATCTTTATCTATACTTAGCGTTTTTTTTTTAGGTAATTGCAAATAGAGCTCTTCTCAACATCTACTGTCGTTTCAGATAAATAAGTAGCTGCAGATACAGAGCTTTGAGTTAATGAGATTCTTACTATTTCATCCATAAGGCGTTTAGTCTTTTTGGCTTTTGCATCTAGAAAATCAAAGGTCTCTGAAAATGTATAACGAGGACATTCGGGATTGACACAGAAAAAATTTCTATTTTTCATAATAATGACAACTTTTTTCCCTTGTATTGGGAGGTCTTGAAAGCTCTTTTTATAACGACAGTGGACTTTGTACTGTTCATTAAGCAGTCGGGGCAGGGTACACTTTCTAGATTTGATCTAACAGTTATATAAAGTGTATCTTCCTTAAGTTCATGGCTGACATAGTCAAGTGATTTATCAAGATATTTTATAATAGCATCCATAATTAATAGACCTCCAATCAATGATAATTTAAGTATATCATTAATTAGACCTCAATCCAATAACTATGGAAAGAACCGTCAAAGTTTTAGCACCTTTAATAATTCGAAAAATATTAAAATATCCCAGCAAGGTAATTTGCCAACCTTTACTGGGATTTAATTTATTTATTATCTTTAATTTTAATACTTTCAGGTATCTTATTAGACCAAGGCATAAGATTATCTAAGCTTTCGTTATCGAATACCTCTATCTTTGATAGATTATCAAATAAATAAACCAAATACCTTTGTACAACTAGTTTATTAGCCTTGGCAGTTTAAACAATGCTATAAATATTAGCGCTAGAAGTTGCACCTTTAGCAGTATTTGCAAAAAGAAAGTTCTTACGACCTATAACGAAAGGTTTAATAGCTCTTTCGGCTGCATTATTGTTTACCTTTAAAGAACCATCTAATAATATATTCTTTAATCATGGTAAATGTTTTTTAGCATAATTCAGTGCCTTACCTAATGCACTCCTTGGATGAGCATTTTGCATTTCTTTTTCAACATAGTCAATAAAATTATCTTTAATGGGATACAGTTTTTCTGCTCTTAATATCATGCACATCTATGAAGGTGAAATTCTTGTAATATATATTTGTTTTTTAGGGGGTATATCTTTCCGCAAAATAAATAATTCTGCGATTTAGTATCATCTTTCTATCAAAACGCATGTGGAGTCAGTAGTATTGATTAAAAGAAAACATAGCCTTTAAGGTTAGTAATATCAATTGTTTAAGGTGTTTTGGATAAAGCTGAATATGTTTCCCTTTACAACTAGGGTCAACACATTAAAAAGATAAAAAAAATACATTCAAAAAATTATAAACACCTACGTAATTTAATTAGCAAAAGTAATTATGTAGGTGTTTTTATTTTAGTATGCAAATGTTATTTTTGAATTAGTACAAAAAAGTATTGACATGTTATGGAAAATTTGATATCTTTATATTAATAAAATTTGTATTAGGTTAAAAATAACAATAACGGGGTGAGTGAACATTGTGAATTTTGAAAAGAGAAAAATAGGCGATATTGCAAGTATTACTACAGGGCTTGTTGTTAAAAGAAAGCAAGCAGAGCTGCCTGAAGAAGCTAAAAAAAAATATAAAATGCTAACATTAAAAAGCTTTGAACAGGATGGTTGGCTTAATGTAGAAGAACTTGAAGACTTTGAAAGTAATGAAATACTCGATGATAAATACTTGACTCAGGAAGGAGATGTGATTGTCAGGCTTAGCTATCCTAACACAGCTATTGTTATTGATAAAGACAATGTAGGATTATTAATACCATCTCTTTTTACGGTTATCAGACTAGAAACAGATATTCTGATACCTGAGTATTTAAGCATCTATTTAAACAGCGATAAAATGAAACGTTACTATTCAAAAAGATTAATAGGCTCAGCAATTCAAATTATTAAAACAAGCATACTGAGAAATGTAATTGTAAGATTTCCTGATATTAATCAGCAAAAGAAAGTAGTAGAAATTAACAAATTAATATTAAAGGAAAAAAAGCTACTTTCAAAACTAGTTGAAGAGAAAGCAAAATATCATAAAGCAATTATCAATAAAATGTTATAGAGGAGGAATTTAACATGACTATGAAAAAACTTACACAAGAAGAAGTTAACGCAACTTTATGGAGGGCATGTGACACATTTAGAGGAAAGATTGATTCAGCTATTTATAAAGACTATATACTTGTAATGCTCTTTATAAAATACATTAGCGATATATACAAAGAACATAAAGCTGAACTAATGGCTAAATATGATAATGATAAAGAAATGGTTGAAAGACAAATGAGATATGAAAGATTTGTACTTGATGAAATTTCAACCTTTGATTACATATACGAAAGAAGAAACCAGCCAAATATAGGAGAAATTATTAATAAAGCATTAGAACACATCGAAGAAGAAAATAAAACAAAACTAAGAGGTGTATTTAAAAATATTGATTTTAATTCAGAGGCTATACTTGGAAGTACAAAAGAAAGAAATGCAATGTTAAAGCATTTACTAGAAGATTTTAAAGAGCTAGACCTAAGACCATCAAGACTTTCTAATGAAGATGTAATTGGTAATGCATATGAATATATGATAGCGAACTTTGCATCAGATGCAGGCAAAAAGGGTGGAGAATTTTTTACACCAGCAGAAGTATCAGAACTATTATCAAGACTTGTTAAACCACAAGAAAACGATAGGATATATGACCCAACATGTGGTTCAGGGTCACTTCTTATAAAAGCATATAATAAAGTTCCTTCAGGAAAGGCTCAGATTTATGGACAAGAAAGAAATGGACAAACCCATTCACTATGTAGAATGAATATGTTTCTACATAATATAGATGATGCCAAGATTGAGTGGGGAGATACCCTTTCAAATCCGCTGCACCTTGATAAAGATGGCAAACTTATGAAATTTCAAGTTATCGTGGCAAATCCTCCCTTTTCCCTTGATAAATGGGCTATGGGCTTTGCTGGTGAAGGAAATGATAAAAAGTTTAAGATGGAACCATCTTTAGATCCATATAACAGATTTAGCTGGGGAGTTCCTCCATCATCAAAAGGAGACTATGCCTTTGTACTTCATATGCTTCATTCATTAGCAGAAGGTGGCAGAATGGCAGTTGTATTACCTCACGGAGTATTATTTAGAGGAGCAAGTGAAGGTAAGATTAGAAAGCAAATCATAGAACACAATTTATTAGATGCAGTTATAGGACTTCCTGCAAACTTATTTTACGGAACAGGAATACCTGCTTGTATATTAGTATTTAAAAAGAATAGAGATAGAAAAGATGTACTCTTCATAGATGCTTCAGGTGATGGCTATTATGAAAAAGGGAAAAATCAAAACAAGCTTAGAGAAGAGGATATTCAAAGAATTGTAGATGCCTATGAAAAATATGAGAATATTGATAAATTTGCATATGTGGCATCATTAGATGAAATTAAAGAAAATGACTATAACCTTAATATCCCAAGATATGTAGATACATTTGAAGAAGAAGAAATGGTTGATATGGAAGAAGTGGCAGAAAATATTGTTAAGATTAAAAAAGAACTTGCAGAAGTTGAAGCACAGATGGCGAAGTACCTTGAAGAGTTAGGGCTTAACTAGTGAATAGTTAATAGTGAAAAGTGAAGAGGTGATATAGATGAAGCCTGAAATTAAAGAAAGGATAGAGAAAATAAAAAGAGGAGAAGTGCCAGAGGGGTATAAGAAAATCAAAAGGTTTTTGTTACCTATTGATTGGAAAGTAGAGAAATTAGGAAATTTAGTTGAAAAGATTGTTGGTGGAGGAACACCCTCAAGAAAAAATGATGAGTACTATAATGGAAATATTCCTTGGGTTACAGTAAAGGATTTGTCTGAAGATAATTATAAGTCAGAAACGGTTGAGTATATAACACAAGCAGGATTAGAGAATAGCAGTACGAAATTAATTGAAGAAGGATGTTTTATTATTTCTACTAGAATGGGTTTAGGAAAGGGTTTTATAAACAAAGTACCAATGGCTATAAATCAGGATTTAAAAGGGATATATCCAATCAAAGAAAAATTAAATGTTGAATTTTTAATGTACTGGTATAAATTCATGAGTAAATATATCGAGTATCTTGGTGGTGGATCGACTGTCAAAGGTATTGATTTAGATACTTTACGATCTTTAGAATTAAGGATTATGAGGCATCACGAACAACAAAAAATCGCCGAAATCCTCTCCACTTGGGACAAAGCAATTGAGCTTAAAGAGAAGCTCATTGAAGAAAAGAAAAAGCAGAAAAAAGGACTTATGCAGCTGCTTTTGACTGGTAAAAAAAGATTGCCAGGGTTTAAGGGAAAAATTGCTATAAAAAAACTTAAAGATTATATTAAAGAGTCAAAAGCGAGAAATAAAGATTGTAAAGTAACGACAGTATTAAGTGTAAGTAATAAACAAGGTTTCATATTACAACAAGAACAATTCGATAGAGTTGTTGCAAGTAAAGATCTTAGTAAATATAAAATCATAGTAAAAAATCAATTTGCCTATAATCCATCTAGGGTTAATGTAGGTTCGATTGATTTATTGAAAAATTTTGATAAAGGTGTGCTAAGCCCAATGTACATAGTTTTTGAATGTAAGGAGGGTTTATACACAGAATATTTATATCAATTTCTAAAATCAAGTATGTTTATTAATTATATTCCAAAGTTATTACAAGGAAGTGTTAGAAATTCTCTTTCTTTTAAAGCTTTAGGAATGGTTAAGTTATTCATTCCTACTATAGAAGAACAGAAAGCAATTGCTAATGTATTATCAACTATTGATAAAGAAATTGAACTTTTGGAACAAGAACTCGAAACCTTAAAACTTCAGAAAAAAGGTCTTATGCAGCTACTTTTAACTGGAATCGTTAGAGTAACGGACAACTAATAGTAAACAGGTTTTATGATGTTAGGTTTTAATTATTCATTGAAGCAAGGGGGTTAATTGAATGAATAGAGCAAAGGAATATGATGAAATAAATATATCACAGATTCCAGCATTAGAGGTCCTTCAGAAAATAGGATATAACATTTTACCACCAGAGAAAGCAGAGATTATGAGGGGAAATTTATATAATGTAATACTAAAAGATATCCTCTATGAAAAATTAAAAGAAATAAATTTTTATGAATATAAAAGTGAAAAATATAAATTCTCTGAAAAAAATATCAAACAAGCAATACTCGATATAGACGAAGCCCTTACCGATGGACTTATAAAAACTAATGAAAAAATCTATGATTCCCTAATATTAGGAAGAAGTTATCCTGAAAAGCTTTCTGATGCTGATGGTTCAAGGTCCTTTAATATAAATTATATTGATTGGAAACATCCTGAGAACAATGTATTCCATGTAGTAGAAGAATTTAGTGTTGAAAGGGAAGATGGTCAGGGTCATGTTAGACCTGACATAGTTCTTTTTATCAATGGTATTCCCTTTGGTGTGATTGAATGTAAGAAGGCTTCTATATCTCTTAGTCAAGGTATTAGCCAAATGATAAGAAATCAAGGGAATGAATATATTCCTCAGCTATTTAAATTTGTTCAAATAGTTATGGCTACAAATAAAAATGAAACTATGTATGCAACAGCAGGAACTCCTAAGAAGTTCTGGTCTGTTTGGAAAGAGGACGAAAATTCAGAGGAATATAATTGGTTTAAAAGAGAGCTTGAAAAGGCAGTAGTAGGAAGAATACCAACAACACAAGACAAAAATATTATTTCACTTTTTCATCCAAAAAGAGTCCTTGAACTTATAAAATATTTTACCCTTTATGATAAAAATGTTAAGAAAATTGCTAGGTATCAGCAGTACTTTGCCATAAAAGAAATAATTAGGACAATACAGGAAAAAGATAAAAATGGTAATCGTCAATCGGGTGTAATATGGCATACCCAAGGTTCAGGTAAATCCTTGACAATGGTTATGCTGGCAAGATACATACTTTCAGAAATGGCAGATGTTCATCCTAAAGTCCTTGTAATTACTGACCGTATAGAACTAGATAGTCAAATTCATAAAACATTCAATCATTCAAGACTTAAAGCAGAAAGAGCAGCTAGTGGGAATCATCTTGTTGAACTCATAAATAGTAATAGTGCTGATGTTATAACATCCCTTGTTCATAAGTTTGAGACGGCTGCAAAGCATCAAGAACCTATTAAATCAAAGGATATATTTATACTAGTTGATGAATCCCATAGAACCCAATATGGAGAGTTACATATAAAAATGAAAAAGGTATTTCCAAATGCTTGTTATTTAGGATTTACAGGAACTCCACTTATGAAGAAGGAAAAAAGTACAATGGCCAAGTTTGGAGGAAAATTTATTCATAAATATACTATAAAAGACGGCGTTGAAGATGGGGCTATTGTACCACTTCTTTATGAAGGACGATTAGTTGAACAAACTGTAAATCGTAATGCCATAGATAAGAGAATAGAAATGATTACAAGAAATTTAAATGACAAACAGGCTGAAGAACTAAAAAAGAAATGGAGCAAGTTTGAAAAAATTGCTTCATCAGAACAGAGAATAAGGCTTATTGCCGATGACATTTATGTTCATTTCACAAAATTTTATAAGACACAAAATTCTCAATACAAAGCTATGCTAGCAACATCATCAAAATTTGATGCAATAAGATTTCAAGAAGCCTTTGACGAGTATCATGATATCAGTACAGCTGTAGTTATTTCTCCTCCTGATATGAGAGAAGGCTTTGATGAAGTAGATGAAGAGCCAAAGGATAGAGTGCGCAAGTTTTGGAATAAGATGATGGAAAAATATTCTGATCCAATAAAATATGAAGAATATATAAAAAATGAATTCATATATGGTGATGAAATAGACATTTTGATTGTAGTAGATAAACTCTTAACTGGTTTTGATGCTCCAAGGGCAACAGTTCTTTATATTGATAAGCCTATGAAAGAACATACACTTTTACAGGCGATAGCAAGGGTTAATCGTCTTCATGAAGGTAAGGATTTTGGACTTATAGTAGACTATAGAGGACTTATTCAAGAACTAGACGCTGCTATGAAAACTTATTCTGGGGCTGGGCTTGAGAATTTTGATGGAAAAGACCTTGAAGGCGCCCTTGTAGATGTGATTAGTGTAGTGGGTAAACTTCGAGAAGCTTATTCTAATTTAGTTTCTATTTTTAAAGGAGTCAAAAATAAAGCTGATAAAGAAGAGTATGAACTAATCCTAGAAGATGAAGATATTAGAAATGATTTTTACAAACAACTTTCACAGTTTGGAAGGTATCTTGGAATTGCCCTTGAATCTGACCACGTTTATAATGCTATCGGTGAAAAAGATATAAATATGTATAAAAAAGAGCTTGAATTTTATCAAGAACTTAGAGCATCAGTTAAGATAAGATATTCTGATACCATTGACCATAAGGAATATGAAGCAAAAATGAGAAATTTGATGGATACCTATATAGCAGCAGAAGAGGTTATTCAGATAACTAATCCTGTAGATATTTTAAATGAAGAAGAGTTTGAAGATGAACTTATGAGATTAGGTTCACCAAGGGCAAAGGCAGATGCCATAAGAACACGTATGGCTAAACGTATTAATCAAAAATGGGATGAAAATCCAGCTTATTATAAGAAATTTTCTGAGCGTATAGAAGAAATATTAAATGCATATAAAAATAAACGTATTTCAGAAGCAGAGTATCTAGAAAGAATGCGTAAAGTTATGAAGGATTTTAGAAAAGGTTACTCTGGAGTTAAATATCCAGAAAAGATAAAGAAAAATGTCAATGCACAGGCTTTTTATGGGGTAATAAAAGAAGTATTAGAACAAGAAGATATTTATAACCCGGAAAGTTCAGAAGTTATAAAAGAAGAAAGCAAAATATACAATTATGAAAACATATTAGCAGATATTGCAATGGAAGTAGACAAAATTATTGAAGAATATAGAAAAGTAGACTGGCATGACAATCCAGATGTTCATAAAAATATTTCAAGAGAAATTGATGGAATTTTATATATAGCTAAAAAAAAACACTTTCCTAATTTAACTTTTGATCAGATTGATAAAATAATTGAAAATATAAAGATAGTTGCACTTAGAAGATATTAGGTGAAATAAATGGAAAAACACAATATAAGATACGGTAAAGAAACTATAGAGTTTGAACTACATAGGAAACAAGTAAAAAACATAAATCTCAATGTTAGACCTGATTTATCAGTTATTGTATCTGCAAATGAAAATGTTCCATTAGACTTTATCCTTAAATTTGTTAAGGATAAAGCCCCTTGGATCCTTAAAAGTATTAATTATTTTAAAAATGTACAATCAGAAAATACTGTAAAGAAAGATTATGTTAGTGGTGAAACTTATAAATATCTTGGCAAACAATATAGATTAAAAGTAGAAGAAGTAGAAAAAAAAGAGG
>JAALLR010000355.1_pt1 | contig 11732 bp, 12 predicted proteins | sample 7245931 | NCBI WGS metagenome assembly JAALLR01 (sample SAMN13049201, study PRJNA578106) | oil field metagenome | isolation source: filtered produced water from oil reservoir B9 | place: USA:offshore Texas | collected 2016 | reverse complement strand
ACACAGAAAAACAGCAGAAGGAGGTGAATAATGCCGATACCCAGGTAAATGTAGCTTAAAACGGGGTGATCTTATCTGCCAGAGGGAATTTACACACAAATTTGGACTTGACCAATTTAAGGATAAACAACATGAGGTGAAGGTGCAATATCTTCGGTTGATCAAGAGCGGCGGCGCTTGCGCAGGATATACTCCTTGGAAAGGACGCTTTGGGCGCGCAGCATCCGATTCGTGGCAGGTGTTGATGAAGCGGGGCGCGGTCCCCTGGCAGGCCCTGTTGTGGCTGCAGCGGTCGTTCTTGATAGGGAGCTGAATCTGGACGGTTTGAATGACAGCAAGTGCGTGCCTAAGCACCTGCGTGCGAAGTTGGCCGTGGAAATTAAGAAAGCAGCAGCGGGTTGGGGGATCGGGATTGCCCCTGTTGGCTGCATTGAGCGTTGTAATGTATTAAAGGCGACATTTATGGCCATGTACAGGGCGATCGAGCACCTCAAAATCCGACCTGAGTACGTATTGATTGACGGCTCATTTCCCATTCCCGGCCTGGATCTCCCTCAGACGGCTATTATTCAGGGTGACCAAAAGAGTGCGGCCATTGCCGCCGCCTCCATACTCGCCAAAACAACGCGGGACGCCATTATGGAATACTACGGCAGGCTTTATCCGAAGTATGACTTTGCACGGAACAAGGGGTATCCTACCCGGGCGCACCTTCAGGCCCTGAAAGAATACGGGCCCTGTTTCCTGCACCGCCGCACCTTCCGGGGGGTGACAGGAGTGAAAGGAAAGGTTGATGATGACTGTCGTTAGGGTGATGCCTTCGTCGGGAATGAATGCGGTTTTTAGCCCCGGGGGAGGCCCTTTTGCCGTCAAAGTGCTGGAAGTAGCAGGGGATAGGGCAGTGGTCTGGGCAGGGGAGCGGATTATTGAGGTGCGGTCGGAAATACCTTTGGCGGCGGGAGAGGAGTTCCTCGTTGAAGCGGAGCGGAGAGGGGACGGCACTGTTGCCTGGCGGGTCGTTGGTGAGATCGCCAGAACCGGCAGCAAAGACCCCCGAAATCTTCCGGGGGAAAACCTGCAGAGAAGTCCGCAGGGCGAGCCTTTGCGTTATGCCTTCTTGGAGTTCGGAGTACCCCTTTCGGAGGTCAATTTTCAGAAGGCGAGACAGCTTCTCCAGAAGCTGGGCGCTGATACTCCGGCCGCTGCCCTGGCGGCGGCGGCATATCTGCAATCAGGCCTGGAATCGGAAGACCTACTCGAATTCATGTTCTCCTTTTTTTCCCGGCTGCTGTCGGCGGGGGATCAGGTGAATGAGGGGTCAACAAAGGAATTATTCCCCGGGGGGATTGCGCCTTTTTCCGAGCAGGATTTGTTCTCCCGGAACGGTGCCACTCTGCTCAGAGCCAGGTTGCAGGAAATAGCAGAGGCCATCATCAGGCTTTCCGGTGCTTTCCGGGAAGATCACGGACGGGATCCAGGAACTCCCGTAACCCCCTGCTGGGATGATCTGACAAAACTGCTCCTTGCCGGGCAGGTTTTTGCCCGGCTGAGGGCATCCGGCAGAGATGGGGTCTTTTACTATATCCCCCTTTTCCTGGTGGCCAGTGGTGTTCTCTTCTCTGACGGGGAATTGTTGGTGTGTCCCTGCGCCGAGGAAAGAGACGCCGAATGCTGCCGGGTGTTGCTCCTGCTGGAGACCGAAAAACTCGGAAAGATGCAGATAGATGTTTTCTTTAGGGAAGGCAATCTAACGGTGGGAGCGGTCGTAGAGAGGGAAGGGACGAAGCTTCTCTTCGACCGGTACTGGCCGGAGCTGGCTTGTGTCCTGCAGCAGAAGAACTACAGAGTGCACTGGTCGGGGTGCAGGGTAGGGGTATTGTCCCGGGAAAAGCCTGCGGCAGAGCCATACTGTCCGCTGGATTTGCTGGTTTAGGGAAAGGTGAAGCTGTGGAAAGAGAAATCGAAGAGGCTGTAGCCATAAAATATGAAAAGGACCGTCGTGCTGCTCCTCATGTTGTGGCGGCAGGGAAGGGCCCCCTGGCGCAGCGAATTGTGGAAGTCGCTGCCGCCGCCGGTGTGCCCGTTTTAAAAGAACCCCGGATTGCCGGCCTTCTGGCGAATCTTCCCCCCGGAACAGAAATCCCACCGGATCTCTATCAGGCAGTGGCCGAGATACTGGTCTTCATTTACAGAATGGATCGGCGGTGTAGCGGGCGGAAGTGACCTGGGAGAGGTAAAACATGCGTATTGCTATTACCGATGCCCGGGAGGGTATGAAAGTTGCCCGGGATGTCTTCAGTAAAGACGGCCGGGTTCTGTTAAAGGCAGGCTCTCTGCTGACTGAAAGCTCGATACGGTACCTCAAAAAACAGGGTGTGATTGCCATCGAGATCGAGGATAGGCTGTTGAGCGGCCGAAAACCCGTCCGGCCTAACAGCGATCCCGTCTGGCAGGAGATCATCAGCGAAGCCGAGCATACCGTGCGGGACATCTGGAACTCGGTCAGCCAGGGGAGAGGGATCCATATCTCCCGCATCGAGAGGATTGTTGACAGTATTATCCAGGAGCTGCTGCAAAGGGAAATTACCTACCCGAAGCTGGTGGATATCAGGGCCTTGGATGATTATACATTTACCCATTCTGTAAATGTCTGCGTTTTGTCTTTGATCATGGGTATCGCTAAAGGCTATTCGGAAGATGAATTATTCGAACTGGGCATCGGTTCTCTTCTGCATGACCTCGGTAAGATTATCATCCCGCCGGAGATTCTCGGCAAAGCGGATACACTAAGTGCCGAGGAAATGGGGATCGTGCGAAAGCACCCGGCGTACGGATTCAGTCTCCTCGTTCAGGAGCCGGAGATCAATATTAATTCCTCCTTGATCGCCTATCAGCACCATGAGCGTTATGACGGCAGTGGTTATCCGCGGGGTCTGAAAGGTGATGAAATACATGAATATGCTCAGATTGTGGCTATTGTCGACGTTTATGATGCTCTCACTACCGACAGGATTTACCGCAACAGGATTCAGCCCTATGAAGCGGTGGAAATGCTGATCGCCATGAGCGGCAGGGGTTTTAATCCGGATTATGTGAAGCTCTTCTTGAAAAATGTGGAGATTTATCCTGTTGGCAGTATCGTCGAGCTCAATAACGGTTCGCTGGGAATAATTACCGGCGTAGATAAAAATATGCCGGTACGCCCGCAAATTTTGCTCCTTAAATGGGAGGGAGAACGGCTGGTTCCCACCGGCGATGAGGTCGATCTGATGAAAGAGGTCACACTTTTTATTACTAGGGTGATTAAACTGGATAAGGAGCTGCTGGAAAAGGTGTTGGGTAATAGCTAATCTTATCCTGGAAAGGAAGGTTGTTCTTCAATGGGGTCCGCCCGCAGTGTTGGTCTAAGGGGGGAAGAACTCGCCCTCTCTTTTCTTTCCGGGTTGGGTTATCACCTCCTGGAGAAGAATTACCGCTGCCGGCTTGGGGAGATCGATCTGATCATGAAAGACGGCCAGAATCTGGTCTTTATCGAAGTGAAGACCAGACGCAGCGACAGTTATGGAGCCCCGCAGGAGGCTGTAGGGCCGTTAAAGCAGGCTAAGATCAGAAAACTTGCCCGTTACTACTTGATGACGAAGGGGATCAGGGAGCAGCAGGTGCGCTTTGATGTTGTGGCCATTCGCTTTGGAGGAGGAAAATACCATATTGAGCATTTAAAGGGTGTATTTTAATATTAACCGCTGAGGAGAGGACATTGGATGATTAAGGAAGAGGTTATCAAAGAGATCAGAAAAGTCGTCGGGGATGAAAACGTATTAGTATCTAAGGAAGATAGGCTCTGTTACGGTTATGACAGCACCCCAGTGGCTTATCTTCCCGATCTGGTGGTGCGCCCATCTTCTACCGAGGAGATCCGGACTATAGTAGAGCTGGCCAACCGGCACCTTTTCCCCATAATTCCGCGAGGAGCGGGAACAGGTTTGAGCGGCGGTTCCCTTCCTGTCGAAGGAGGGGTTGTCATCGACTTAACGAGGATGGACAGAATTCTGGAAATTGATGAAGAGAACCTGATCGCCGTTGTAGAGCCGGGTGTTGTCACATACCATCTTCAACAAGAAGTAGAAAGGAGAGGGTTGTTCTATCCTCCGGACCCGGCGAGCTTAAAAACGTCTACCATTGGGGGTAATGTTGCCGAGTGTGCCGGTGGACCCCGGGCCTTTAAGTACGGTGTTACGCGGGATTATGTGCTCGGGTTGGAGGTGGTTACCCCGACGGGACAGGTGATCGAAACAGGTGGTAAAACCGTGAAATCGGTGACCGGATATGACCTGACGCGGCTCTACACGGGTTCAGAGGGCACATTGGGAATTATAACCAAAATATACCTGCGCCTTATCCCTCTACCGGAGGCCAAGAAGACCTTAATGGCAGTTTACGGGAAGCTGGATGATGCGGCGCGCAGCGTCACTCTCATCATAAAAGAGGGGATCATACCGGTTACTCTGGAGATAATGGACGACCGGACCATTCAGTGTGTGGAAAATTACCGGCATCTGGGGCTTCCCCTTGATGCAGAGGCGATCCTGATCATCGAAGTCGACGGACCGCAGGTGTTGATCGAAGAGCAGGCTGGGAGAGTTGCCGCCCTCTGCCGGGATAATGGAGCTCGGGAGGTCAAGGTGGCGGAAACGGAGGAGGAGAGGGAGCAGATCTGGGCCTCCAGGCGGGCGGTTTCGGCCGCAGTGGTCCAGATCAAACCGACTAAGATCAGCGAGGACATTTCCGTTCCCCGGAGCGCCATTCCCGAGATGGTGAGAAGACTGAAGGAGATCGCCTCCCGTTACCGGCTGGATCTGGTGATATTCGGCCATGCCGGGGACGGGAACCTGCACCCGAACATCCTCTGCGATAAAAACGATCCCGACGAGATGGAGCGTGTTGAAAAGGCCATCGGAGAGCTTTTTCGGGCTGCGGTAGAGCTGGGAGGAACCCTATCAGGAGAGCACGGAATCGGTACCATGAAAGCGCCGTATCTCAAACTGGAAACGGGAGAAGCAGGCTATCAAGTAATGCAAAGCATTAAAAGTGCCCTGGATCCCAATAACATTCTCAATCCCGGTAAAATCTTCAGGAGTGACATTTAATGGATAAAATTGTAGCCCTCAAGCACCTCGATCGATGTAGCAAGTGTGGCAGCTGCCAGGCGGTGTGCCCCCTTTACGCCGAGACCAGGATGGAACCGCTTGTTGCCAGAGGGAAGCTTTTTCTCATTCGGAATTACCTGGAAGGGGAACTGGGTATCACCCGCAGGATGAAGGAGCTGATGAGCCTCTGTCTTTTGTGTAAAGCCTGCACCGCTCAGTGTCCCAACGGCATTCCTGTGGATCGACTGGTTTTGGGGATCCGGCAGGAGATTGCCAGAGAAAAGGGGATTTCTTTCGTCAAAAAGAACGTCTTCCAGCACCTGCTCCAGAACAACGGCAGGCTCACCATGGCGGCTAAAATGGCATATCTTTACCAAAAGAGCGGTTTGCAGTGGCTTGCGCGCAGGAGCCGGATCCTGGAGTTCTTGGGGGGAAATCTGGCGCGCAAGGAAGAACTGCTGCCGCAGATGGCCTCCAGACCCTTTCGCAGCCAGGTGCCGCAGCATTTTCCCTGTAACAGGCCGCGGCTTCGGGTGGGCTATTATACGGGCTGCCTCACCAATTATGTCTTCCCGGCTACCGGGCACGCGGTGATCGACGTGCTCCGCCGCCACCAGGTGGAAGTCGTGGTGCCCGAACAGTGGTGCTGCGGTATTCCTGCTCTGGCCAGCGGGGACGAGGAAGCAGCAGCTAAACTGGCTCAAAAGAATGTCGAATCCTTCTTAAAGTCGGGAGTGGACGCAGTTATCGTGGACTGCGCTTCCTGCGGCAGCATGCTGCGCTATTATGTTGAGCTGTTGGGAACAGAGGAAGCCCAAAGATTTTCGGAGAAGGTGCTGGATATCAGCCAATTCCTGGCCGATGCAGTGAGCTTTCAACCGGGAGAGAGGGAGGTGCCTCTCGTAGTTACCTATCATGACCCCTGTCACTTGAGAAGGGGGCAGGGGGTTGCTAAAGCCCCTCGCGACCTGATTAAGTCTTTGCCGGGGGTCATATTCAGGGAAATGAAGGAGGCCGATCGTTGTTGTGGAGCCGCCGGTTCCTTTAATTTAGCTCATTACGATTTGGCAAACAGGATCGGGCGCCGGAAGGTGCAAAACATCCTCCAGACGGGGGCGCAGGCGGTGGTAACGGGGTGCCCTTCCTGCATCATGCAGATCAGTCATCTCCTTGCCCGGGAAAATGCGCCTGTAAAAGTTATGCATATTGCGGAACTGATCAGCAGAACTTACTTGAAAAAATAGTTCAACCTTCTTAGCATCAACACGACAGAGATTGCTGGTTAACTTAATTAGAGCTCTGGGCAAGAGTGTACGGCCGTCAAAAGAGTGAGAGTCTCGGAATGAGCCGATATGTACGATATGTAATGTAAGGGGGGGTGTTATGTTTTCCGCTGTATATGAAGAAGCAAGGTGTGCCTTTGCCGCCTGCTCACCTGGCGAAATGGCAGACTTGAGTGGAGCCATTTATGACTCCTCTGAAAAAACCATTCATGTCGCCTATTTCGGCAGGACATATCAGGTTTCCCACCCCGAGGGGACGATCAGCAGTCCCTACGACCCGGTAGAGTTGCCGCTTGAAGAAAAGGCTCTTATTCTTCAGTACCTTTCCCAGGCCACGGGGGAACCTTTAAGCGGACGCTGGATCGCCTATGCGGAGCTGCCTAACGGTATGCTGCACAATCAGCCCTTTCGGGTGGAAGCAGTAGAACCACTGGCCGATACCTTCGGCAGCCGGCCCGAAAAGCTGGTGGAAGCGGCACACTACCTGGGAGGTTGGGAAATTGAGATCGGCGATGCCGCGGTGGTAATACCTGTTTTTAAAAGGCTCTATGTTGCCGTTGTTATATGGGTTGCCGATGACGAATTTCCTGCCAGTGCCAACATGGTGTTCGATGCCGCCGCTCCCAAGTATCTTTCAACGGCAGCCCTCTATGTTCTGGGATCGGTGGTTACAAAGCGCATAAAGAATGTGGTTGACCTTTAATAGGTATAAAACGGCCCTTCCTTTATCATACTAAGCGTAACGTTAAGTACAAGGAGGGGTTTTTATGTATAATTTGCACCCAGGGTTTACAATATCGCCGGTTCCCAGCAAAGTTGGCGAAAAATGTAAGATCAGGTATCACGGGCTCCTAGCCACCTCGGGTGCTGACCAGGTGTGGTTGCGTACCGGATACGGGACGGGACCGTGGCAGAATATTTATGATTACCGTATGAATAAGGTTGGTCCCAACGAGTGGGAGCAAACTGTAGAAATCACCAGGGAAGGGCAATTTAACTTCTGTTTCAAAGACAGCGCCAACAATTGGGACAACAACAACGGCCTCAACTGGAGTTACACCATCAGAAGGTAGTTTTTCCTACTCGGATGCTGCTTTTCATGAGGTTAAAAGAAAGAGGGGCTGGTACCCCTCTTTTTAATGTAATGATTTCTTGAAATCGTCGAGATTGTTGATGCCAAGGATCTTGCGCAGCTCCTGCTGCTGGCTTTCGTCCATGAGTTCATCAACAGATAGCGTATAATCGATGAGCTTTTCCGATATGTAGACGGGAGCCCCGGCTCGGAGTGCCAGTGCAATGGCATCACTCGGACGGGAGTCCAGGACGAGCTCTCCTGAGACGGTTTGAATGTACATCTCCGCGTAGTAGGTGCCGTCTCTGATATCGTTGATAACAACACGGCGTATGGAAGCGCCTAAATTGTCGCAGAAGCTTTTCATGAGGTCATGGGTCATCGGTCTGGGGGTGATCACACCCTGCAGAGCCATGGCGATAGATTGGGCTTCGAAAGGCCCGATTGAGATTGGAAGGGCACGTTTTTGCGATTCGTCAACCAGCAGCACCACTGGGCTCAATGAGAGATCAAAGGCGATCTCCTTCACCTGAACCGGAATCATAACGCATTACCTCCTCCCATTTTAGTATAAAACAAATATCAACTACCAGAAAGGCCTGTCGAGGCACCGGTACTGCACCGCTTCGGCGAGATGCACCGGTTCAATCTGGACCGACTCTTCGAGATCGGCAATAGTTCGGGCAATCTTGAGCACGCGATCGTGTGCCCTCATGCTCATTTTTAGGTTGTGGAAGACCTGATGGAGCAAATCCCGACTTTCCTTTTTCAGTTGGCAAAAGGTTTTCAAGTGTTGGCTTTTCATCTGGGCGTTGCAGTGGACCCCTGTGTTGCGGAAACGCTCTTGCTGGATTTTGTGCGCCCTGACCACTCTCTTTCTGATCTCTTGAGAGCTTTCTGCACTCTTTTCCGAGGACAGTTCGCTTAATTCCAGGCGGGGCACCTCGATTTGCAGGTCGATGCGGTCGAGAATTGGGCCGGAGACGCGGCTGCGGTAACGCTGTGCCTGATAGGGAGTGCAAGTGCATTCTTTGTGGGGATCGCCCAGATGACCACAGGGGCACGGATTCATGGCGCCGACGAAGATAAAGCGAGCGGGGAAGGTGTAAGCACCGTGGGCGCGGCTGATTGTAACTACCCCCTCTTCAAGGGGCTGCCGCAGGGCTTCCAGCACATCCCGGCTGAACTCAGGCAGTTCGTCGAGAAAGAGGATGCCGAGGGTGGCGAAGCTGACCTCGCCGGGGTGGGGCACCCTTCCTCCGCCGATGATACTGACGGCAGATGCTGTATGATGCGGCGCCCGGAAAGGCCTCTTGGAAATAACAGGCCGCTCCTTCGGAAGCAGTCCGGCAATGCTGTAAACCTTGGTCACCTCCAGGCATTCTTCCCAGCTCAAAGGGGGGAGAATGGACGGCAGGCTCCTGGCCAAAAGGGTTTTACCCGTACCGGGAGGCCCTACCATCAGGATGTTGTGCCCGCCTGCCGCAGCAATTTCCAGAGCGCGTTTGGCCTTTTCCTGTCCCTTAACGTCGGCAAAGTCCGGGTAACCCGTGGAATCGTCGTCCTCCAGCAATTGGGAACCGGTTTCCTCCGGAGCGGCAGGAAGCTCCCTTTCTCCTTTTAAGAAGGCGGCTACTTCATTAAGGTTGCCTGCTCCGAGAGCCGGCACCCCTTTGACAAGAGCAGCCTCCGACAGGTTGTCGAGGGGGATGATCAGGGTTTTCTCTGGGCTGTTTTGGTGAATACTGCCGGCCATTAAGAGCACGCCGGGAACGCGCCTAATGGTGCCGTCGAGAGAAAGCTCCCCAACCAGGATGTGCTGTGGTATTTTGTCAAAGGGCAACTGTTCGGTAGCGGCAAGGATGCCGATCGCTATGGGGAGGTCGAACAGCGACCCCTCTTTTCTCAGATCGGCCGGGGCTAAATTGACCGTGACTCTTTTCAAGGGAAATTCAAATCCTGTATTTCTGATGGCGCTCCGCACCCGTTCGGTGGCCTCCCTGACCGCGGGATCCGGGAGTCCTACGATTGTTATACAAGGCAGCCCTGGCGAAACATCCACCTCCACCCGAACATTGTGGGTTTCCATACCCAAGCAGCAGCAACTGTTGATGATGCTGAGCATTGTTTGATCCCTCGATCAACAACTACTTCCTGTATATCTATTCTTTTCAACCCCATCTGTTTCCTGCCCGGGAACGAGTGACTCTTGAGGTTTTTTGCCGGCCTTTCTCCAGGCAGAGAATCCCCGTAGAATGCAGTTGTTCTGGTGGTGAAGGCGAATTGCTCTCTTACGCGCGCAGTGTGGCTTTCAGCCTCGTTGTATTCAGCAGTAATCCGAGGGCATCTTGTATATCATTAACAATTACATCCGCTTTGCTGATCGCTATTTGCGCGGCTCCTTCTTTTCCGATGACGGCTATGCCGAGGGCGGCTTTTTTCAGCATTAAGGTGTCGTTTACTCCGTTTCCGATAGCGACTACTTTTTTTGGCCCCAGTGAATCTACAATTCTACCTTTTTCAAGAGTACCATTTTTGCTTGTGATTAGCTTAATATTTGCCTGTAATTCTCTGCACTTCTGAGAGGCCGTGCCGAAGGTATCCGCAGTAAGAATATGAATTTCTAAATACTCAGCCAATTGGTTTAATTGTTCTGCTACACCGCTAATTAGATTGCCGTCAAAGGCGATGGTACCGTTGTAATCAACGATCAGGTGCTGCAAGGAGAGGTCACCTTTACCGGGAATATTTATTTTGAGCAAATTTTGATCACCTCCAGACGTTTCAGTTCTATTGTAGCAAGATTCTCTAGGATGACTACAGCGTCCATATCGCCCGATGTGAAGTCACCGAAGAAGCCGGCGAAATGAGATCCGAAAGGGTGTCAATCAATTAATAAGTCGGGGTTCACACAGAAACTCCGCACCTGATCCCTCAAGCCCTTACAGCGCAAGAAAGGCGGTATTACGGCAAAACTTTATAAATTCGCATTTTTGGGTGCTGGCAGGCAGGAAAATACTCCACAAATAGCAAAAACCTCCTGGAAACAACAACACTCAAATCATCATCCCCAGGAGGTGCACCACCGATGTCGCAACGGTGGCTTAAAGATTTCTTCGATACATACACAAAGTTTTCCTGCCTGAAGGCAGGACTAAATGGGCAAAAGATAAAAGAAGAGATCCCGAGATAGAACCGGGCACCATCTGGGCAACGCTTTTAATTGGCTTTGCTCTGCAGGTTCAGAGCCTGGAAGAACTAGAGCGAAGGGCGAGAAAAAGCTTTAAAAAGCTCCTACCCGGAGGGCAGCGGCCGCCCCCGGAATGTTCCCTGAAAAAAGTTATTTTAGGGAAGAAGGGTTATTTACACTCTTTCAGGTGCTGTAGCTGGAAGCCTTGTGGCTGTTGAAGTGCAAGACTGGTAAAAACTGGGGGCACGGGTCCTGGTATTCATTTTCGTTAGTGAGCTTTTTACCCATTTTGGTACTATGGATTTTTATTTTGAAACAGAACGGGGTGGCCTGGAGTGCAGAAACCTTAGTATTTTATCAGTTGGCGGGCTTGTTGTACAACTGGCATAATTCTTGGTCCATGTCAAGATCCAGTAGGTATCTAATAAAACTTTTCCCCTTAAGAGACCTCGATGTCCAAAACCTTTAGCTTCAAGGCAATGGCTTTGACCTTGAATTTAACTGAAGATTGTTGAGATAAACTTGACAAGCAGGTAGCTAGGGGGAAGACAACAATAACACGTCACCCCGTCGCAAAACATTTAACACATGTAGAGGCCAAGCTATCAGTGCTACCCGGGAAACCGGTTAGCAAATAAGAGCAGCAAATTCCGGCCGGGTCAGTTCCCGTAAAACATGTTTTATCCAGTCCAGGGACGATCCGCAAAAGGCCCTTTTAATGCCGGTATTGTCGCCTGCAGCCATTCTCCTATTTCTTCGGCTTTTTGTTTTTCTACCGGCTTCTCTACCGGTTTTATCTGCGCTATCTCCTTCAGCTTTCCATGTTCTACTGGCCAGCGCGAAGCATAATTGCTAAGCTCTCCGTTTGCTTTGGCAGCCAGAAGCCGGGCCATCCGGTCTCCTCCGGTTGTGGTCCACTTAGCCCCCAGGCGTTTCATCCGCCGTGCTACGTTGTGCTGAATCTGCCCTTCGATGGTTCCTAAACGTTTTGCTCCTGCCGAGTTAATAATCCCCGTCCAGTTTTCTTCAAGATAATGCAA
>JAALLR010000354.1_pt1 | contig 11758 bp, 9 predicted proteins | sample 7245931 | NCBI WGS metagenome assembly JAALLR01 (sample SAMN13049201, study PRJNA578106) | oil field metagenome | isolation source: filtered produced water from oil reservoir B9 | place: USA:offshore Texas | collected 2016 | reverse complement strand
TTCCTGCATGGAAACAGTCACAATAATCACATCCCAGTGCAATATTTACCACACCCGGGGGCAAAAAACCTTCCGGGTATTAGTACGCAAAAAAAGACCTTCCGGGTGGGGTTGTCCGGAAGGTTCTTAATAAGGGGTCATATCTTAAGTGTCGTGGGACATTATTATTTGAACAGGACATCTAAAGATATCTTCAGTCCTGTAAGAACACTGGAAACAATATCTCCGCCCTAGTAAATTTCGGGTTCGCTGTAATCCTGATTATTCTTCAATCTAAATACCATTTTTTAACATAAAAGTAATAAAGGGTTACATCTTTGGCCCGCCTCCGGTGTTGGGTTTGGAGTCCGGCGCCCGGCCATTTTTTTCTTTTGTGGCCCGGGCGGGTTGATTCCTTTGTTCCTTTTCATTTTTCGAGGGGTTATTGTCTTTTCCTTTACCATTAACTTTTTCCTGTTTGCCTGTTTCCGCCGCCGGGTTTTTACCCGAATCTGTTGAGTCCTTTACCCTTTTGTTACCCTTTTCAGGGGGGAGGGTTGCTCCGGGTGCGGGCTGTTCGGCTTTAGGATTCCCTTTCCCGCCGGCGTTGGCGCCGGGAACCTTTTTACCACCCTGTTCCGGTAAAGTCCCGCCGGGGCCTTTGGGGGTACCCGTTTTGGCGGGGGAAGCCTTGGAATTTGAATCTTTCATTTCCCGCCCCCGGGGGTTCTTTTCGGATTTTTGGGAACCTTTCGGGGCAGAATTATCCTTTACTGCCTTCCATTTTGCCGCGGCACTTTGGGTGAGTACAGTTTCCACTTCGTGATTTTTCCGGACAATATTGCTTATGCTCTGCGAGTTAATTTGCTCCGGGTCGATTTCCAACCCCTTCTCCTTGCTCTTATTCCAGAGGAAATACTTTGCCGCAGACATCCCTTTGTCCCGGGCCTGCTCCCTTTCCTCCTTGTTTACCTGTACCACATAAACATTCACCGGCTCCTGATTGTTTTCCAGCTGTTCCCGGGTACAGGAAAGCACCTGCTCTTCCAGTTTAATATTGGAGCTTGTTTCCCTTTGCGGGGAATTGACGGTGGTGCTGATCATAATATGGGAAGTGGAGCTGTTTAGATATCCCTTTTCCCGGCATTCATTGATCACGGCAGTCACCGCTTCCTTGAGGGGAAGACCCTTCAGGGGAAGATCCTGTAAAACTTTACCGGCATCCTCATTTTCCGGTTCAGCGTCAATAACTCTAAGATCCTTATCCAATGCCAGTTCCAAACTGGGGTTAATATCCATTCCCACATAGGCATAGACACCGGGGACCAAAGCTTCTTTCAGCAGTGATGCCGAGAACAGTACAATCATCAATACAGAGGCAACCAGGGCCAATAACCTTTTGTTGCCCGGGCGGATTATATCGCTATCCTGGAAGGTTATTTCCTGGCCCGGTCGTGCCGGTGCCCTTTTCTTTACTTCCCGGAATTCAAAATCTCCCGTCATTAATATCAGGCTGTGGGGTTTAACTTTAAAAACCGTACCCTTACGCGCCATAATCATCGCATCCCTTCGCTACCCCAAGGATGTAATCCCTTAAATAAAGGCTGGAACCATTGAGGGCGATACACACTGCTATAATATATTTTCGGTGTCGCTGTATGGTTTTGGGGTTACAGCGAAATTTTAATAACAGGTTTTTGAACGGCAAGCTTTTACGGCGCTCAAAACGGGCCAGCAGCACGGGGTCATTGATAACGTGTCGCGCCATGGCTATTGCCTTACAACGTGTATCCCTGTGCTTCGGTGTTTCCCTTACCAGATCCTCCAGGGAAATATTGAATTCCTTTAGAGTTTCTTCAAACCACTTTATATCCTCCGCCAGCTCTTCTTGAAGATCCCTATTGTCATTTTCAGAAGGTCTGTCGGGGATGTTTTCCACGTTAATTTCCGGTTTATACCTGGCGTTGCTCCTCACCATATCAATTAACCGTCTATTAATTACCTGACTGGCAAAGGAGTAGAATTGAGAACCCTTTTCCGGGTTATATTTTTCCGCGGCTTCGTTAAAAGCCAGCAGGGCTGTACTATAGGCGTCGGTTCCGGTAATATCACAGTTTTCCCGGGTGTAATTCCTTGCCAGTTTGGCAATGAAAGCTTGATAATTGGCGATCAAAGTTTCCCGGGCAGTTTCATCGCCCTGCTGCAGGCGTTTTATGAGGTCAATCGTATTATCTTGTCCGTTTTGCATAGGCCCTCACTTCCTGCACCGAGAATAAAGCTGTAAATTATGTAGGCCCGGTGATGAGTTGACGCAAGGTGGTGGTATAAAAGGGGTCCCGGTATAATATTCGTTAAGGGGAACCGGGTTTGGGGGTAAATGATTTCGGTAAAAGAAGAAATTATGAGCGTTATTTCTTTGCCGGTCCTTTTCGGTCCTGTAAAATATATACTATAATAACCCTGAGGTAAATAGGATATAGCTTGGAGGAATATATTACAAAATGTTTAAATTGCTGGCATTGGATCTGGATGATACACTTTTGGGAAAGGATTTGCAGGTCTCGGAGAGTAATAAGAAACTATTGGCAAAATTAATGAAAAAAGGAGTACATGTCACCCTGGCCACCGGGCGCATGTTTCGCTCCAGTCTCCCCTTTGCACGGGAATTGAACATAAAAGCCCCGCTGATTACTTACCAGGGAGCATTGGTAAAACATTCTCAAACCGGCGAGGTGCTTTTTCACCGGCCGGTACCCCTGGACCTGGCCCTGGACATCATAGAACGGGTAGGAAAGTACGGGTATCATATTAATATTTATCTTGATGATTTTCTCTACGTGGCTGAAGACACCCCGGAGGGTAGGCGTTATGCCGCCCTTTCCCGCATACCCCTGGAGGTTGTGGGTGATTTGGGGCATTTTTTACAAACGAGACGGGAAGATCCAACCAAAATACTGGTGGTATCCGGTGAAGAACTTCTGGATGAACTGGCGGCGGAGCTAAAGCCTGTGTATGGAAATAAACTCCATATCACCAAATCCAAACCCCATTTCCTGGAATTCTCCCATCCTTCGGCCACAAAGGGCTATGCTTTAAAGGCGGTTGCAGATTATTATGGAGTTGCCCGGGAAAAAGTAATGGCAGTGGGGGACAGTTATAATGACCTGGAGATGATAGATTGGGCAGGCCTGGGTGTAGTTATGGGTAACGCCCGGCAGGAAATAAAAGACCGGGCGAACTACGTAACCCTATCCAATGAAGAAGACGGCGTGGGACACGCCATCCGCAAGTTTATTCCGGGCATTGAGTAAAAGGCGCGGGAATCAAGGCAGACGCTGGTGCCGCCGAAGGCGGCACGGGCAGAGAGCAGCAGAGAGATGAAAAAGCATCGTATCAGGGTGACCCGGTGATTTCCGGAGAGAGCGGAGCACTGAGTAGCGGCGCATAGCCCGTCAAATCCCAAAAGCCATGACCCCTTAGGGCGTGAAGAAGAAGGCCAGCAGTCTGCGGCAAGCGGCATTCCGGGAAATACTTACCCGCTGTACGAGAATAATTGCGGAGCGAACGGAGGAAACCACCGGGGCACCCGCGCACTAAGAGTAACTTTTAGCACAAAAGAACCGTCCCCATGTGCACTCAAGAGACTTCTTTCAAGGTAGTATAATCATATTATTTGAAGTATATCTTATAAAAAGCCTTACCACGGCAAAAATTGAATAGGAGGTGAACAGCCCGGTTTCTAACCGGGCAGCCATGACAAATATTGAAACAATGTTAAACGATCACCAAGCAATGTATAAAGTCGACAGTATGGATATGTTCAAAGCCCTGTGGGGCCTCCCGGAACAATGCCAGGATGCATGGCGCCTGGGTATGGAAAGCCCCCTTCCCCAGGCTGCAGCTGTCAGTAATGTTTTGGTTACCGGTCTCGGGGGTTCGGCCATAGGGGGAGACCTTTTAAGGGTTTATTCCTCCGGTAAAATGTCCGTTCCCGTAGCGGTTAATCGTGATTATCTACTGCCGGAGTATGTGGACGAGAGTACCCTTATTTTCGCCATAAGTTATTCCGGTAATACCGAAGAAACTTTGAGCGCTTATGAGGAAGCCCGCCGCCGGGGAGCCTCCATAATGGCCCTTACCACCGGCGGTAAGTTGAAGCAAATGGCGGAAAGGGACGGGGTCCCGGTATTGGAAATACCCGGAGGGCTTGCTCCCCGTGCCGCCACAGGGTATCTTTTCCTGCCCATGCTTGCCGTTCTGCAGCGTATGGGGCTGCTGCAGGGGGTAGAGGGTGAGATAGACGAGCTGGTGCGTTGTTTGCAAGAAATACGGGAGAGTTTAAAGCCCGAAAGTCCCCTGGAGAGCAATCTTGCCAAGCAGCTGGCCCGGAATTTACATAACCGCATACCGGTTATTTGGGGGGCAAGCGGTACCACCGAAGTGGTGGCACAGCGTTTTAAGGGGCAAATAAATGAAAATACAAAGGCCCCGGCATATTGGAATGTATTTCCGGAACTAAACCACAATGAGCTGGTGGGTTTTGAAGTACCCAAGGAACTATTGGAGAAATTGCATGTGGTCATTCTCAAGGATGCGGGGGATCACCCCCGGGTGAAAATCCGCATGGATATTACCAAAGGAATAGTGGCCAAAGTGGTTTCCGGGGTTAACGAAATCAAATCCAGCGGGGAAGGTATGCTGGCACGGATATATTCATTGATTTACACGGGTGACTATACCAGTGTTTACCTGGCCACCATGTACGGTGTTGATCCCGGGCCGGTAAAAATTATAGACTATTTGAAGACAGAGCTGGCCGGAAGATAGTTTTGATCGGCTATAAAATAATATCGGATTGGCATACCCACACCCGTTACAGTGACGGTAGGGGTACCGTGGAAGAAAATGTGCGGGCTGCCGCGGCAAAGGGTCTTTCACAGGTGGCCATTACCGACCACGGTCCCCGCGGTTTTTTTATAGGAGTGAAAAGCGCTCAAACTTACCTGGATATAAAAAGGGACATAGAAGCGCTGCAGGGATTATATCCTGTCCGCGTACTTTTGGGTGCCGAGGCAAACGTTACCGGCATTGCCGGGGAAATAGATATACCGGAGGATATTGCCAGGGAGTTGGACATCCTCCTGGTGGGACTGCATCCCCAGGCGTTGGCGGAGTCACTGGGCGAAAATCTGGGGTGGATGCTGCCAAACTTTCTGGGCCGGATAAACAGCTCCCTTAGAAGGCGGATGCGTAACTCCAATACAGAAGCTCTGGTGAATGCTATGTACAGGCACCCGGTGAATATAGTAACGCACCCCGGCCTGATGATGGAAGTGGATTTGGATGAAATTGCCAAGGCTGCGGCCAAAATAAATTGTGCTATGGAAATTAATACGGGACACGAATATAATAAGGACAAGGTAATAAAGGCAGCACTCAACCATGGAGCACCCCTGGTGGTTAACAGTGACGCCCATTACCCCGGTACCGTGGGGGAGGTGGACAAGGGTGTGGAGCTGTTGACCCGGTGGGGGGTTCCTGTTGAGCAGGTATTAAATGCAATTCCAATTTCCAATATCCGCTCTTAGAAAGGGGTAATGAGTTGTCCAAATTAGTTATTGTTACGGGTATGTCCGGAGCGGGAAAATCGACGGCTGTTCAGATTCTGGAGGATTTAGGCTATTTTTGTGTGGATAACTTGCCCCCCACTTTAATACCAAAATTTGCCGAAATGTGTGCACAATCCGCGCAGACAATTAATAATATAGCATTAGTTGTTGATATCAGGGGTGGATCCTTCTTTAATGCCCTGTTTGAAGTATTATCCCAATTGGAACGGCAGGGAGTAGAGTTTGAAATACTTTTTCTCGAGGCCTCGGATGAAACATTGGTGCGGCGTTATAAGGAAAGCCGCCGCCGCCACCCCTTGGGTAATCACGGGGAAATACTGCGCAATATACGGGAGGAAAGATCCCGGCTGGAAGATCTCAGGGGAAGAGCCAACAAGGTAATAGATACCTCCAACCTTACCAATCAACAGTTGAAGGAGGAAATTAGCAGTCTTTTCGGACACGGAACCGACAGGGGTTCCCAATTGTTTATAACCGTTATTTCCTTTGGGTATAAATACGGAATACCCCTGGACAGTGACTTGGTAATTGATGTGCGTTTTTTACCCAACCCGCATTATATTGACGAATTGCGCCCCCTCAGCGGGAACGATGCCAAAGTGCAGGAGTATGTAATGGATTCCGATGTTACCAGGGAATTCATGACCAAGTTTTGTGACCTTATTGAGTTTTTAATCCCCAAATACGTAAAAGAAGGTAAAACCACACTGATGATTGCCATTGGGTGCACCGGCGGGATGCACCGTTCAGTCACACTGGCCAACCGGGTTGGGGATATATTGGTCAATAAAGGTTACCGGGTCACGGTGCGGCACAGAGACGTAAACAAAAATTAAAATTTAAAAGTATTTAAACCATTGGAGTGTTTAAAAAGTGATTTTAACCATGGTTTCCGTTTCAGCGGGTAGGGGTTGATTGTTTATGAATTTGATTAAATGGTTATACCCCGGAATGAAGGTTAAGCGGTGGCTGGTACTGGGGCTGGCCGGGTTATTCCTGGTGGTAAGCGGGATTGTTCTTTTGATAGGTTATAAATGGCCGGGTATATCGGACTTCTTTGAAACGGCAAGTATCTTTCCCGGTGGATTATTGCCCGCGGGAATATTGGGTTTATTTACGGGCATAGTTTTGATTTGGCTGGGTTTGTCCAGGGCTTTTCTCTCAGTTGTGGAACCCCTGGATTCCGGGGACAGGGTGGTGGATATGGTATTCAACCGCCGGCAGCTGCAGCGGGGACCAAAAATTGTAGTCATCGGGGGCGGAACGGGCCTGTCTACTTTGCTGCGGGGTTTAAAGGAATATACCTCCAACCTCACCGCCATAGTAACCGTGGCGGATGACGGGGGCAGTTCCGGGCGTTTGAGGGGAGACCAGGGTATGCTGCCCCCGGGGGACGTGCGAAATTGCCTGGTAGCCCTGGCGGATAAGGAGCCCTTCATGGAACAGCTTCTACAGTACAGGTTTCCCTCCGGAGAACTGGCCGGTCACAGCATGGGGAATCTGCTGCTTGCCGCTTTGAATAATATCAGCGGCAGCTTTGACGGTGCCATAAAAGGCTTGAGCCGGGTGCTGGCCGTTAGGGGGCAGGTGCTTCCGGTTACCCTGGAGGATGTAAGTCTCTGCGCGGAAATGGAAGACGGGGAGATTGTTTGCGGAGAGTCCCGTATTCCCGGCACCGGAAAAAGAATCAAACGAGTCTTCCTTAAACCGGAAACATGTTCCCCCGTGGATGAGGCTTTAAAGGCCATCAGCTGTGCCGATGCCGTTGTGTTGGGTCCCGGTAGCCTTTATACCAGTGTCCTTCCCAACCTGCTTGTAAAGGGTATGCCCGGGGCGCTGGCCAAATCCAACGCGGTGAAAATATATGTTTGCAATGTAATGACCCAACCGGGTGAGACCACCGGTTATACTGTATCAGAGCATATAAAGGCCATTATTGATCACGCCGGCCCGGTGGTGGATTGGACCCTGGTCAACCAGGAAGTAATTCAGGGCCGTCCCTTAACCAGGTATAAGAAGGAAGGGGCAGCACCTGTAAAGATTGACGAAGATGAAATTGCCAAACTTAATGTGCGGTTGCAAAAGGGTGATCTTCTGCAGGAAGGTGATATGGTAAGGCATCACCCCGACCGCCTGGCCCGGCATATAATGCACCTGGTAATGCTGTACAGGGACAATGATGAGCGGGTTATCCCCCTTGATGTCTATGGCGGCAGATCCAGAACGGAAGACAAAAGAGTCGTAACAGGACCTTAAGCCGGGGGCCAGACCCCCAGCTTACGCAGAAAACCACCGGGGCGCCCGCGCACAGAAAGTAAAGTAATTCAACAATAGGTGCCTGGTCCCATTTCCTTGAATTATTACTGAATAATTTTTTTTCAAGGTAGACCCCCATGCCGCCGTATGGCGGCACCAGCATAGGAATGAAAAGTATCGTATCAGGGGGACCCGGTGATTTCCGGAGTGAGCGGAGCACTGAGTAGCGGCGCTCAGCCCGTCAAATCCCAAGAGTCATGACCCCGAAAGGGCGTGAAGAAGTAGGTAAGCAGTCTGCAGCAAGCGGCTTTCCGGGAAACACTTACCCGCTCCACAAGAATAATTGCGGAGCGAACGGAGGAAACCACCGGGGCGCCCGCGCGCTAAAAGTAACTTTTTAGCACAATAGAACCGTCCCCATGTGCACCGTTCAAGGTAGACCGCCATGCCGCCGCAAGGCGGCACCAGCAGAGGATCAAATAAGTTAATAAGTTAAGGGCCTGACCCCAATCAAAACGATTCAAGGGGGACAATGAATGCAGCAGGAGATATACCTGGATAACAGCGCCACAACAAAACCATCGCCGGGAGTAATACAGGCTGTTGTGGAATGCATGGAAATAATATATGGAAATCCTTCTTCAGCGCACCGCAAGGGATTGGAAGCCGAAAGGGTGATTACTCGCTCCCGGGAGGCGGTTGCAGCTGTATTAAAAGCAGACCCCAGGCAGATAATATTTACTTCCGGGGGAACCGAATCAGATAACCTGGCGATAAAGGGAGTTGCATCCTCCTATTCCAACCGGGGAAAACATATTATTACCACGGCCATTGAACACCCGGCGGTTTTAAATGCTTGCCGGGATTTGGAAAGGGAGGGTTTTGAAGTCACCTACCTGCCGGTGGACAGGGAAGGTGTAATCCAGGTGGAGGACCTGGAAGAAGCTTTACGTGAAGATACTATTCTTGTTTCCACCATGTATGTAAATAATGAAATAGGGTCGGTACAGCCTTTATTGGAAATAGCTAAGGTGATAAAAAAAGCTAAAACAACCGGAAAGCTGCCCTTATGGCATGTGGATGCGGTACAGGCCTTGGGGCGGCTGCCGCTTTTTCCCGCTGAAACCGGTATTGACCTGGTTTCCCTCAGCGCCCATAAAGTGCACGGGCCCAAGGGTATAGGCGCCCTTTATGTAGGTAAGGGGGTTACCCTGCGGCCTCAGATTGCCGGAGGCGGCCAGGAGGGTGATTTGCGCTCCGGTACCGAGAATGTTCCCGGTATAGCCGGTTTCGGGGCGGCTGCCGGGGAATTGAACAAGGCGGGAGGTAAGGCGGCGGAACATATGGCCGCTTTGCGCAGAATGCTTGTGGAAGGTGTAATGGAAAGTATCCCGGGCTGTCGTTTAAACGGGCCGCCTCCGGGCAGTCCTTATGCCGCTCCCCATATTGCCAATATATCCTTTAAAGGGATCAGGGGAGAAGTATTATTGCACTGGCTGGAGGGAGAAGGTATATACGCATCCACCGGCTCGGCATGTTCCTCCCGGAAGCATGTGGGGAACGGGGTTCTTAAAGCCCTGGGCCTTAGGGAAGAGGAAGCCCAGGGGGCGCTGCGGTTTAGTTTTAGCCCGGATAATGGTGTGGAACAGGTGGAAACAGTATTGAGGAAGCTCAAAGAAGGGGTTAAGGAGTTGCGGAATTTTGCATAGTTATAACACGGGTGAGAGTATGCCTAATTTTCAATATATTTTGGTTCGCTACGGGGAAATAGGTCTAAAGGGAAAAAACCGGCCGGCATTTGAAAAGAGGTTGATTTCCAATATTAAGCGATCTCTTGGTGATTTGGGCCGGACAAAGATCTTTAAACTCCGGGGCCGGTTAATGCTGGAAACCGGTGAAGCCGGCGCGGCAGAGGTAATGGATCGTTTGAGCCGGGTTTTCGGAATTGTATCCTTCAGCCCGGTATACCGGGTTCAGGCTTCACCGGAGGCAATTTATGAAACCGCTCTGGTTTCTTTAAAGCAGGGTATGGAAAGGGAGGGCTATTTCCCGGAAGAGGGGGGAGAACCCTTTACCTTCAGGGTTACGGTGAAAAGGGCTGATAAAACCTTTCCCATTAAATCTATGGAGCTCAGCCCCCGGGTGGGTGCTTATTTATTAAAGAACATTCCCGGGCTTAAGGTGGATTTACATAACCCTCGTTTGGTGGTATCGGTGGATATAAGGGAAGGACAGGCTTTTGTTTTCTCGGAAACACTCCCGGGGCCCGGTGGACTGCCGGTGGGAGTCAGCGGTAAAGGAATGCTTCTCCTCTCCGGGGGGATAGACAGCCCGGTGGCCGGCTGGATGTCCATGAAGAGGGGAATAGAGTTGGAGGCGGTGCACTTCCACAGCTTCCCCTTTACCGGTGAAAAGTCAAAGGAAAAGGTATTTGACTTATGCCGGGTTTTGGTGCGTTACGGTGGTAAAATAAACTTGCACGTGGCCCATTTTACCGGTATACAGAAGGAAATTCAGAAACAATGCCCGGAGGAACTGAGGGTTACCATAATGCGTCGCTTTATGTTTCGCATGGCCCGGCAGTTGGCCGAAACAACGGGCGCACTGGCCCTTATTACAGGTGAAAGTGTCGGGCAGGTGGCCAGCCAAACACTGGAAAGCATGGTGGCCATCAATGAAGTAATCTTAATGCCGGTGTTAAGGCCTCTGGTGGGTTTTGATAAAGGCCAGATTGTAAAAATAGCGGAGGAAATCGGCACGTATGATATTTCCATACAGCCCTACGAGGACTGCTGTACGTTATTTTTGCCAAAACATCCCAGCACAAAGCCCAAACTGGATAAGGTTTACGCCGCCGAGGAGCCCTTAGATATTGACGGGCTGATAAAGGAAGCCCTGGAAAAAACCGAAACCGTTAGCTTTTCCAGGCACGAAGCCTAGTTCGGTCATGGAGGTTAAACCCGGCATGAGTTTTTCAACGGTTACAAAAAATGAACTGGCCAGGATAAAGGGCGACCGGGACTGTTGTAAAAGGGCCGAACTGGCTGCCCTGGTTAAAATGGACGGCACCCTTCATATTAACGGCAGCCAGATGTCTCTGGATATAAAAAACTTTAACGCGGCAGTGGCCAGAAAGGCCTTTTCCCTGGTTAAGGAACTTTTTGACGTGGGTGCCCAGGTAATGGTAAGGCGTAAAGTACGCCTGCGCAAAAATAATATTTACCTGGTGCGGGTGCCCGCCGGGCAAAAGCAAAACGAAATTTTGCCCTCTTTGGGTATAGTGGACGGTACGGGATTTTTGCAGGAAACCGCTCCGGGCACTATCCTGGCACGGGATTGCTGTCGCCGGGCATATTTAAGGGGCCTCTTTTTGGGAGGGGGTTCCATAAGCAGCCCCGACCGCGCCTATCATTTGGAGATAATCACCAATAACCTGCGGCATGCCCGGGATATTCTGCGCATTCTAAAGGGATTTAAGTTGACCGCCAGGATAAGCCCCAGGAAAAACTGGTATGTGGTTTACCTCAAAGGAAGCGAACAAATCGCCCATTGCCTGACCATAATGGGTGCGCATAATGCCCTTCTGGAATTTGAGGGGAAAAGGGTTTTCAAGGAAGTGCGCAACCGTGTAAACCGCCTTGTCAACTGTGAAACGGCCAACCTGGATAAAACCGTGGCCGCCGCCATGCGCCAGGTGGAGGACATAAAGTTGATTATGCGTGTAAAAGGGCTGGATAAACTGCCCCCCTCCTTACGCCAGGCTGCTGAAACCAGGCTCAGGTATCCTGACGCCAGCTTACGGGAATTGGGAGAGTTGATGGTTCCACCGGTGGGTAAGTCCGGGGTAAATCACCGGCTCAGGAAATTGAGCGAGATTGCGGGGCGCATCCGGG
>JAALLR010000349.1_pt1 | contig 11971 bp, 9 predicted proteins | sample 7245931 | NCBI WGS metagenome assembly JAALLR01 (sample SAMN13049201, study PRJNA578106) | oil field metagenome | isolation source: filtered produced water from oil reservoir B9 | place: USA:offshore Texas | collected 2016 | reverse complement strand
TATTGTTCTTATACTTACCTCAACAGGAGTTTGTAAATAAATTTGACCGATAGGTTTATCCAAGTTTGTTATCAATACTGGTACGAGAAAAACATGCCTGAAAATCTCTATTCTAGCATCTATGAAATCCTGGAAGGTAAACAGCTTTCCATAAGCGCTATCACCCGTGAATTAAAAGAGATCGGTGTCAATGAACACCGCCTTATAATGACAGGATATCTGCGTGCTCTCAGGGACATGAAGAAACTTGATGAGATTGACATTCCTCCCTCCAAGGTATACAGAAAGATAGATACGGAGGGTGATAATTCACAGCCTGATATTTACTCGCTGATATCCAGAGAGATAAAACAATTCGACCACAATATTGGCCTGGCTCTCGCGGTCTACGTCATGACCACCATACTTGACAGACCGGTTTTCAAAGAAGAACTCCTGAAAATTGGTTTTACCACGAAAGGTATAAACGATCAACTGTCCGGTCCAGAGCATAGGATAAAGGAATCGGACAATGAAAATCTAAGGGAATATATTTCAGGCATAACAAAGATAAGCATACCTCCGGGTGATCCTGCATATGAGGTCAGTATGGATGGCAGTGTTCTTCTTGAAGACGCCAACTGCCTTCTTGTAAAGATACTCAGACTTTCACTGGACATGAGTGGCCTGACACCACGGACCAAAAGAACAACTATCGCGGATTTCGGATAAAAAGCAAAAGAAGCTACGTTAGTATGACTGAAGTCAGAATTGCATGCATCCAGACAGATATATGCCTCTGCCAGAAAGAAAAGAATATAGAAAAAGCTATTTCCATGATCGATAACGCTCTCTCAGAGGGTGCTGAGATCATAGTGCTCCCGGAAGTTTTCTCAACCGGTTTTTGTTATGATGATATGCCCGGTTCGGCCGAGTATGAGGGCGGATCGACCTTAAGGAAACTTTCCGAACTTACAAGAGACAAAGGTTGTATCATAATATCCTCTATCATCGAGAAAATATCATCAGATAAAGGGGAGAAATACTTCAACCTGGGATTTTGTATCGATAATGGTGTAATAACCGGTACCTATCGTAAAACCCATCCTTTCCAAAAGGAAAAGCAATATTTTTCCCCGGGTGATTCCATATTACCAATCAAACTGCAAAGCAAAGAACTTACAATAGGCCTTCAGATCTGTTATGAGCTGCGCTTCCCGGAAGTCTCCAGAAAGCTCAGTCTCATGGGTTCCGATATGCTGGTAACAGTTGCCGAGTTTCCAAAACCACGCAGTGATCTGTGGCAGACACTTGTCAGGGCAAGGGCCATAGAGAACCAGATACCTCATATTGCCTGCAACCGTACAGGCAGCGACCCCGATAAGTCCTTTTTCGGAAGTTCCATGATAGTGGACGCATCCGGCGAGCTTGTTAGAAAAGCAGGGGAAGAAGAGTCAATACTTGTGTATGATATAGACACAGAGAAGACATCAGATGTCAGGAAAGCTATAACAGCTCTTGATGACAGAAGGCCTGACCTGTACTGAAAATCGATTGTTTTCAGCGGTGAAGTGTAACCCAGAATAAACTTCCTTTTCCTTTGGGATTATCTTCCACTCCCACATCCTCGTCATGCAGTTCCATTATACGTTTTACAATGGCAAGACCCAATCCTGTTCCCTTTATGTTGGTTTTTCCGACACGTTCAAAACGGTCGAATATAAGTGGTTTGTCGGCATCAGGGATTCCTTCTCCTTCATCCATTATCGACACCTTCAAGCTTCTGTCATCAAATTCCGAAACCACAACTTCTATCGTTGATCCTTCGGGTGAGTATTTTATGCTGTTGGAGAGCAGGTTCGAGAATACTTCCTCTATTATCCTGTTTACCCTTGCAGTGTATTTTCCTTCGGGTCTGAAATCGATACTTATCTGTTTTTCATCGGCTTTTGGCTGAAGGTTTTCCACAACCTCCTCCAGAATATTTCCTATGTCCGTTTCCTCAAAGTCAAGCTCTTCAACACTTTCCAGCTTTGCCAGATTGGCTGCGTTCTCGATCATTTCAATAAGTTTCAGGTTGTTCCTTTCGATAGCTTTTAAGGCTGATATTTTCTGTTCGTTCTCCTCATATTCGATAAGGTACTCCACATATCCTTTTATCACTGTGGCAGGATTTATCAGATCATGCCTGAGTATATCCGTGAAAAGGTCCTTCAGCTCATTGGAATGTTTGAGCTGGGTGAAATACAGTTTGAGTTTTGTTTCTGCAGCTTTCCTCTCCCTCACTTCTACTTCAAGCTCCTGGTTCTTTGAATTGAGTTCCGCCGTTTTTGTCTCTATCTTGTTCTTCAGGACGAAGCTCAAAATTATTAACAACAGGAGAAGCCCGCCACCAACACCAACGGTGAATTTTAGCCATGTTGGACTTTCCCAGGTATTAAGGTCTGGCTGGCTGCTCTGCGCGAAATAGTAGACTGATTGGGGGTCCTCTTTCAGTTGCCTGACATTCATATCAATGGTTTCGGCCATCTGTGGGTCCGCACCGTCCGAAAGAGCAAATACCATGTCAGTAGGAGCTATTACTATAGAAAGACCGGAGATCGAATACTCATCTTCAGCGGATTCCCCGTAAAGGTTAGAAACTATTCCGGCATCAACTTCTTCCTTCTCCACCAGACTTAGAACCTCGCTGTAACTATCTGTTTCAACAAAACTATAGCTTGAATTACTGCCGGAAGTACTTGCATTCAGGTCTTTGTAGAATATGTCTGAGCTCTGGACAGCTATTCTCTTTCCCTGAAGGTCCTGCATGGAGCCAATATCCGAACCTGAATAGGTATATACAACACCCCAGATGGTCGTGACACTTTCATTAGTAAGGATATACTCCTCACTCATTTCCGGTGAGCGGGGAACAGAGACCATAATATCGATCTCACTATTCTTCAGCCTCTCAAGATTATCTTCCAGAGATTCCGGAATATAGTCAATTTCCCATCCTTCGTTCTCTGCGATCGTCTCGATTATACTGGCATAAAGGCCTGTAACTTCTCCGTCCTGGCCAATAATTACGAGAGGTTCATTATGGAAAACACCTACCCGGACAGTATTATCCTGATTGTCCGCAAGGGCTGCGGGCACCTGCACTAGAAAAGATATCAGTATTAGGCACGTCAAAATAGTTTTGAACAGGATTTTTCTGTTTTTCAGCCTTGCACCCTCTTTTGTGGTAGTATGCAGCATATGAATTATATATAATTTTGATATATATTTATTTGCTTTAATACATCTTTTGCAGATCTCCTTTTATATTCTTTTATTTTTCTTGTAAAGATATCATTGTCATTGCTTGCAATTATCCTCTTGCCGGCGATGTATTATTTCTGGAGCATAGCCTTTTTTTTAAATTTATTTATCACGTAAAACATGGAACAAGCTTAAGATATTATGAGGCACATAAGCAAATGCGTCACAATCCTTGCATAAATTGAGCTTATTTCTCCCCTGAAGTATTTTATTTCTAATAGTCCAGAATTCTTTGCCATTCCATATCTCTACAATACTTTGTTTTGTCAGATCTCCCAGAGTATATGTTCCAAGGGCATCTCGGGTACACAGGCTTATTTTACCATCCGGCCTGACTATAAAAGTATTGAATGGACTAATACAGGGAGAAGTTAAATTAGAAATCTTACTTTTATTTGGTGCCTGTCCACCTCTCGTTGTTCTAATTGCATTCTTGCGTATAAGTCGGATTTTTACTTTTTTATGAAATTCTTGCTTTTCCTTTATAAAATCAAAAATATCCTGGACCGGATCATTAAGAGTGTCATTATCGTGATAGTTATCTATAAGGAGAAAATCCAGATTTGGAATCAGTTTTTGGAACATTTCCACTGTGAGTAGTGTTCCATTTGTAAATAAATGGATATGTCCGTCGGGCAAATTCAGTCTCGCAATTTCAGCGAATTCTATAATTCTTTCATCTAGCAATGGCTCATTATTTGAATAAAGGTTTAACTTGCCTGAAAAATTTAAATTGCTCAACTGATTAATTATAGAAATGAACAGTTCCCGTTCCATCAACTTAAAAGGTCGAGAATCCACTTTTTTGTTAACCGGACAAAAAGCACAATCACCATTGCATCTATTTATCGTTTCGATTTCAATAACCTCAAAAATGGGGTAATTTTCTTCATCAAGTTTTTTTTCTATTTCTTTCTTTACCAAGGGTTTTATGATAAAATCCTGTACCAGCGATATGGAAGGAAGAATGTTCTTTTCATAAAATGATGGATTGTTTTTTTGAATAAAGATTGCTACTTTACCACTTACTCCTCCATGGGTGATATCTATTATTTCAGATTTCCCAGACCCCATATATTTACTCTCAAATCTGACACTGATGATTAAAATAGTGCCCTTAGCTTTGTAGTATGAAACAAGAGTAATATGCATTTTGGATTTAATATCCCAAACATTAGTCTTAAGAAGATTAAATTCCAGAATTTAAAAGCTAATTCGAGTCTTTTTTGAGACTCTATCCTAATAACCTGGTGTGGATGATTTTATTCAAAAACTTAAATTTTAGCGAGCGGCTAAATAAATCATATGAGTGTATGTATAACTATTTGAATTAGAATAAAATATGGTATGGCAAAGTCTGTGTGACAATGCCACAAAAAGTATTATTCAAGGTATATGGCAGGTCTCAGGGGTGCTGCAAACCTTGACTTGTTCTCGGGATCATAGTCCGGATCGTCTGCTGTGTATACTTCAACAGGACATCCGATCTCCTTCTCAAGACATCTGTCGTTCTCTTTGAGTATGCTCTGCTCGTCAAGGTCAAAGCCAAGCAATCTTTCAAGTCTCTCTGTTTTCATACTCTTGATGTCCGGGACAAGCTTCTGCACATACTTTGGTATCTCCTTGCCGTATCTGCGGTTTTCGGGGTCGGACATAAGTGTCTTGATGAGCTTGCCGGGATTTAAATCCTCTTCATGCAGCATCTTCAGAGCAAGTTTGAAAGCCTCTGTCTTCCATGAAGGAGCCGTATACAGCACAGCCTTCTTCGGGGTGAGCTTTGTGACCTTGATAATCTCCTCGATGTCCGAGAGTGTATTACCTATAAGCTCTTCGGCAAGCTCTGCATCATTGTCCACATATTCCGGGTTAAATATCGGATATGGTGCCAGGGATACATAGTCTCCTTCACCGTGTCCCATGGCAGACCAGATCTCCTCACAGATATGAGGTGTGAAAGGTGCCATCAGGCGTACCCATGTATCAAGTACGTCATAGAGTACCGCGCTTCCGCCGCGTCTCTGGTACCATTTGACGTCATTATACAGCAGGAAGAAGGAATTCTGCAAGGCACCCCTTGTCCTGATGGATGTCATGTCATTATTTGTATCTCTCACGAACTGCTGCAACCTGCTGAGCATCCAGCGGTCGATCAGCTGAAGTTCTCCATCAATTCCCGAACTTGCACCTGAGTCGATGATCTCCTTTGCCAGCTTGTAGAACCTTTCCATCTGCTTTTTGGCACTCTCGACACCTGCATTTCTCCAGTCAGCATCCTGTGTCTGCTCAGCACTGGATAGGATGTACATACGTGAGACATCTGCACCGTATGTGTCAACTGCTTCCTTCAGTGTGAGTATGGGTCCCTTGGACTTGCTCATCTTCTGTCCTTCAAGGGATACGAAACCGTTCACTGCCAGCGCACGGGGCCACCTGTCCTCGTCGAATATCGCTACATGGTGGAAGAGGAAGAAGAGCAGGTGATTTGGTACAAGGTCTTTTCCTGAGGATCTGAGGTCCACCGGATACCAGTAGTCGAAATCAGACTTCATGTTTGCGATGAGCGGTTCATCAAGCCCTGTATCCTTTGCAACCTGCTGTACCGTACCTTTCCCAAGAAGTACATAATCAAAGAGTGAGGGTTTGAGCTGTTCCGGAAGTATGCCGTTTGAGAAGAACTTGTTGGTGATGTAATAGGACATGTAGATGGTCGAATCTCCAAGGGATTCGATAAGCCAGTCCGTGTCAAAGGGCAGTCTTGTGCCGAGTCCCTTCTTCCTGGCACATGCTTTGTCCTTGAGCCAGTCTACCTTGTTGTTGAACTCCACCCTTATCTCTTCAGGGATGATCTCCATATTCTCGATACATCTGTAGACCTTATCCTTCCACTCAGGGTTGGAATAGTTCAGGAACCATTGACCCTTTACCATGTTAACAACACACGGGGTTCCGCAGCGACAGACAACAGGCTCGCTGAATTCGTAGAAGATTTCTCCGATTCCCTTATCAAGAAGATCTCTGGTTAGTACGTCCTTGATCTTCGAGACTGCAATTCCTGCATATTCGCCAGTGTTTTCTTTGAGCACACCACCATGGAACTCGCGGCGATATACGAGCTTGGTTGCCTCTTCTGCTTTCGGGTCCTTCTGGTCCACTACTCCGAGCTGCTCAACAGCGTCTACAGCGGGATATTCTCCGAACTCCTTTACCCGGATGAGTGAAATGAATTCTATATCCCGGACATTTTCAGTAATGCCATATTCGGAAAGATCCCTGTCATAGAGGTCCTTGACCGCCAGATAGTCATATGGTGCGTGTGCCGGCACACTCATGACTATTCCGCTTCCGTTTCCGCCTTTTACAAATGATGCGGGCAGTGTGATAATCTCTTTTCCTGTAAGGGGATTATTTACCTTGATACCTATTATAGATTCAGAGGGCACGTTTTCCACAAGTTCTACTTCCCTGTCCGTATAGGTCAGTTTATTGTACGCTTCCCTGCTTACTACCCAGAACTCCTCTTTTCCGTCCTGTTTTACCTTTACTTTGACATGTTCGATATCAGGGTTGACCCAGAGGTTCGTGACACCGAAAATTGTCTCGGGACGCAGGGTGGCACATGGCAGGATCATGCCGTCGTACTCGAACTTGATGAATGTATAATCGACGATAGTTGCCTCTTCACCGTGGAGGATATCATGGTCCTCGACGGGATTATTGTCATTGGGACACCATTTTACAGGATGTGATCCCTTTACGATCAGGCCCTTGTCGTGCAGCAGGTTGAACTGCCATTCGATGAACTTCTTATATGTGGGATCGGTGGTTGTGAACTTCCTTCGCCAGTCAATGGAATATCCGATAGAGCGCATTGCGATCTCAGCTTCCACACTGAAATAGTCCACTATCTTCTCGGGTGTGTCAAGTGATGGCAGGATATCTTCAGGGATCTTGTGCAGCCTGGAATAAACATCCATTGTCTGGGGATCCCTGTTAGCGATAAGTTCTGCAAGTCCGACTATGGGAGTTCCCGTAACGTGGAAACCCATTGGGTAGAGTACATTATAACCCAGCATTCTCCTGTGCCTTGCGACAACATCGCCTATTGTGAAGGTCCTGGTGTGTCCGGCGTGTAAGTTACCGTTTAAGTAAGGATAGGGGATTGTAATGAAGAACTTCTCCCTCTCGTCGGGTTCCGGTTCGAAGACCCGGCTTTCATTCCAACGGTTCTGCCATCTCTTTTCTATTGCATGCGGATTATAATCCTGTTCCATAGTTCGCACCTTTTCACGCCGGTTTTTGATTTTGATAAAATCGTGATTTACCTGGTAAAACCCAGATATTTATTTTGTGTCTTAACTTTGTAAAGACAATCTTTCTTATATTAGGTTCTTGTGCTGCTAATAAGTGTCAAGCTAAATAAAACATACGGGAATTAGAGCTGTTTTTGCTCTGGTATTGTTTTGAAGTTAAAAAAGATAATAAAAATGTATATTTAAACTTATCTTATTCCTTTGGATGCATGTTCTCTCCGCAGCACGGACACATGATCCTGCCCTCGTCACATACATCACAGGGAACGATCACTTCCATCTCAAAGGCGCAGTTCTCACATGAGTACTGTTCCCCGACTTGCATATCACACGATTTGTCCATAAACCTTACCTCCCATAATTAATCTGTTTCCCCGGAAAATATAATTTGCGCAATCTTTTATACTTACAGGATACCGTTATGCTTATCCGGGATAGCTCCAATTCCAGCACATGGATTTTAAGATACTCTGCGGTCACACCAATATAGGGGAAGTTCCGCGTTTCCTGAAGCAGATATCAGATATATCTTCGGATAACAGTACTATCATCCAGGCTATGAATGCAGAAAAGATCGCAGGAGAGAAGCATGTTGTCCTTGCCATCGAGAAGGCACTACGTGCGATTGATAATAAATCCAACGCAGCCAATGATTCGGGAATTGAGATCATGAGGTACGCAGCAGGGAAAAGGCAGATAGGAGATGCTTTTTCCATGGGTTTACACGAAGGTGAAATGGACCTTGTGTTTGTAGTGCTGGGTAATCCGGAAAGTATATCCGCTTCTATCGCATCACTGGAAAAACTCATAAGCAGTAAAAATGTTATCGAATACGGTCCCGGCAAAAGGGATGCCATTCTCTCACAGTTCGATATAGGTGAAAAAGAGATTGAGGCCGCGGGAGAAGAAATGATACCCGATCTGGTTCTCGAGAGGGTGGCCCTTGTGGACTTACTGAAATAAGAATCTTAAATCTCCGGCCTGAAAGGTCGGGATTCTAATATGGAAATTGTTAATACATGTGTCACATAATCTGTTTATGTGGAAATTAATTGAAATCCGGGGAAATTAATTATGTCTCATCCGAAAACCGCAGAAGAGATGATCAAGTGTGCAGGTTCGATAGAAGCCGAACTTTTGCCAAGGTTATTGCACGTTACTGAAGCCGCAGCTATAGCAGCATCCTACCAGATGGGTCGCGGGGATAAACACTATTCTGACCAGGTGGCAGTGGAAGCCATGCGCAGGATGCTCAATTGTCTTGATATGAAAGGCATTATCAAGATAGGTGAAGGTGAGCGGGACGAAGCTCCTATGCTCTATATCGGGGAGAAGGTCGGAACATGGGAAGAGGACTTTGAAGTGGATATCGCCGTTGATCCTCTTGAAGGTACCAACCTTGCAGCAAACGGTTTTCCCGGAGCTATCGCTGTTATGGCAATGGCTGAGAGGGGAGGACTTTTCCACGGACCCGATATCTACATGGACAAGATAGTGGTGGGTCCGGAAGTCGTGAAGTATGAACGTGAGCATCCATATCATAAGATAGATCTCGATGCGCCTGTAAGGGACAATCTTGAAATTGTCGCCGAGGCACTTAACAGGAACGTGGATGAGCTTGTTGTTGTCATCCTTAAAAGGGACAGACATGAAAAGAAGATAAAAGAAATAAGAGATGCAGGGGCACGTGTCATACTTGTAGAAGATGGTGATCTCATGCCTGGTGTATCCACAGCGATAAGAGGATCGGGTGTACACATGGTGCTCGGTGCAGGAGGGTCCGGAGAAGCTGTTCTTACCGCAGCCGCCATGAAATGCCTTGGCGGAAAGATCCTTGCACGTCTTATTCTTCCGACTGTTGCCAACGGTAAATCCGATGATGAGGTTGCAAAGGAAAAGGCAGAGAAGATGCCAAGGCTTGCTACCATGGGTATTACCGAAGACAACATTAACGATGTGCTTGACACAAATCGTCTGGTTCCCGGAAGGGATGTTATATTCTCGGCCACAGGTGTCACCTCAGGACCCATACTTAACGGAGTAAGCCTGTTCGGCGAAGGTGATGCAAGGGTACACAGTATTACAATGGGCAGCTCCGGTGTTGTCAAATTTACAGATACTATTTATATCCACGATAAGGAAGAAACGCCTCTGCGTTACCAGTAATCTAAAATGAAGGTTCACGTATCTACCTACGGATGCTCTGCAAGTCAGGCATCCGCAGAAATTATGAAAGCTGCTATCCGGGATAGTAAACACTCTCTTGTTCCCGAGAAGGATGCCGATGTACTGCTTATCAACACATGCACTGTAAAATATTCCACAGAACAGAAGATCCTGCACAAGATAAGGCAGGCAGGAGAACTTGGTAAAGAAGTGATTGTAGCCGGCTGCATGCCCGAGGTACAGCTTGACGATATCCTGGCTCAGAATCCCGAAGCTCACATCCTTGGCGTCAATTCAATCTCAAAGGTTTCCCAGATCCTTGATTCCCTTGATTCCGGGAAGAAAGGAACCCAGTTCTTCCAGCAGGAGCCGGAGGGTTTCCAGAACGTAGCTCGCATGCGCTTCAATCCCAACATACACATCTGCCAGCTCTCCCAGGGGTGTAACTATTCCTGCGCCTACTGTATTGTCAGTATTGCCCGGGGAAAGCTAAGGTCCTTTGAACCTGAGGAAATCCTTGAGGATATCAAAAGTGCTATTTCCGAAGGTTGCCGGGAGATATGGCTGACCTCGCAGGATAACGGTCAGTATGGAGCAGATAGGGATGTGCTGCTTCCTGAACTGCTGAATATGATCTGCAGGATACCCGGTGACTTCAAGGTGCGTGTGGGTATGATGAATCCTTTTTCTGTAATCCCCATTCTGGATGATCTGCTTGATGCCTTTGAGAATGAGAAAGTATACAAGTTATTGCATCTTCCCATACAGTCAGCTTCTGATAGTGTTCTTGAAAGGATGAACCGCTATCATAGCATAGAAGAGGCTAATAATGTGATCAGAAGTTTCAGGGAAAGGTTTGATGACCTGACACTTTTCACGGATATTATAGTGGGCTATCCGGACGAGAGTGAAGAGGATTTGCTGAAGACCCGGCAGTGGATCGAAGAATTCAGGCCGGATAAGGTGAATATTTCAAGATACACTCCCCGCCCTCTTACAAAAGCCCTGGAGTACCGTCAGATTGACTCCCGTATCATTGTCAGCAGGTCCAACGAACTCCATGAGTTGTGCGAGAAGATAAAGCTTGATACCAAGAATTCCATGATCGGCCGGGAGTTCACCGTTTTTCTCTCCAAGGAGGCAAAACAGCAGGGTATGATGGCACGTACGGCTTCCTATCTTCCTGTGGTCATTCCCGAATGCAGCCCGGATTCCGGTGCTTCTCCCGGAACTTTTTGCAGGGTCAGTATATATGATGCTACGCCCGGATATTTCCTGGGCAATATCATAAGCTGATGAGAATCGGTCTCTTAAATCTTTTATATCTTTGATCGATTTTGCTGCTGAACTTTATCAATGATCTTCTTATCGTAAAGTTTGACAATATCACTTCTGGTTATTATCCCCAGAAGTTTTGTCTCGTCATTCCTTGATACCACAGGTAATCTTCCTATATCCTTTGCGGCAAGACGCCTTAAGACTGTATTGAGCGTCTCGTCGGGGTAAGCTACTTCCACTTCTCTGCTTGCTATTTCACAGATGCTCTTTTCAAATTCGTCTTTCTTTACCTTGTCTCTGAGATCTTTGAGGGTAACAATACCGCATAACCTGCCATTGGGGTCAAGTACCGGAAATCCGGCATGTCGGCTCGATTGCATCAGGGCTATAAGGGCGGTCACCTTCTTGTTCTCGGAAACTGTCTGGACATTATGTTTCATGGCATCCCTGACAAGCAGTGATTCCATAATGTCGACCTCTTTACCTTTGCGTATGATGAAACCACGTTTGCGCAGTCCTTCTGTGAATATCGATTCAGGGTTCAATGCGCTTGAGACAAGATTACTGACAACGCATGCAAACATGATGGGTAGTATCAGGTTGTAATCGCGCGTCAGTTCGAAAAGGATCAGTATTGCGGCAAGAGGTGCATGGCTTGTGCCTGCCAGGACCGCCCCCATACCTGCAAGGGCATAGGCACCTGATTGTGCTGTTACTTCCGGGAATATCCCATGTGCTATGGTGCCGTATGCTCCGCCCAGCATGGCACCTGTAAAGAGTGCAGGCACAATCGACCCTCCCGATCCTCCGGACCCCAGTGTCAGCGAGAATGCAATAATTTTCAGAAAAATCAACACGATCATGAGGCTAAGTGCCAGCTCGTTTGCAAGTGCGTCTGTTATTACATCATATCCGACACCGAATACCTGCGG
>JAALLR010000348.1_pt1 | contig 12008 bp, 17 predicted proteins | sample 7245931 | NCBI WGS metagenome assembly JAALLR01 (sample SAMN13049201, study PRJNA578106) | oil field metagenome | isolation source: filtered produced water from oil reservoir B9 | place: USA:offshore Texas | collected 2016 | reverse complement strand
TGTATTCCAGGCTTGCAGCATCCGCGTCGTGCCCGGTTATAAAGGTAGTAAGGAGCGCAAGAACCATCACTAACACGATAAATCCTCTCATATTTTTTCAACCTCCCAGGATATTGTTGAATTATTATTCACCCTATACTTTTAGACGCACAAACAAATGTTTTGGTTCCCTTTTTCACCTCCTGAAAACAAAAAAAGGCCGTCCTATGCCTTCTTTAACTGAACTAATATGCTATTTCCGGTTAAATCCAGATGCGGAACGTATTTAAAATCACCAGGATTGTTCGTGTATAAAGGTAATTTTATCTAAAATGAATATAGGCCTTCCTGTTGGGTTAAGCCCATACTAATAAGTCTTACATTTAAACCGGATGTCTGTATCTCATTCTTAATGCTGGAAATATAATGACTAAAGTTCTTATATTTTTCAAGAGGACATTTTTTTGCCGAATCAATAATATCCTTTGAAGTAACTACCTGACTCATTTAACCATTTTTCCTATTGTTAGATATAAAGTGGCCCAGTTGTTAGCATCAGCAGCCTCAACCTCAGTATAGCATCGTGAGTATCTTTTTGTAATAAATTCATCTGAAGTCATTTTATATTTTTGTTCATAATGCCGGATTAAGCTTTTTGCTTCAGAGATTTGTGTCTTATATTTTTCATAAGGGTTGTTATAACGATTAAATAAACTCATCAATCTACGAAGCATCGTGGGCCACCACCTTTCTAATTATATCTAGATTTTACAGGGCAAGATTTTATAGGCCTTACCTATATTTTAAGAGATTTTTAAAATATTAACAAGTAGCTCGTTCTCGAAAAGCTTCTTATTCGTATATTGATTGCCATTGACCATTTTCGACATTATTAGTCATGCTTATATGATATACTGTCATTTATAAATAAAAATAGTGCTGAATTTTTACAAGAAAAGAAGAGGTATATTAATGGGTAGAAATGATTTATGTTTTTGTGGTAGCGGAAAAAAACAAAAAAAGTGTCATCCTGATATACACGAGCATAGTCTTGCAGCAAAATGCTTAAATCTTTATGGTAAAGTTAATTCTATTATTAACGAATTTTATAAGAGCAATCGGATACAGCCACCCCCTTGTTCTAAAGGCTGTTATAATTGTTGCTTACATTTATTTACAATCTCAAAAATTGAATTCAAAATAATTTGTTATAAATTAAAAGAATGGGATAGCTTAAGGATTAAAAATCTAATTAGCATGATAGAAAATCAATGGCAATATATCCAAAACCACTTTCCTAAACTAGCTAGATGCTTCGAGAAAGATGGCACTGGCCCAGGCAGTACAGTTACATTAATGCAAACGTTTATGTTGCCAGAATCATTTAATCTACCGTGTCCATTTCTTGATAATGAACATAAAACTTGTGAAATCTACGATGTAAGACCGTTCATATGCAGATGTTTTGGAACCACTTTTTATATAAATTATGAACATAAGATTTGCAATAAAATACCAAGCAACCTCGATAACTCTTTGCGTGTTCCTAATCTAGTTGGAATCATGGATACTTACCACAGTTTATACAGTCAGAATGTTAATGGCTCAATAATTGAGGAAAGATTATATCCACTTGTTTATTGGTTTAATATCCTATTCAAACACTCTGATGGTCAACTATTAATACCTTTTGAATCCAGGGATTTTAGGCAACCACATAAGGGGTTTGCATGAACATACTCTCTCTTTGGATCAATTATAATTATATCAATATTATTTCGTTTGCGATAAATTTCAATTATTTTTTGACTAAAACCCATTCCACAACCCAATTCACACAAATTCACAGCTTTATCTTGTTTCCGTATTCTTACATTTGGCCAATTTTTCTTTATGGTAGACATTTATTTTTCTCCCTTCGATAGAGTTTAAATATGCCTTGCGCCACCGCCCATAATAAAAAAAATTAATTGATAATGATACATTTGCATCAAAGCTATTTCAACAAAATTCAATGCTCTATTTGGAGTTGAACAATGAAAGCATTAACATTACTTCACCATCAAGTGTTGATATAACTAACATATGGCTAATTAGAAGGATTAATTAATAGTCCTAAAATAAAAGATATTCCCGCAATTATAATACCTATATTTAACCCGGAAATGAAGCCAACTTCTGTTGATTCTAAGCCATATATAATTCCAAACATGAAACACTCATTATGAATTACAATATAGCTTTTTATTAAATAAAGTATTGTGCAATAAAACAAAACGGTTATTACTTTTTTTATGTTGGATACCATAAGATCACCTTTTTTCTTTAGTGGACAACGTTATCCTCTCGGAGTCACAGAGGTAGCGGATACAAAACATCGATCAAGGGATGGGGGTAATAACTTGCCTTGACATTCAATCGTAACATAATTTAACTATGTATTCCGGGCCTGATACTAAAACGCAAATAACCTTGGCTGTATCATGTAATTCATCAACACCAACTCCGTGGCCCTGGTTCTTTGGGCAACTGCATTGGTTCGGACCGGCCCTTGGGAGAATTTTGCGGCAATAATTTCTTCCCGGTGCCACTCCGGGCCCGGGTAAAGTTCATCCACCAATGGATGAGAGTAATAACTAACCATGGCCTTACCCTCAATGTTCTGTAACATTTGCGCCAGGTCTCTGTGGTCTTTTTCCGTGAAATTACCGGCATAGTACTTTTCCATCCCAACATATGGCGGATCACAGTAAAACAAGGTTGTCGGGCTGTCGTAAGTCTTTATGATATACCTGAAATCCCGGCACTCAATCTGTACCCTGGACATGCGCTTAGCCACTTTGGAGATCAAGTCACATGCGGATTGATAATAACTGGCCGGGTTTTCTTTCTGTTTACTGTGCTTCCATCCTGGGTACCTCATATCACCGGAGATACATGATCGGTTCAAGTAAAAAAATCTAACTGCCCGTTCAAAATTATCTTCCGGAAGTGGTTCCTTGCGCCACCGGTCGAATAAAGCACGGGCGTAAGGCAAACTGGCACAGGCCTTATATAGCCGATCCGGGTCTTGCCTTAGAACCATGAAAAAATTTACCACGTCTCCGTTAATGTCGTTGTAGACCTCATTAACGGAGGGATATTTTTGAATTAGTACATGAGCGCCCCCGCCAAAAGGTTCAACATAGCACACATGCGCTGGCATAAGATCAATTAGTTTTGCGGCCAAGAAATGTTTCCCACCTATCCAGGCTAACGGAGAACGCATTTCCATTTGCCAGGTACCCAACCATTTCACCCCCCAATTTTCTGACCGGTTCATAATCATTCTTTTTTTAATCCTTACCTGCTTGTTTCCACGTAGTCCGATTCCTCATAGAATGGCTCTACCCATATATCCGTTGCTCCCATGGCCCACGCACCTTTTCTACTCGGCAATAAGGCGCGGAGGATTACAACGCCCCATGCCTCTGCCGAAGCCGGCGGGACTGCATCTCCAATACGTTGTCGCCACCTGCGGTCGGATTTCCCCGCCAGCTGAAGGGGCCGGCCATCCGGCATATGCGTAGGAAAGCCCTGAAGCATAGCCAATTCATATGTTGTTAAAGGTCGGTGCCAGGTGCCGTCTAGTGCTATTATTACCGGCGGCGGGTCCGGCCTGTCGGCATCCGCCGGGATGCGGGGATCAGCTACCGCTACCGTGCCAGAGTGCAGATTTCTGGCCCCGGTTACCGTGTACCCGGGCTGATTCCAGTCTTGAACCCCATAAAGACCGTTACGGCAGCTACATCCTAAACGCGGGTCTCCGATAGATATGGCCCCGTTATTGGGTCCCATTGCGCCAGTCACCGTCCTTGAAGACTCGTCCCATTTACTTACCCTGTATATGGCATTATGTGTACTCTGTTTGAAGCCCGTTCTTGGGTCTGATATGGCCGGTGCGCCGCTGCCGAAGCGTGAGCCGGTGATACAGCCCGCTTGATCATGCCAGGCTACAACCTGGTACTTATTGCCATACCCATTTGGTATAGAATAAATACGGGGGTCCGCAATGACTGCTATACCATTTGAAGAACTCACTCGTGCTGATCCCAGTACCGGACCGGCGGGTTCACCCCAGTTACCCACTTGTAATGAACCGTCCCGTGGTTTGTGAGAAATGCGCGGGTCCGCTACTGCAGCCACCCCGTTTGAACCCCTCACACTGGCCGAACCAACCACGGTGCCAGCAGGTTGTTCCCACTTCGCCACACCAAATACGCCCTTTCGCGGCTTATGGCCCAAGCGCGGATCGGCCACCGTTAGCCCTCCGCAAGAGGGTGACCCGCCACGGGTTACCCTCCCTGAGTGGTAATCCCAGGGAACAATTCGATATGCACCGCTGTACCATTCTTTATCGGTAATTCGCTCCAAATCCCGCCAGTCGCCGCCGGCGGGAATTAAGGCAAGGCGCACCCAGGTTTTCCACTCCAAGCGGGGTAGCCGGTGCATGGGGCCGCCTGCGGCAATGTCATCAGGAAAAGGTAACGGGCCGATCACTTCCCCGATGGATTTGACCCTTTTTATGGGCGGCTTATATACAAAACTCGTTACTTTTTCGGGATGGCGGGCTATGAGAAGGTAGCGCCGCCGGTGCTGCGCCAGCCCGCCCACTTCGCCGCAGTCATGAAATCCTTCGTGGATGGCGTAGCCGTATGACGTCAGGAGTCCTTTGACCGTATGCAGGAGTCCTTTGCCCCTGCTGGTAATTCTGGGGACATTTTCGATAAGAATAATACCAGGTAGGTTATCGCGCCAGGCCTCCATTACCAGGAACAGTCCCCGCACAACCAGGCGGTTTAAAGCCTGGTACTTTTCGGTTGCCGCAGTCTTTTTAGGGAGAAGTGAGCTAAAACCTTTGCACGGCGGCGAAAGAAAAATGACATCGGGTGTTTCGCGTACAGCCATGCGCAGATCATGCGGTGTAATTTCCCGCCAGTCCGCGGGCGGTTCTTTACCGTGATATGCTATGTAATCCCTGCGTTCGAACAGGTCCATATGGATTGCCGGTGCGCCGGTGAGATTTTGGAAATCCTCACAGGCTTCGGAATCGCAATCGATACCGGCGATAGTTCGAAAACAGCCGCGAATACCTCTCCATTCAGCGCGCGCCCTTTGAAAGCCCAGGGCGGCGCCGCCTAGGCCGCAGAATATATGCAAAATCTTGAATTCTTCGGTCATTTTGCACCTCCCGTTCTATCTTAAAAAAAATAGCCCCAGGTGTTATCATCCCGGGGCAGTTTTAGGGAGAGGAGATGGAAATTAGTAATTAGTATTTACTTTTTCGAATGCCTTACCCGGATTCCCGTGGGCATAACAACATATACCCCCTGCCCCAAAGGGGCTGCATAGCCAATGTATAAGTGCGCTTTGGGGTTATCAGAACTTAGGTTGGCTTCATACCTGCCAGCCAGCCAGTTCCTAGCTTCAAAATGCTCCCCTTCGTTATCCGGCACCCATTCACCAAGTTGGACTTCAAGTGAAGAGCCGCAGTGCAAATCGTAATGACTGCCATCACCAAGCAATATATAATGCCGCCATCCGCCGGCGGTTTTCTTGACCTGCAATGTTCCCTCAAAATAAGCAGTATCCAAATTAATCAACTCCTTTTAAAACCTTTCCTCCAGGAACCAGGTTAACTAATTAGATGTACCTTGATCAAAAGCAAGCATTTTTTGAGCAGCTACAATGTAATTATCCAACTCCTGGCTAATTATAAGCGCTTCCTGGCTTGTATAAGATTCATACAGTCTACAAAGTTCAGAACGCAACTCTTCAACTTTTTCTAACGCTTCACTCACGTTTTTCATAAACTACCTCCCGGATTTTGCTAATAGCTATAAAAAATAACCCCGGGCTTTACGTCACCCGGGGTTATTCAGGGAGAGGAGGTGTTTAGTAAAAATCTCTGTGATATTGAAAAAGAAAAATCACTGCCACATCTAAAGAAAAAACCCTGCCGGATAACGGCGGGGTTAGTTTCTTTCAGCGCTTCATCAACAGCAGCTGTAAATTGTTCTAAACTTTTTACTGTTAGTTTTTTAGTGACCTGGAGAACTCTTCAATTGTTTCAGCATTTATAACTTTACGAATCGCATCTTTAATAGCCGTCACATCTTTAAGCTCCGACAATTGGCTGCGTAAATCATCCGGCACCTTACCAAATTTGGCTTCTAACATATCAAAAAGCGTATCCAATCTGCCCTTAACTTCACCTCTGGCTTCACCCCTGGCTTCCCATTGTTCGCGGATACCATCGAATAGCGGAAGGTTTTCCAATTTACTCACCTCCAGGACTTTTAGAATTAGCTCCTTTGAGAACTTCAAAGACGACAGCGCGGCAAGGGCTACGTAAAGGGTTGCTCTCTCGTCTTGCGCCGCGACTTCACTTTCCAGCCGCACCGCACATTTTTCCAGAACCTGTTCAGGCGGATCGTCCTGCCGCATTAGCGGCACCAGCGGTAAAAGACCCACCGGCCCCCGGTAAAGAAAATCCCTGCCGGTTATGTCCTCCAGGTTGATCATGCGATAGTTAAAGTCAACCACTGTCAATTCCAAACAATCCATTGTGTATCGCTCGGCCTGCCGGCCTTTGCCGGTCAGGTTAATTATTACCGGGTATACCGGCTTATCGTGTCGGCAGTGGTGCATGGCGGTGTACTCTAAAAGCCGCCCGGCCATCTTTCGATCCGGCCTGGCTTGAAATTCCACCAGCATTAAATACTCGTAACCGTTCTCGCGTATCTTAACTAACGCATCAGAAGTGCGTTGCACGGCTACGGCTTCTTTATCAACGGGTTCAATCCGCTCGGCCTGTACTTCCACACCGCGCACCAAAGCGGCTATATGGCTCATGTAGCGTTCGGTCAGGGCCTTAATAATTAAATCATACTCGGCCAAGGACATCATCCCTTTCTGGTGCAATTATATTATTCATGGGCCAATAGTTATCACATCTTTCTTCTGTATCTGGTTTTAGTTTACATTAAATGGGGGTTGTGCCGCAACCACTAAAGCCATAATCCCTTGTTATAACTCCGCACCCAAACGTTATAAGCGGGCTTATGGTATCGCTTTCGGTGCCAGGGCTACAACTACTGCCCGCTTACGGCCTGCATGATAGCCCGGCGACCGGCATCCTGCAGGCCGCCGCCTTTGCCAAGTTTCCCTCCACCATTGGATACCGGTTCTTTTGCATATGTAATTTCAACACTGTAATCACGTAACTTCGTCCTCTGACGACTACGCCTCTGTCTCCGCTGGCACTTGCGTTTGTTTAACCACCCTTCCAGTCCGCCAATTTCATAAATCTCACGGTAAGTCAGCTTTAGTACACTGGCAAGAGCTCTAACCCCGGCATGACCGCGGCGTTTCATCATGTGTCTAACCATTCTTGCCCTTAACTCCGGCTTTAGCCTCCAAGTCAACCTAATTTCACTGACACTGCCCAAAATATCAGTCAACCGGCATACCTCCATTCAAAGATTTAAATACTTTTCACCGTACAGCTGCGAATTTCGGCACTAGGCGTAAGGCCCATATCCATGCCCTCTCCAAGGAGCCGGACGTATTATTCCGGCTCCGTACGACAGCGCATGAATAGTACGCTGTTTTTTTTTCACTAAACTGATTGCCTGATAACCGCAGGCGATATCCTTTGACCCTGTTCGGGGAGCTCGGCAAGCCCCGTTGCCGTCACCTTGTGAATCAATGCAGAGTTGGTGAGCTACTTAAAAGATAATAATACGGTGGGGGAGCTCTTAGCATCTACGCGCCTGGTCGTACCATTAAAGGTGGAAATGTATATAGATAGCCGCAACTATAGTGAACATTCCCAAAATAACAGCACATTACCATTTGCTTCGCCGGAGGCCTTCCGGCTCTCTTTGCCGATATCTGCCCAGCCATGAAACGATTATAGACAATCATTCCGACATCCAAGTATAGCCTAATATGCCACACATAGACGACGGTTATCTTATATTCAGTATTAAGTTATCAAGGACCACAGTTGGTTCGCCGGCATTGCGGCTTAAGCCGGCTCCGCTGTTTAGATTTAGTTTATGCCGTATTATTGACGGCACGCCTTCGAGCAGTTGCCCTACCCGGAGGCCTACCGCCAAGATAGACTGATTATTTCTCCCCCCATCCCCCCGCCCCTCGTATTTCACCGATTTAGCGGCTTGCCACGTCACCATCGGTTTCTTGCTCCTCTAACATTTTCATTATCGAAGGCAATATAATTCTTGCCAGGTCACTGTATTCTTCTTCTAAATTCCCAGGCATTAATTCCACAACTTCTCTGCTTATGGTTTCCAAATGGTCCTTTTCTCTTTTGGCAACATATTTAACCAAAGCTATCATTTGATTCACCTGCCCATTGGTTAAATAATTAACCTATAAAAATCAATACCATTTATTGGTAGGATTTTGACTATTTGCGCAGAATTTTATAAAAAATACCTTTACTATTCCTTAATGTCAGGAGATAAACTACAGCTTATGATAGTTTTTAAAGGGCCAGGCGGTTTGTAAACTTAGATTCTCGATTTCGGCAGTGTCCCGGCCCATGTAGCTTTACTGGTTAACCGCCTCGGGGGTGGCGGCTTGGTCATCCAGACACAAATCGTTTCTCTGTGCTTCAAAAAAAATGTCTTCAACCGATACTCCGTAGAAATCGGAAATCTTCTTAGCTAAGAGCAGTGACGGGGTTCTTTCCCCCCTCTCTATCATGCCGAGCATTTGTGGCGTAATACCGATTTGTTTTGCTATTTCTGGCCTGGGAACATTGTTTCGTAACGCAATTAACTTCTCTCGCCTTTTCAATGCCTTCCCTCCTTTTCATTATGGAAACGTATCGTGTCCTTTGCTTCAGATTATAAAGACACATTATGTTTCTGTCAAGTGTATTCAGAAACTTTTTGTGTCTATTATAGTAAAGAAACAGAGAGTGTCTTATAATTTGATTATGGGGGTATGTATGTGGAAAAATACTTGCTACCTCAACGGTTAAAGAGTTTACGAGAAGACAAAGGACTTAGCCAATATAATTTAGCGAAGTCCCTGGGTTATTCACGCGGTCAAATAGCTAACTATGAACAAGGAACAAGAAGGCCCGACCCCGATACTCTCCAGCGGCTGGCCGATTTCTTTAATGTTTCCGTGGACTACCTTCTTGGCCGTGCCAATGATCCCTCTACTCCCTCCTGGTGGCACCGCAATACGCCTCCCACCGACATCGAGCTAGAGGAATTTCTAAAGTCTGCCAACATTTATTTTGACGGCGCCCCTTTGAACGAGGAGGATAAAGAAGATATCCTTACCTATTTGAAGGTAAAGTGGGAGCGGGAAAAGAAAAAGCGAGAAAAGGGGAAGGGGTGATTTTTAGTGGGCACTCCCAAAGAAGAGCTCCACCGCCTAATTGATAGGATTCCGGAACAAAATGTAGCAAAGGCCAAAAGGTACTTGGAAAAACTGGTAAAAAGCATACAACCAGAAAGCGCAGCCATACCGCGATCACACAACAAACCTTTTTATATTGATCCCACCTGTCAAAAATGCGGCACCGTCCTTGTGCTTGCAGATTTATTAGATGATCCTAATGCGCCATGGGAGACTGTCTGGCATGACGAATTCATTTGCCCCGTCTGTCGCGACTACATTTACCTGGACTGGCCTGAAAGCGAAAGAGCGGCCTTGAGTGGGGGGCAAGAGGAAGGCGTTAGCTGGGATGATCTCAAGCAAGAACTCGACCTGTAAAGTGCAGCTATTAGCCCACTTGGGCGAACATAAAACAACCTGCTACAATCAAAAGTAGCAGGTTTTAGTTTTATTTTGATATTTTGACATTTTTCGACACTGTTTTTATGGACAAGCAGGTGATTCCTATGGATTACATTAAACAATTCGTCAAACAATTAATAGAAAAACATGAAACCAACGATCCCTACCGCCTGGCCCGGGCCATAGGCATTGACATAGACGAATTCCCCTTTCGCCGGATTAAAGGTCTGATACTTGAAATAGCCGAAAATGTTACCATTGTCCTCAACTCGAACCTCCCGGAATGGCTGAAACGGATTGTATTAGCCCATGAGTTGGGCCATCGGCAGTTGTCTCCGCAGGGGATGGGATATTTCTTTATGGCAGAACATACATTTATGGAGTCTCGGGTTGAATACGAGGCTAATAAGTTTGCCGTAGAACTACTTACTTGGGGAGAAGAACCGGAATTTAATGAATCCATGGAGCATTTTGCCGCCAGGGTCGGGCTACCAGTAGAAATGATACGTTATAAAGTAATCAAGTAATTACCTACACACCAAAATTATCGACAATATTTTATGGAGGTATAAACTTGAAAGCCGTCATCTACGCACGCTACAGCAGCGACAATCAACGTGAAGAATCTATTACCGCGCAGATCCGGGCATGTACGGAATATGCTGAAAGAAACGGATATTCGATAATCAAGATATATACAGATGAAGCTAAGTCGGCTCAGACTGACGACCGTCCGGGCTTCCTTAAAATGATGAGCGAAATTAAAGGAAACCTGATAAAACCAGATTTTTTAATTGTTCACAAGATTGACCGCTTTGCCAGAAACCGGTATGACTCCGCCTTTTATAAACGCGAACTCCGAAAAGCAGGTGTCATAGTACAATCTGTACTTGAGCACCTGGATGACAGCCCGGAAAGCATTATTCTTGAGTCTGTATTGGAAGGTATGGCTGAATACTACAGTAAGAACCTGGCCCGCGAAGTTATGAAGGGCATGAGAGAAACAGCCCTTAAGGCCAAACATACCGGGGGGCTCCCACCATTAGGATTTGATGTGGATAAAGATAAAAATTATATTATAAATGAATCTGAAGCACCTGCCGTGCGTATGATTTTTGAGATGCGTGACGCCGGCTATGGATATAACAGTATTCGGGATGCTTTACATAAGCATGGTTATAAAACCAAACTTGGAAAACCTTTTGGCAAAAACAGCCTCCATGAAATACTACGCAATAAAAAATATATTGGCACATATGTCTTCAATCGTTCGGCCAGCAAAACCCCTGACGGGAAAAGGAATAATCATTTATCAAAAAGCCCCGAAGAGGTGATTGAGATACCCAACGCCATTCCGGCCATTATTCCCGAAAATCTCTTTTGGAGGGTACAAAATAAAATGAATCAAAACAAGAAACTTAGGTCTACAGGTGGCCACAAAGCAAAAGTCGTTTATTTACTATCAGGCTTAATCTGGTGCGGTGAATGCGGCAAAAGGATGGTAGGATCATCCAGCACATATAAGACCAGGGTAACAAGAGAAACAAAGCAGCGTTATTATTACTTGTGTAACAACGCTGATCGCACAAAAACCTGTATCAATAAGAAAATTAATAAACACACTATTGAAGAATACGTGATAAACAAGCTTAAGCAAGGGATATTCAGTGAAGAGGCCATGACCGGGCTGGCTGAAAAATTATATACCCATTATTCGAACATAAAGAAGGAAACCGCCGGCGAAGGCGATTATCTTAAAAAGGAATTGGATAAAGTTGACCGGCAGATAAAGAATATTGTTGATGCCATTGCCGAAGGCACTGTTATGATTCGAGCCTTCGCCGAAAAACTCAAATCGCTGGAAAATGAAAAAACCACCCTGGAGAGCCGCTACCAGGAATGGCTTATTAAACAACAAGAACAAATTGTTTCTAAAGAAAAAATTTTAGAGGTTTTAAACACCTACAGACATGCACTTAACAGTGATGACCCGCTTGTTGTTAAGCAGGTCATCGAAAGATTTGTTAAAGACATTAAGATCAATACAGACACCATTGAAGTTAACCTAATGGTGTCTGTGCATACGACTGGTGGAGGCGGGGGGAATTGAACCCACCGTCCGAAAGAAGCGCCACAGGAGTCTCTCCGAGCGCAGGTTGCGTTTTTGTATTTCGCTCCGTTGACGCCCGCAACCAGGCTTCGCAGAA
>JAALLR010000346.1_pt1 | contig 12047 bp, 13 predicted proteins | sample 7245931 | NCBI WGS metagenome assembly JAALLR01 (sample SAMN13049201, study PRJNA578106) | oil field metagenome | isolation source: filtered produced water from oil reservoir B9 | place: USA:offshore Texas | collected 2016 | reverse complement strand
TTTAAAGCAGCAAAACCGGCAATTGCCAGGGGGGTGATACTGGCCTCACTGCCGCCGGTTATCACTACGTCGGCGTCGCCCCGTTGCAGGGCGCGGAAGGCCTCGCCGACGGCATTGGTTCCCGAGGCGCAGGCATTAACTACTGTAAAGTTTACTCCCCTGACGCCCAGGTTAATAGAGATCTGGCCGGCAGCCATGTTGGCAATCATCATGGGCACAAAGAAGGGACTCACCCGGTTGGGGCCCTTTTCTAACAGAACCCTGGTCTGTTCCTCAAAGGTCTCCATGCCACCGATTCCAGTGGCAAAGATAACCCCCACCCGGTCGCGGTTCTCTTTTTCCAGGTCCAGGGCAGCATCTTCGACAGCCATGCGCGCGCCCGCCACAGCGTACTGGGCAAATCGGTCCATACGCCGGGCTTCCTTGCGGTCAAAAAACAGGCCCGCATCAAAGTCCTTTACTTCCCCGGCGAAACGGACGGGCATGGCAGTGGCATCAAAACGGGTGATAGGGCCGATGCCCGAGCGCCCGGCCACTAAGGCCTGCCAGAATTTGTCTTTACCGGTGCCTACCGGAGAGATGGCCGCCAGGCCGGTTATAACGACACGCTTTTGCAAGGCTACCCCCTCATTCTACAGGGGGAAGTCCCACAAGTTTTACAGAACTTCCCCCACTGGATTACTTGGTATGTTCTTTTATATAGGCCACTGCTGCCCCGACAGTTGTGAGCTTTTCAGCATCCTCGTCGGGAATCTCCAGGTCGAATTCCTCTTCCAGGGCCATGATGAGTTCTACGATATCCAGGGAATCAGCATTCAAGTCCTCAAAGGAGGTCTCCATGGTTATCGTTTCTTCCTCGACCCCCAGCTGTTCGGCGACGATGCCCTTGATTTTTTCAAAAACGTCCACTGACCTCACCTCCTTCCCGGTATGTAACTGGCTCACAGGGCCAGGGTCAAGCCCCCGTCGACAACCAGCACCTGTCCCGTCATGTACCTGGCTGCCGGTGAAGCCAGGAAAAGGACTACCCCGGCGACCTCCTCCGGTTCACCCGGCCGGCCCAGGGGTATGTGCCGGTAAAATTCTTCCCGGGCTTTCTCGTCCAGGGCTGCGGTCATCTCGGTGCTGATGAAACCAGGAGCCACGGCATTAACCAGGATGCCCCGGGAGGCTACTTCTTTAGCCAGGGATTTGGTAAATCCGATTACCCCGGCCTTGGCTGCGGCATAGTTTACCTGGCCGGCATTGCCTCGCAGGGCGACTACTGAAGCCAGGTTGATTATACGCCCCTGGCGCTGGCGAAGCATGGGTTTCAGGGCGGCCTGGCAGCAATTGAAAACACCCGTCAGGTTGGTCTGGAGGACTGCCGCCCAGTCCTCCGGTTTTAACCTGGCTGCCAGGTTGTCCCGGGTGATACCGGCATTGTTGACCAGGATATCCAGCCGACCAAACTCCTGGATAGCTGCCTGAATTAACTCCCTGGCTGCCGTGTGGTCACTTATATCGGCTGGCACGGCAATGGCCTGGCCTCCGCCATTCCGAATGGCGGCGACCACCTCAGCAGCAGCCCCTTTCTGGCGGGCATAATTAACGACCACCCTGGCCCCGGCCCGGGCCATTTCTATGGCCGTCGCCCGGCCAATCCCCCGGGAAGCCCCGGTTACAACGGCCACCTGGCCATCAAGGATCATTTTACTGAGCCTCCTGCAATAACGCAAGGGTTTTTTCCAGAGTCTGGATATTCTCTACCTGGCCGATCCTAACCTGGCGATCCAGGCGTTTGATCAGGCCGCTCAACACGTTGCCTGGGCCAACCTCAACGAAGGTCCGGTAACCGTCGGCAAGCAGGCGGCGCATGCTCTCCTCCCAGCGTACCGGACTGGCCACCTGCCGCAGGAGGTTTTCCCGTACCGCGGCTGCCGTCACGGTATAATCGGCCGTTACATTGGCAACTACCGGTACTACCGGGTCTACAAGAGGCACCCGGTTTAAAACAGTTGCCAGTTCCCTGGCTACCGGTTCCATGAGGCTGGAATGGAAGGGCCCGCTTACCTGGAGGGGGACGACCTTTTTAGCCCCTGCCTCCCTGGCCAGGGCGGCAATGGCCTCCAGGCCGGCCCGGTCACCGGCGACCACCACCTGTCCCGGGGAGTTGAAGTTGGCCGCCTCGGCAACCCCTTCTTTAACCTCCTGGCAGATGGCCACCACCCTCTCTGCCGGCAGGCCGAGGACGGCAACCATCCCCCCCTGGCCGCAGGGTACGGCAGTAGCCATGAGCCGGGCCCGCCGGGCAACCACCTGCAGGGCGTCCTTGAAGGAGAGGCTGCCGGCAGCCACCAGGGCGCTGTATTCCCCCAGGCTGTGACCGGCTACGGCCCGGGGCTTTATCCCCCGGGCCTCCAGAACCCGGTAACAGGCTATACTGGTGGTAAGAACAGCAGGCTGGGTGTTTTCGGTCCGCACCAGTTCTTCGGCCGGGCCGTTAAATACAAGCTTATCGACAGGCCATCCTAATTCCTCACTGGCTTCGGTAAAAACGGCGGCCGCCTCGGGGTAGTGCCGGGCCAGTTCCTGTCCCATACCCACATACTGGGATCCCTGGCCGGGAAAGAGAAAAACAATACCCGACATGGCATGTCACCTACCTTGTCAAGGAGCCCAGCCGGGCTATAACCTCAGCAGCCTCGGCCATTATTTCCGCAATGATGGCTGCCGCCGGCTTGATTTCCCGCACCATGGCCGCGCTCTGGCCGGCCATTACAGAACCGTACTCCACATCTCCCTCGACTGCCGCCCGCAGCTTCCCGGTTCCCAGGCGGTCCATCTCCTCCCAGCTCGCTCCCCGGGCGGAAAGTTCCTCAAACTGCCTGGTCAGCTTGTTCTTTAGTACCCGGACATGGTGCCCGGCCATACCGGTAACAACGGCGTCCCGGTCCCCGGCTTTGAGGACTGCTTCTTTATAGTTGGCGTGGACGGTACATTCGGTGGCGCAGATAAACCTGGTCCCCATCTGGATGCCTGCGGCCCCCAGGGCCAGGGCGGCGGCCAGGCCGCGTCCGTCGGCAATACCGCCGGCAGCAATCACCGGGATATGTACGGCATCAACAATCTGGGGCACCAGGGGCATGGTGGCAATCTCGCCGATATGGCCCCCGCATTCCATACCCTCGGCCACCAGGGCGTCCACTCCCAGGCGTTCCAACCTCCTCGCCAGGGCCACCGAGGCTACCACCGGGACTACCTTCACCCCTGCCTCTTTGAAGCGGGGCAGGTGCTTGCCAGGGTTACCGGCCCCGGTGGTGACCACCGGCACCTTTTCCTCGCAGACCAGGTCAACCAATTCTTCGACATAGGGTGATAGGTAGTATATATTAACCCCGAAGGGCCGGTCCGTTTGTTCCCGTACCTTGCGAATCTCCCGGCGGACTACTTCCGGCGGCGCGCTGCCGGCGCCGATAATTCCCAGTCCCCCGGCAGCCGAAACAGCGGCCGCCAGCTCTCCCGTTGCTACCCAGGCCATACCGCCCTGAATAATGGGATAGGTAATCCCCAGGAGATCGCAGAGGGGTGTCCGCAGCATGACTATCAATCTCCTTTCGGCGGGTCCAGCTCCCAGTTAACCACGGCTGCTCCCCAGGTCAGGCCGGCTCCGAAGGCCACCATGACCACTTTATGGTCCCGCTGCAACAATCCGGCCCGGTAGGCCTCATCAAGGGCTACCGGAATCGAGGCGCTCGACATGTTGCCATAGCGGTCCAGGTTAACGTAAACCTTTTCCGGGGCCAGCCCCAGGCGTTTGGTGGCCGCTTCGATAATCCGGATATTGGCCTGGTGGGGAATTAAAAAGTCAACGTCTTCCTTCGCCAGGCCGGCTTTTTTCAGGGCCTTGAGGGAAGCCTCGCCCATGATCCGGACGGCGAATTTAAAGACCTCGGATCCGTTCATATGAATGGTATGCAGTTGCTCCCGGACGGTAGCCGGGCTGGCCGGCAGGCGGGAACCCCCGGCCGGCATTGTTAACAGGGAACCGCCGCTGCCGTCGGCTCCCAGATCTAAGCCCAGGATGCCCCTTCCTGCCGGGACAGCCCGCAGGACGACGGCCCCGGCGCCGTCACCGAAAAGGACGCAGGTATTACGGTCCTGCCAGTTAATGATTTTGCTGAGGACTTCCACCCCGATCACCAGGGCGGTATGGTAAATCCCGGCAGCAATAAACTGGCTGGCGACCCCCAGGGCATAGACGAAACCGCTGCATCCAGCCGAAAGGTCAAAGGCTGCCGCCCCCCGGGCGCCCAGGCGTTCCTGCACCAGGCAGGCGGTAGCCGGAAAGAGGGTATCCGGCGTAACCGTAGCTACGATGATTAAATCCACATCGGCAGCCGTGATCCCGGCAGCAGCCAGGGCCCTGGATGCTGCCGGTACAGCCAGGTCGGAAGCAGCCGTGCTGGCGGCAGCCAGGCGGCGTTCCCGGATGCCGGTCCGGGTGCGAATCCATTCATCACTGGTATCCACCATTTGCTCCAGTTCGTGGTTGGTGAGCACCCGCTCCGGCAGGCAGGACCCGGTACCGGCAATGGCGGCTGATCTTAACTGGACTGGCACCCCTTCACCATCCCTTCTTCGCTGGCTCCTGGTAGATCCCCCAGGGCTTTTACCAGGTCCTGGTTGATGCAGCTGACAGCTGCTTTAATGGCATTCTTAATGGCCCTGGCATTGGAACTGCCATGGCAGATTATGCTGATCCCCTGAACTCCCAGGAGGGGGGCGCCGCCGTACTCTGTATAGTCCACCTGCTTTTTAAGTCCCCGGAGGGCCGGTAAAAGCAGGGCAGCCCCAATCCGCGTCCTGAGGCTCTTGTTAACCTCGCGGTTGATCATAGCGAAAAGGGCCTGGCCCAGACCCTCGCCGAATTTCAGGATCGCATTGCCGACAAAGCCGTCGCAAACGATGACATCGGTTTCGCCAAAGAAGATCTCCCGGGCCTCGACATTACCGATAAAGTTTAAGGGCGCCCTCTTTAAAAGATTATAGGCCCCCAGGGTTTGTTCGTTACCCTTACAGGCTTCGGTACCGATATTCAGCAGTCCCACCCGGGGGTTGGGGATGCCCATTACCCGGGCGGCGTAGAGGTTGCCCATGAGGGCGAATTCATAGAGGTGTTCGGGCCGGCAATCGACATTGGCCCCGGCGTCCAGTAGGAGTTTAGGGCCCTTGAGTGAGGGAATGGGGGTGGCGATGGCCGGTCGCTGGATTTTACCATTCCGGCCCAGGATCAGGAGGGCTGCGGCCATTTGGGCCCCGGTACTACCAGCGGAAACCACCGCCTGCGCCCGGCCCTCCTTGACCAGGCGGGTAGCCACTACGATAGAGGCTTCCCGCTTCCGCCGTAACCCCAGGGCCGGCTGTTCGTCCATAGTGATTACCTGATCGGTATGATATATCTCGATCCTGCCGGTGGGGTGCAGGAGGGCGAGTTCTTCCTCCAGGCGCCTTTGATCACCCACCAGGATAATCTCGGCGCTTCCCTCCCCGGCGGCAGCCACGGCGCCACGGACAATCTCCCGTGGGGCCAGGTCGCCTCCCATGGCATCGACAGCTATCTTCAAGCACTCCCGCCTCCAGTTGCAGCATCCGGCGTGATGATAATATACTGGCCTTTAAAAACAAGCTCCCCGTTGACCCGGGAATGAACTGATACCAGGCAGGTGGAACCCTTTATTACTTTAACCATGGCCCTGGCCACAACCCGCTCGCCGGCGTAAACAGGCCGCCGGTAGCGTACCCGGGCGCTGCTGGTAAGGACAACCTCGGCCCCCACGGTAGCCAGAGCCAGCGAATGGGCCTGTGCGAAGAGGTAATAACCCCGAGCCACCCCGGCGGGCTGAACTAGCATTGGCGGGGTTATTTCCAGGATGGAAATACCCATGACCCCCGGCTGCAGTTCGACCAGTTCTCCCACCAGTTCTTCGGCCGTCACCCCGCGCATCCTGCTCCTGGCTTCCTGGGCCATGGCCATGATTCGCTCCCGGACCTCGGGGATCCCCAGGGCCAGGCGGTCCAGGCGAATGGTGGGTACGCTGACTTCAAATTTCTCCGCCAGTTCTTCGTCAGTGGCGAAGGGATTGTTGCGCAGGTAGCGACGCAGGGCTTGCTGGCGCTCTTCCTTATTACCCCTGTGGCGTACCACTAATGTCACCCCGAATCCTGGTACCAAATATTATTACCAGGCCATATTAATAGTATAACGAGCCTGTCAGGTTTATGCAAGCAAAAAAATAACCGGCACAATTGCCGGTCGGAACACTTACTCGGCTACTTGAACTGCTTCCCTTCCTTTATAATAACCGCACCTGGGGCAAGCCCGGTGGTTTAACTTGAGCTGGTGGCACTGGGGGCACTCCACCAGGGTAGGAGCCGCCATCTGGCCCCATATGGAACGCCGCTTATTCTTCCGGGCCTTTGAAGTTCTCCTTTTTGGTACTCCCACGGGTATCCTCTCCTTCCAGGTTCCTTAAGAATTGCCCTAATGTCGCCAGCCGGGGATCTACCGTTTCCCCCTGGCAGTGGCACTGGCCTTCGTTGAGATTCTGGCCGCACTGGGGGCACAGCCCACGGCAGTTCACCTGGCAGAGCCATTTCATGGGTAAAGCCAGAAGCAAAGCCTCAGTAACCGCCGGTTGTAAGTCCAGGATATCGTCCTCCAGGGGCCGGGTTTCCGGCTCCTCCTCTTCATCCTCGCCTGGAGGCTGGCTGGCTCTGGTAGCGTATGCTTCTTCCAGGGGGGCTATAACCGGGAAACTAAATCTGGCCAGGCAGCGATCGCAGGTTAATTCCAGGGTTGTGGCCACCTGCCCCTGCACCAGCAGCGCTCTCCCGGTGTTTATAATCTTCCCCCGGACCAGGACCGGTGCCAGAACGGGGATGATGGCAGTGGACGTCGTCAGATGACCCCAATCGGCTTTAAAGCTGAACTCCAGCTCGCTGCCGGGCCTGGCTTTTAAATCGCCGACACCAATTTTCACCACATTCACCCCGTAGATTATAGCGAAAGGCCGGCCTGGTGTCAACCGGACCGGGGGCTCCATCCCGTTCATGCTGCCTCCCAATGGCTAAGCCGCGTTTACCGGCGCCTAAAACCAGGTCGCCCTTTCGCCTCTAATCCCCGGGCCTTCTAAAAAATATAGACCGGGATGTGTCAAGCCTGGACGAGGGACAGGGTATCACGGGCAATCATTAATTCTTCATTGGTAGGGATTACAAAGGTGCGCACCCTGGCTCCGGCGGCCGTGATTTCCCTTTCCTGGCCCCGGACCTGGTTTTTCTCTACGTCAATCTTTATACCCAGGAAGTCCATATCCCGGCATATGGCTTCCCGGGCGGAGATGGAGTTTTCTCCCAGGCCGGCTGTAAAAACCAGGATATCCAGGCCGTTTAAAAGGGCAGCATAGGCGCCAATATATTTTTTGGCGCTATGGACAAACACCTCCCAGGCCAGGCGAGCACGATCGTTACCGTCAGCCATAGCGGCTTCAATATCCCTGAAGTCGCTGCTGATGCCGGAGACTCCCAGGACCCCTGACCGGCGGTTCATCACCTGGTCCATCTCCGCCGGGGTATAGCCCTCTTTTTCCATCAGGAAGGGTACGATGGCCGGATCAATATCACCGCAACGGGTACCCATGGTTAAACCGGCCAGGGGGGTGAAGCCCATGCTGGTGTCGTATGATTTAGCGTTTTTAATGGCTGTAATACTGGAACCGTTACCCAGGTGGCAGGTAATAACCTTCAGTTCTTCCAGGGGCTTACCCACTAAGGCTGCTGCCCGCAGGGCAACATACTGGTGGGAGGTACCGTGGGCGCCGTAGCGGCGAATGAGGTGCTTCTGGCAGAGTTCGTAAGGCAGGCTGTAAGTATAGGCGTAATCAGGCATGCCCTGGTGAAAGGCCGTATCAAAGGCCGTAACCTGGGGGGTGCCGGGCAGGATGGCTTCGCAGGCCTCGATACCCCGGAGGGCCGGGCCATTATGGAGGGGTGCGAGGACCTCCAGTTCGCCAATGGCCTTTTTGGTGGAGGGATCCACCAGGACCGAATGGGGAAAGGTGCCACCGTGGACGATGCGGTGACCGATGGCGCCGATTTCGCTGTAGTCTTTGATTACCCCGTAATCGGGGTCGGTCAGGGCTTCCAGGCACAGGCGGATAGCCACTTTATGATCGGGGATTTCTGTTTCACGCACCAGTTTTTCTTTGCCCGCCGGGCGATGGGTAAGGACGGAACCGTCAATACCAATCCTTTCCACCAGCCCTTTAGCCAGAACACTCTCGTCTTCCATATCAAAAAGCTGGTATTTTACTGATGAACTGCCGCAGTTTAAGACCAGAATTTTCACGGCTTATCCTCCTTACAAAAATAGTCAAGGTTCCTTGCCGGCAAAGAGGGCTAGCAAACGGGGAAGGGATGCCAGGGCGGCCCGGCGACCCTGTTCAATGTATTCCTCCACGTTGTGGAGGCGCGCCGGGCTGAGGTGACCCACTGCAGGCCGGATGACCAGATCAGCCCCTTTCAGGGCCTGGTAGCACATGGCCCGGCCTGTAAGAGCCAGGGAGCGGAAAAAGAGCTCAAACAAATTATTAACCCGGATCTTCTCTGTTTCAGCAACACCGTAATGGACGTCCACCGCCACTACTATCCCGGCGCCCCGCTCGCGCAGGACTTCTACCGGTACGGGAGCCAGGACAGCCCCGTCCACCAGTAAGCGTCCCCCAAGCCTTTTCGGCACAAAAAGGCCGGGCATGGCAATACTGGCCCGGACGGCATCGGCTACCCGGCCCCTGTCCAAAACTACCAGTTCTCCACTCTCAACATCTACGGCCACTACATACAATGGTACTTTTAGCTCGGCAAAAGTCAAGCCCCTTGTTAAAGTTCGCACAAGAGCTTCGATTCGATCGCCTCTAATAAGTCCCCAGCGGGGAACCGCCAGGTCCAGGAGCTGGCCCTCCTTTAACTCCCGGGCGAGCCTTTCCAGGAGGTTGAGATCACTGCCGGCAGCATACAGGGACCCGAAAAGGGCTCCGGCACTGCTACCGGCCACACAATCGAATTGCAAGCCATGTTCATTGAAAACCTGAAGCACGCCGAGATGAGCCAGGCCCCTGGTAGCACCGGCACCCAGGGCCAGGCCGATTTTCTTCCCCGTCACGTATGCTCACCATTCCCGTGGTAGATATGCCCCCGGGTACTTTTAACTTCTATAGTCTAATTATAAGTGGGCGCGCGTATATTCCAGAATAGGATGTCCCCTTTGAGGTGACCACCATGCGTCAACCTGTATTCATAATTAGCCGAAGTATAGCCCCCTTCCTAACCGCCGTGACCGTCGTTATCCTGGCCCTGGCTATTATCCTTTTCCCCCAGCCCGTTTTTCAGGCTGCCCTGCGCGGTCTCATGGCCTGGTGGGAAATCGTCATTCCGGCCCTTTTACCATTTTTTGTTATCTCCCAGCTCTTCATGGGCCTGGGTATCGTCCACTTCCTGGGGGTACTCCTGGAGCCGGTTATGCGGCCCCTCTTCAATGTCCCGGGCACCGGAGCCTTTGTCATGGCCATGGGGTATACCTCCGGCGCCCCCATCAGCGCCGTACTTACTTCTCAGTTACGCCAGCAGCGGCTGGTAACCAGGGTTGAAGGGGAACGCTTAATCTGTTTCACCAACAACGCCAGCCCCCTTTTTATGCTGGGGGCAGTAGCCGTGGGCATGCTCCATGACCCATCCCTGGGCCCGGCCCTGGCCGGAGCTCATTATGGCGCCAACCTCTTCCTGGGAATCCTGTTTCGCTTTTACGGTCGACGGGCACCGGCTTCACCGCCGGGGAACTACCCCCTCCTGTCCTTGCCCCGGAGAGCCTGGCGGGCCATGATCCAGGCTCAGCAAAGGGATGGCCGTTCCCTCGGCCAACTCCTGGGGGATGCCGTCAGCCACTCCTTCCACACCCTGATTACCATCGGCGGCTTTATAACCCTCTTCAGCGTCATTACCCAGGTGGCTGGTATGCTGGGTATCCTGGACCTCCTGGCCAGGTTGCTGCTTTATGCCGGCTATCCCCTGGGTTTAACCCCGGCCATAGCCGGAGCCCTGGCCAGTGGTATCTTTGAAATGACCATGGGGGCCAAGTTTGCCAGTGAAGCTCCCGTCCCCCTGGGGGAGCAAATCACAGCTATTAGTCTCATCATGGGCTGGGCCGGGCTCTCTGTCCTGGGCCAGGTAGCTGCCATGACCAGTAAAACAGATATCCGCCTGGGCCCCTTTATCCTGGCCCGCTTTCTCCATGGTTTCCTGGCGGCCTTCATGGTCCAACTCTTCCGGGGACCCGCCCGGCCGGTCCTTGGTTGGCTGGCAGGTAGCCCTTTCCTGTCACCCCCGGTATCATGGCTTTCCCTGGGGGTCCACTATACAGGGTTTACCCTCACCCTGGCGGCCTTGTTTTTGCTCCTGGCCGGGCTGGGATTGTTCGCCCGCCTGACCCTTTACCGGCGGTTTTGACTGCTGTTCTTTTCCGGCTCTTCTGACGCTGCCGCTTCCCCGGCACCTGCCGCCGGATAGGCCTGCAGTTCCTGGCGGCCCTGTTGTACCTGGGCCAGGGCCTGGTTCAAGCTGGCCTCTAGCTGGGCCAGCAGGCCGTCGGCATAGCTCAAGGCACCGGCTTTTACTTCTTCAGCCACGTTCCGGGCATTATTTATAATTTCACTGGCCTGGGACCGGGCCTTGCGAACCAGTTCGTTTTCCTGGGCCATGATTTCTGTACGCTTTTCGGCTTCTTCCAGGAGGCTCCTGGCTTTAAGACGGGCTTCTTCCAGCAGGCGTTCCTTCTCCTGGCGTATCCACTGGGCCTGGCGCACCTCCTCGGGCAGGGCCGTCCGCAGGCGATCCAGGTAATCAAGGAGCAGGTCGCCATCAAGGAAAACCTTGCCAGAAAGGGGGATACGGGGCGCCTTTTCCACCATCTTTTCCATTTCTTCAATCAGGGTCATAAACTCCACCAGCCAGCCCTCCTGCACTTTTGTAAAAATTCAAGGCTGTATCACCGTAAATCCTGATTGCAGTTATTTCCAGGCCGGTTATAGCCGGTCCGGCTTCTGCAACTGCCGTTTCCATAATAACCAGGCCGCCGGGAGCCAGGACGGGGATGACTGCCGGTAGAATCAGCTCCCCCCAGCCCTGGCGATAGGGCGGGTCGCTAAAAATCAGGTCAAAGGTCTCCCCGCGCCTGGCCAGGGTGGCAAGAGCCCGCCTGGCGTCAAGGGCCATCACCTGCCCCCTGGCCTCCAGGCCGGTAGCCTTTATATTTGCCAGCAGACAGTTTAATGCCTGGCGATTATTTTCGACAAAAACAGCCCTCCGGGCGCCACGACTCAGGGCCTCCAGCCCCACGGCCCCCGAACCGGCAAAAAGATCCAGGAACAGGCTGTCGATGACCCGATTCCCGAGGATATTAAACAGGGCTTCCCGTACCCGGTCGCTGGTAGGTCTGGTGGTCCGGCCCCTGGGCGTCCCCAAACGGCGGCCGCGGGCCTCGCCGGCTATAATACGTAACATGCCTCTCCCTCCAGCTATTATAGCATGAAATCCCCGGAAAAAAGAACAAAAACCGCGGCTTTTGTCAATTAAAACGGCAAAAATTTTTCACCGGGCAGGTATAAGCTTCCCAGCCGGCGGTCATAATAATACCGGTAAATCTACTAGTTAGATTTACCAAGAAGAGCTTAGGGTTATTTTTTAACCCTCCCCCATGAGCTCTTCCTCCGGTTTCTCCTCTCCCAAGCCGCCGGTCCCCGCCGGCGGCTCAACTCTGCCGTTCCCCAGGGAACGGCATTTTTTTATTTTTTACCCTGAAAAAGCAGTATTCTTGCTGGACCACCGCCGGTGATTGTGTTATACTCGCTTTAAAAGTAATATTAGTGAACCTTGAGCAGAGAAAAGTTTCGAGCATTAGCTAGCAGAGCCGAGGGTAGCGAGAAAGACTATTACCGGGCTGCAGCCCGGTTGTT
>JAALLR010000356.1_pt1 | contig 12109 bp, 10 predicted proteins | sample 7245931 | NCBI WGS metagenome assembly JAALLR01 (sample SAMN13049201, study PRJNA578106) | oil field metagenome | isolation source: filtered produced water from oil reservoir B9 | place: USA:offshore Texas | collected 2016 | reverse complement strand
AATTTCTCTCCAAGCTCAGGTGCGTGGGCATCCACACCTATCTCTTCTCTAATCCATTCGGCAAAACTTTCCGTATCATCACCATGCATGGTGAATACATGCTCGGTACCCCTGTCGCAGAATTCGGAGACGATGGCCTTCAGTTCTCTGTCACCACAGTGGGCTGAGAAATCATACTGTTCAACCTTTATTCCAAGTTGCTGAATGACACCATCATTCTCTATGACCCCATTATCCAGGGCCATTCTGCCGTTTGTTCCTTCAACCTGGTAACCTGTGATCAGTATCTTGGATTTTGGGTCCTTGAATATCTTCTTAAGATAATACATAACAGGTCCGCCGTTAAGCATTCCTGCGGTGGTGACTATTACTGAGGACTCAAGGGGTACTTTATCCCTTTTTCTGCCCGAAACAATGGTAGCGTTCTTGAACGCCCTTTTGAGCTGGTTGGGGTTACGCAGATAATGCGGATACTTCATCATGAGTTTGTAGGCGGAAACTCCCATCCCGTCAACATACGCCCTGATGCCATGCGACTCAAGAAGCATTAGTATTTCCTGTGTTCTTCCGATGGCAAAGGCAGGAATGATCACATTTCCTCCTATGTTGAGTGTGTCCATAAGAGAATCTATGAATGCGTTTTCCATTTCCTTTCTCGGAGGATGATCCTCTCCGAAATAGGTACTCTCGATAATAAGGGTATCAGCATCAGGGAAATCCCCTGCACCAAAAACCAGTCTGGTGTCAAGCGTATTTATATCACCGGTATAGAAGAGGCTCTTTGAATCCTTTCCTTCCAGATATATGGAAGCAGCACCGGGAATATGACCTGCGTCATGGAACTGTGCCCTGTAGCCGTGGGTATGGAACTCAATATCCGGATCGATCGTGTTTGTTTTTTGCATGAACCGGGACAGGTCCATACTGTCAAAACCTGCATCTTCTCCTTTTCTATCTGCGATCTTCAGGGTATCCCTGGCAAGCATGGCCGCAAGATCGAAGGTAAGCGGGGTCATGAATACTTCCGGTGCCATATCCATAAGATTCGGAACGGCGCCGGCATGGTCGAGATGTGCGTGTGATACAAGTACTGCATCCGGTTTTGAACCGTTGAGTGGATACTGTGTATGTTCCCCTGGTTTTAATCCGTAGTCCAGCATGATACTGTCATCAACAAGTACTGCCGAACGCCCTACTTCCCTGGAAGCTCCTTTGAATTCTAATTTCAGATAAATCACCTTTTTATCAGGCAATGGCATCCTGCCAGTTCCTGATCTTTTTCACAGGTATGTTAGTGGTCTTTGCAAGTTCGAAAGCATCAACTTCGATCAGATCATCGACCTCGGATACGCCTGCATCTTCAAGTTTCCCTGCAGTTACCTTTCCGATACCGGATATATCCGTTATCTTCTTTGGTTTGATCTTGCCATTATTATTCTTTTTCTCTTCTTCCTGGGCCTTCTGCCATTCTTCGAAATTGCAGTGGGGACATCCCAGTTTCCAGGGCCTTTTCCCGGAATTGATAATTGTGACGTGATAAAGATCGTGATCCTCGCAGGTCTTATCCGTAACTATGATCTTGCCTCCTCTTGGAAGCGGCAGTGCGAAATTACAGTCGGGATAACCCTCACATCCGATGAACCTTGATCCCTTTCTGGAACGCATTACCATGAGGTTGGAGCCACAGTTAGGACAGTTACCTATGATCTTATCCTCTCTCAGACCGGCACGCAGGGCTTCACTGACATTGTCCTTGTTCTCCTCAAGTTCCTCGAAGATGGAGAACAGCATTTCCCTTGACTCGTTCAGGACTTCATCTTCCGGTATCTGACCCTCTGCTATCCGGTCCATGTCAGCTTCCAGCTTACTTGTCATATCATGCTTTGATATGGTGGGTGCGAACTTCTCCAGTGCTTCCACCACTGCATAGGCGGTCTTGGTGGGCTGAAGAGGGTTTCCATGAATATATGCCCTTGAGTATAGTTTGCTTATTATCTCATGGCGTGTGGCCTTGGTACCGAGTCCGAGCTCTTCCATGATACGTATGAGTCTTCCCTGTCCGTATCTTCCGGGCGGTTTTGTTTCCTTGTCCTCAATGATCTTATCCAGGACCTCGAGTTTTTCCCCTTCTTTAAGTTCCGGCAGGAGCCTGTCCTCCGGAGCATTATAGTGATAGTACCATCTCCATCCGGGAACTATCAGCCGCGCACCATTGGCCTTGAATTCCTCGGAATCGATGTCAAATCTCGCTCTGATGGTCTGCCACTGGGCGGGTTCTGCAAAGGTTGCAAAGAAACGCCTGACAACAAGTTCGTAGACCTTCCATTCCTGTTCATTGAGCTCTGACTTTTTTGCAAGGGATGCTGGATAGATAGGAGGGTGGTCTGTTGTCTCTTTCTTACCCCTTGTGGGTTTTAGCTCTTTTTTCTGAAGAAGCTTCTTTGCATATTCCTTGAAGGGTCCCTTGCTGAATACCTCGATCTGTGCCCTCAGGTCAATACTTTCGGGATAGACTGTATTATCTGTCCTTGGGTACGAGATGAAACCGTTCATATACAGGGATTCGGCTATCCTCATGGCATTTGCTGCCGTGAAACCGATGGAACTTGCCGCACTGATGAACTCCGTGGTATTGAATGGTGTTGGAGGTTTGTCCGTCTTGGTGGATGTGTTGACACTGGATACCGTGGCGGTGTCTCCGATCTTTTTTAATATCTCGTCAACCTCTTCCTTCTTCCAGAAGCGCTTTGTCTTGTGTTCGACCTTGAATTCTTCACCTTTTCCCGTCCTGAGATTGGCTGAAAGTTCCCAGTAGGGTTTGGGAATGAATACATCCCTTTCTTTTTCCCGCTCGACGATCAGGGCAAGTGTCGGTGACTGTACCCTTCCCACGGAAAGGAACATGTTCCCGAGACGCCCGGCGGCAAGAGAGATAAAACGGGTAAGCGAAGCACCCCATACAAGATCGATGACCTGTCTTGAATGTCCCGCATCTGCCAGGTTGAAATCTATTTTAGTGGGATTTCCAAAAGCTTGCTCTATTTCCTTTGGTGTGATGGCACTGTAGTGAACACGGTCGAATTCGATTTCCGAATTCACATTTTTCAGTATGTCAAGGGCTTCGACACCGATGAGCTCACCTTCCCTGTCATAGTCAGTGGCAATTGTCACCTTTGTGGCCTGCTTACCCAGTTTCTTAAGTGCGGACACGATTTTTACCTGGGTGGAAGCTGTGACGATCTCGGCGTCAATAAGATCCTTTGACTCAACCTTCTGCCAGTTGTTGTATGCCTTCGGGAAATCCAGCTTTACTATATGCCCGCTGAGTCCGATGAACACCTTCTTATCTTCTTCAGAGCCGAATTCGTAGGTATCAACTCCGCTGACGCGTACTTTTTTCAGCTTCTTCGGTGAAAGGATATTTGCTATCCTCTTTGCTGCAATGTGTTTTTCTGCTATGATGAGATGCATATTATCTCCAGAGTCCCTCATGAAATGAATAATAGAATATTTAAGACCGGTAACATAATAAAAATACTTATATTAATCGGCTTTTTATGTTCTAGTTTAAAAAACATTCTGATAAATATATCTATCGCAATCAAAAAAGGCTGAATATTCTCATGAAACTAAAGAGAAACGACTGCAAACTCCTTGGTGTGTCCTGTGGATGCATCAGTTAGAAATAAAAAAGGTATGTATTGATAATAAGGGGATGCATCCCCCGGCCATGTGACTCAGGGGATGACTGGATAAGACCACTCCGTTTATTGTTTCTGTATAAGCTCGATGTCTTCAAGCACCGCCTGAAGGTCATCTTCATGCTCGATTTCATCGGTAAGGATCTCCAATACGATCTCGTATGTTACGGGATCCTTATCCTTTACTTTCTCAAGTATGGAATTATATACCTGGATCGCACACTGCTCACCCTTTATGTTCTGTTCGAGTATCCTCTTAACAAAGGGATCTTCCGGTGACTCGTAGCCACAGTTACCGATCTTATTCCATTCTTCCGGTGAGAGTACCGGGGTTCCCCCGAGTTGCATGATCCTGTTGGACAGCATATCCGCATGCCTGAGCTCGTCATTTGCATGTTCGAGAAGTTCGGCAGCAGCAGCTTCTCTCATCGGACCCTTGATCACTTTTGAACCGACCCAGTACTGGTAGTATGCAAGCCATTCGTCTGCAAGAGCCTTATTTAAGGACTCGATCAGGTCGTTAACATCCACTCCAAGTGTTTCAAGTAATTGTACTCCTTTTGTTCCCATTTTTCTCACCTCTTTTATTAAGATAAATGCTCAGGATTGTTTCCTGAAGCACATGAACCAGTCAAGACAGTATTTCCCTTCCTCTGCTGACTCGACCCTTTCCTTTGCTGTTCCGCATGATCCCGGTGGTGGAATGATCACATCATCTCCTGGCTGCCAGTTTGCAGGGGTTGCAATGTCTTCAGCATCTGATTTCTGCAGTGCCAGCAGGAGCCTTTTGATCTCATCCATGTTCCTTCCGTTGGAAAGCGGATAGTAGAGTATTGCCCTGATCTTTGCCTTCGGGTCCATCACGAATACCGCCCTTACGGCCTGGGTGTCCGAAGCATTTGGCTGTACCATTCCGAATTTCTTTGCCACATCCATCTTAAGATCGGCGATTACCGGGAAGGTAATCTCAATGTCCTTCATTCCCTTGTATTCGATCTTCTCTTTGATGGTTCTCAGCCATGCAATGTGTGCGTATATGCTGTCAATTGACAATCCGATCAGTTCACAGTTGAGCTCTTTGAACTCATCCTGCATGCTTGCAAAGGTCATGAACTCGGTGGTACATACCGGTGTGAAATCCGCCGGATGGCTGAAAAGGACCACCCACTTACCCTTGTAATCTGTCGGGAAATTGATCTGTCCGTTGGTCGTTTCTGCTTTAAAAGACGGTGCATCGTCCCCTATAAGTGGCATTGTTACTATATCTTCCACATTTACTCCTCCTTACAATCCTTACATATTCCATAGAAATTCGTATCTGTACTCTCCACTTCGAAATTCTCAATGTCCCCGGCTACTTTGAGGGAATAGTCGGTCAGATCCTCTGACTCATAGTCGGTTATACTTCCGCATCCGATACAGATTATATGGTGATGCGGAACAAGGTTTGCTTCAAATCTTGAGACACCCTTTATGTTAACCTCTTTGATCAGACCCTTTTCTGCCAGGAACCTGAGGTTTTTGTATACGGTAGCTTTGCTGATCCTTGTCAGTTTCTTTCTTACTCCTTCATAGACATCTTCCACAGTGGGATGACCATCGAATTTCCTGAGGAAATCCAGTATCTCTATCCGCTGATTTGTGTACTTGATGTCTTTTGCTTCCTTTTTGATCATATCTTTTTGTGTGTTGTTTCGGGTTAATAACGGTTTTGCCTTTTAGTGGCAAATACCATTTGACAACAAGTACTAAGTAATAATTATTATTATTTAACTCTTTTTATCGGAATCTATATAGTTGTAAATAGTTCTATAATCCGGTATCTGGAGAGGATCCCGGATAACGTGAAGAATGGCGACTGGTATGCTACAGGGGAAACTTAATTAGATGTGGCATACCCAATAACTAAAAAAAGTCAGGCAGGGATAACGATGACAAAAATGAATATTATTTCCTGGAATGTGAACGGTATAAGGGCAGTCCAAAAAAAGGGTTTTGTGGAGTGGCTGCAGAAAGAGCAGCCCGATATTCTATGCGTACAGGAGACAAAGGCACAAAAGCAGCAGCTCAAGGACGAGCTTATCAACATTGATGGCTATAACAGTTATTTTTCCTCGGCTGAAAGAAAGGGTTACAGCGGTGTTGCGATCTACAGCAAGAACGAACCTGAAAGTATCAGATGCGGATTCGGTATCGAGAAGTTTGACCGTGAGGGACGTACACTGATAGCTGATTACGGAGATTTTGTACTGTTCAACACCTATTTCCCAAACGGCAAGGCATCCAGTGAAAGGCTTGATTATAAGATGGAATTCTATGATGCGTTTCTGGAGTATGCCGATACACTGAAAGGAAAGGGCAGAAAACTGATAATCTGCGGGGATGTCAACACAGCCCACCGGGAAATTGACCTTGCCCGACCTAAAGAGAATGAAAAGGTATCAGGTTTCCTGCCGGAGGAAAGGGAATGGATCGATAAATTGCTGAGCCATGGTTATGTTGATACTTTCAGGCACTTTAACAAGGAACCTGAACAATATACCTGGTGGAGCATGCGCACCCGTGCAAGGGAGAGAAATGTCGGCTGGAGAATCGATTATTTCTATGCAAGCGAAAATGCCATGGGCAATATAACTGATTCCTACATTATGCCGGATGTAACAGGCTCGGATCACTGTCCCATCGGATTGGAACTTGATATATGAGCTGATTTTGATTTCTTTGCAGCTTCGATGGCCAGTTTTACGGCTTGTTGCGGGGAGTCTGCCCTGGTCGTACCTTCGATATCCCATTTTGATTCGAGTGTGATCACACTTTTTCCCATTTTCAGGGAAAGAGCAATTTCCGAGAGAGTCCCGTATTCTCCTCCCACCGCTATCAGGGCATCACATGACTGGGCAATGATTGCATTTCTTGCATGTCCCATGTTTGTGAGAATGGCAATGTCAATATAAGGGTTCGGGCTGTCTCTGTCGTTTCCGGGAACGATACCCACGGTTGTACCGCCTGCTTCTCTTGCTCCCTTTGAAGCGGCTTCCATGACTCCGCCAAGTCCTCCACATAACAGGAAGGCATCATTTTTTGCTATCTCCTGACCTACCTGTTTGGCTTTTTCCTGTAGCTGTGCATCACATGTGCCGGCACCGATCACACCTATCTGCAGTTTCATAGTCATAACCTGTTATTCTTATTTGGACTATTATATATACTCGCTTTGAATCTCAAGTATTTCTTTACTGTCCCTTGCGGCTGAATATTCTTCCAGGGGTTCGTGATTCAATTCCAGAAATGTGTGTCCCCAGTTGAACTTGCTCATAACTGTGTGTGCCTGTTCTTTATTGCCAAGAATATATAGTGAAGCGGCAAAGGCCTCTGCAGAGGTAAGTTTGAAAGGCTTTCCAAAATTCACCGGATTTCCCGCAACCAGGAAAGGAAGTGCCCTGTGCTGCAGCCTGAGCTTCAACAGTTTCGGGAATACCTCTTCCACATGCTCCCATGAACAATCAAGTACTGTAATACCTTTGTTTGCATTGTCATGTGGTGAGAGAGCTTTCTCAGCCATAGGGTCCAGGAGAATGGATTCTCTGGGAATCCTGTTGATCTTATCAAACATCCTGGCAAGCTCAAAACGTGCCATCTTCTTACCCGTACACTTTTTTGGATCGCACTGGCTTGCATGGTATATGAAGAGTTTGATGTCTTTATCTTTCATTACTGGCTCTGTAAGTTTCATTGTATAAATGCTTGGTCTTACGGTACCGATAAGGAAATATTATAGATATCTTTTTATATTTATACATCCTTTTTTAATTAAATAAAATTATAGAAGATTGTTTTCGATCTCGGGGTGTTCTATGACCGCAAAAATATACACAATCATATCAGGAAAAGGTGGTACAGGTTCTACCACTACTGTGATCAATATCGGAGCTGCTCTTGCAGGATTTGCAAAAAAAACACTTATCATTGACATGGATCTGGGTATGCCCACCGTAGGGTTGATGCTTGGCCTTGAAACAAAAACAACTTTGCATGATGTTCTTTCAGGTGATGCCGATATCAAGGATGCCATATATGATGGGCCAAGCAACCTGAAGATATTACCCGGCAGCATTTCTCTGCATAGTTTTTTGAATACCGATACTGATAAGCTGGCAGGTCTGGTCGAAAGTGTCAAAGACGACTTCGAGTTCATAATTATCGATTCTCCAACAGGTATCAGTAAGAATTCCATGGCAGCAATATCTCTGGCAGATGAACTGATACAGCTCATGAACCCTGATATTGCGTCTCTGGCCGGTGCGATGAAGGTCAAAGCAATCTCTGACTCTCTGGAAAAGCAGTTCTTCGGGATTATTGTGAACAGGACAGGAGTAGTAAAGAATGAACTCAGCAGTGAGCGTATAGAGACCGCTCTTGGCCTAAAGATCCTTGAGATACTTCCTGAAGATCCTAACATCAGGAACTCTGTGGCATTCAAAGCACCTGTTGTAGTTAAATATCCCGGATCTCCCGTGTCTGTAGGCTTTAACAGGCTCTCAGCTGAAATATCAGGTATCAAAGTTCCTGCGGTTGAGACTTTCGTTGAGGAAAAGAACAGTAAAAAGAAGGGCAAACGAAAACTGTTGTCTATAAACCGCAAGTGAGGTCTTTCGTGTGTATACAAGGGAACAATGCAGATCGCACAGTTCCTGTATCAGGGTTTAGTTTTGATCGGGGCTGGTAAAATGGATGATGATATAGCTAAAGAAAAGGATGTTAAAAAGGATTCCTCCAATCTTTCTGATAATAATAAAGCCGGGAATCCTACATCTTCGACAGACACTGGAAAAGTGCTGTCATCAGATCATATTGTGCTTGAAGAGGACCAATCTGCTTCAATGCAGTCCGGTTTATCTTCTGAGCAACTTTCAGATAAGGATAATGGTTCTGTTTCACTACCTGATGGTCTTTCCGGAATCAATGATCCGGAGGAAAGTCTGGCTGACGATAATACTTTTGAGGCCGTACCGTTTGCTGATGAGGATGCGTTTGTGGATGAACTTGCAGACCTGATCCTGCCTGATGATGAAGTAGTAAGCATAGAGGAGCTCAAAAGTAAAGTAGATGCTTCACTGGCAGACAGCTCATATGTAGATGAGGTATCCGATGAATTAGAGCTCAGGTGGGAAAAGGTAGCAACAGAAGTTTTCAAGGAAGAGCCTGTTGAAGAAGAAACAGATGAGGAAGAGGAAGAGACCGAGACCCTTCTGGACCGTGTAAACAAGATTTTTGCAAGAAAGAAAATCAACACTGATCCCTATAACATGATCGAGCATGGCCCGATCGTTGATTTCACCATACCTGCGGACAGTCCGTACAAGGAAGTTGAACTGTACGAGGTAAACCCTCCCTATGCCTATGTGAGAATTGCATACGACCCGGCCACGCATGAATTCCAGTATCAGGCCCTTGAACCTGTACTTACTGAAAAGGAAGAGGAATTGCTTGAGTCGATAAAACTGAAATTCGTGGAAACTCTTGACATAAATTTGAAAGAAATATCCAGAAAGAATGCAGAGACATATTTACGTGATAATATAATGGCGTATCTTCAGGAATATCAGATCGATATTTCTCCCAAGAAGCGTGAAAGGATAATCTATCACCTGATACGGGATTATGTGGGCTACGGAGAGATCGATATACTGATGAGGGACAGCTTCCTCGAGGATATCTCATGTGATGGTCCTGATACTCCGATCTATGTTTACCATAAGGAATACAACTCCATACCTACCAGTATTGAGTTTGTAGACGATGATGAACTGGACTCTTTTGCAATAAGGATAGCACAGATATGTGGCAGACATGTGTCCATTGCAAATCCGCTCCTGGATGCAACAATGCCGGACGGTTCCCGTATACAGCTGACACTGGGCAGGGAGATCACTACCCGTGGAAGTACCTTCACTATTAGGAGATTCAAGGACAACCCGATAACACCTACCAACCTTATAGATTTCCATACTTTCTCAACTGCCATGATGGCTTATTTGTGGTTGTCTGTGGAATCCAACAAGAGTCTTATCTTTGCAGGAGGTACGGCATCAGGAAAGACCACTGCCATGAACGCGGTTTCTCTTTTCATCCAGCCTGAGATGAAAATAGTATCCATCGAGGATACAAGGGAGCTCAATCTTTCCCATCCCAACTGGATTCCGGGTGTTACCAGACAATCATTTGCAGGTGGTGACAAGGGCTCCATTGAGATGTACGAGCTATTGAGAGCGTCCTTGAGGCAAAGGCCGGAATACATTCTTGTGGGTGAGGTACGAGGGGCAGAAGCTTATGTGCTGTTCCAGGCCATGTCCACAGGTCATACCACATTCTCCACTATGCACGCTGACTCCGTACAATCTGTGGTTCACAGGCTTGAGAACCCGCCGATCAATGTTCCGAGGATTATGATACAGGCTCTAGATCTCGTATCAATCCAGGTTCAGGTCAAGGTTGGTGATGAACGTGTCAGAAGGTGTAAGACGCTAACCGAGATCGTAGGAGTTGATCCCAGGACCGGTGAGTTACTCACAAACGATGTATTCACCTGGGATGCTTCCAGGGATATGTTCCAGTATTCAGGAAGGTCGTATGTTGTTGAAAGTGTGATGGAGAGCCGGGGATGGACGGAAGAGAGGGTGCGTGAAGAACTAAAGCGACGCCAGGACATCCTTGAGTGGGCCCGTGAGAAGAATATTATTCACTTCAGGGAATTTGCAAAGATCGTGGTCACATACAACCGTGAACCGGAAACAATAATGAAGATTGTAAGGCAGGATCTCTATGGTTAATCCGTATTTCACTTTCGCATTCAACATATTCGGGAACTATTTCACAAGGAAGAGACTTGAATATTTCGATCTGCGGCATAACCTGCTGAAAAACAGGATGGATATAGCATATGATGCCTATCTTTCAGGCGCAGTACTGACTTCCATAATAGGTTCGCTTGTTGCATTAATAGGCTTTATATTAATAATTACATTCATTGGGGTTCCCGAATTCAGGGCAACAAGATTGACCTTTCCTGCATGGTTTGCGCCATATCTGGAGTACAAATCCCTGCTAATAGCGTTAGTTGGCGCAGTCGTAATCACAATTGTGGTTTTCATTGTAATCTATCAATTGTTCCTGCTCTATCCTGTATTGATGTCAAGCGACAGGAAACGACGAATAGATATAATGCTTCCTTATGCGGTCAAGTATATGTCCGCCATGTCCGGAGCAGGTGTATTTCCTGCAGACCTTTTCAGGTCTCTTGCAAGTAATCCCATCTATGGTGAGGTTTCTGTTGAATGTCGTTATATGGTGCGTGACCTTGAAGTTCTTGGTACGGACCTTGTAACCGCCATGAAGAACCTTTCGTTGACAACTCCGTCTCTGATGTTGCAGGATTTCCTGCAGGGAGCAATAACGGTTGTAACTTCAGGAGGAGAACTTGAGACCTATTTCGAGATAAAGACAGAACAGTATCTTCTGGAAAACAGACAGCGTCAAAAAGAGTTTCTGGAGACACTGGGCCTTCTTGGAGAGACATATGTCACTGCCTTTGTGGCCGGACCTCTTTTCCTGATAGTGGTTATATCGATCATGTCTATCATGGGTAATGCGCAGATGATCTTTCTGTATCTGATAATCTATGCCATCATCCCGATTGGTAGCATTATGTATGTTATCCTTATAAGCAGTATGACTCCGGAGACCTGATTATGAAGTTCAAGGAATTATTCAAGAAAGACCTGCATCCTGCTGAAGTGAGCCTTACTGAGGAGGAGTTGTGTGCACTTGAAGACTCCATGGTCGCCAGGAAAATGGAAGATTCAAAGAAATTTGTGGTCTTTAAAGAATTCCTCAAAAGTCCCGGAAAAACACTTTTCAGGAATCCTGAATATACGTTCTATACGTTCATCCTGAGTGTTCCGGTAGCTTTGCTGGTATTTGTTTTCGGAATGTCCATGACATGGGGTACGCCACTTATAGATGATGTTATCGTTTTTACTGCATTGATAATAATCACGCCTCCTGCCATTGCATATCAGAAGAAGTACAGTAATACTGATAAGATCGAGGAATATCTGCCAACTTTTCTGAGGGATATCTCTGAAATGAGCAGGGCCGGCCTGACTCTTCCAAGATCTGTTAATACTGTTTCCAAGGGAGAATACGGGGCCCTGACAACAGAAGTCAGGAAGATGGATCTGTCAATGTCGTGGGGTATTTCCTTCGAGCAAACTCTTCAGAACTTTGCAAACAGGGTACCAACTCCCATCATACTCAGATCCGTATCCCTTATCAACCAGGCAAGCAGGGCCGGAGGTCGTGTCTCATCCGTGCTGGAAGCTGCAGCCCGTGATGCAAGGGAGGTCAAA
>JAALLR010000342.1_pt1 | contig 12153 bp, 13 predicted proteins | sample 7245931 | NCBI WGS metagenome assembly JAALLR01 (sample SAMN13049201, study PRJNA578106) | oil field metagenome | isolation source: filtered produced water from oil reservoir B9 | place: USA:offshore Texas | collected 2016 | reverse complement strand
TTATCCAGCCCCTGGTCACACGTTGTCCCCCTGTCGCCAGGTATCCTGCCACCAGGTCATGTAAAAAAACCGCCGCCCCAAGGGGTAACGGCGGTGTCAGGACCTCAAACTGCCGGTAACCGCGCTGCAGCCAGAAGGTTTGGTCCAGGCCGGGATTATGGCTCAAGCCTACCCGCCATCCCCCCTCGCCTTCCACCAGGTAGAGGGGACCTTGCCAGCAAAAGACCGGCTGCCGGTAACTGCTTCCCTTATTCATGGACACCCCGTTCTGTTTTCAGGAACTGATAGGCGCAGACACTGTTGCGCCCGGTTATCTTGGCCTGGTAGAGGGCACGGTCGGCCCGGGCAATGATATCATTTTTATCTTCACCGTCTACCGGCCAGACCGCCACGCCGGCACTTACTGTAATGTGGATGGCCGTTCCTTCAACCTGGAAGGTATGCCCGGCGATGGCCTGGCGGATCCTTTCCGCCAGCTGCAGGGCACCGTGGTAATCTGTATCGGGCAAAATAATAGCGAACTCCTCCCCGCCGAAACGGGTGACAATATCCTGTTCACGGGTGCACTTCTTCAGGATGGTGGCCAGTTCCGCCAGTACCCTGTTACCGGTAAGATGGCCGTAGGCATCGTTTATTTCTTTAAAGTAATCAATATCCAGCATTAAAACTGCCAGGGTACGGGGCTGCTGCCGGGAGTTCAACAGGTTGCCAAAGGCCTGCTCGAAGTAGCGGTAGTTATAAGTCCCGGTTAGATCATCAGTAATGGCCGCCATCTCCATGGCGGCCAGCCGCTCGCAGGCTTTTTGATACTCGTGACGGGTATACTCTACCTCAACCTGCAAAGAAGCAGCTTGCCTGGCCTTAGCCACCAGCCCCAGCATGAGGTAATAAAAGAAGCCCGCGATTGCAACCCAACCACCCAGGATAGCCCATGAAGACGGGTCAGCCAGATTTCCTTTCAAAGTGCTGTATCCTCCCAGTATCAGCCCCCCTACCAGGCCTGCAAGGATTTCCTGCCTCTGCTCCCGGTAAAGGGGCACCAGGACCGGTAAGAAGAGGAGCAGGGGAAGTGACGTGGCTGACGGCCAGCCACTCTTTAACTGCCAGCCAGCTATCAGTACCAGGTTCAGCCCCAGGATCAAAATCCGGGTGATAAAACCCGTGCCAGGAACTCTGATAGCCAGGCTCAGGCCATTAAATATACTCCATGTCAACCCCCAGTAGACAGCCGTGCCCGGTGTCGTTGCCAGGGACAAAAAAACGCCCCCTCCTGTAACCAGCATCGCTGCCAACCAGTCGGCCCGCCTGAGCTTTTCGCCCATGGGTTAATTCCCCTTAAATAAGACTATATGCTTTATTCGCCACCAGGACAATTTCTCCTTCTATAAAGTTAGCATTTTTAAATAAACCTGGTATAATTTGGCCCCGGCACAGAAGAAGTTTGTTTCTTCCCGCAGGTCAAGGACTTCACCGTCCCCGTCGGTTAAAGCCGGAACCGTCCCTGTGACCGGTGAGTCCCGGGCCACACAAAGTACCCGGCAACAGGGATAGGGATAGAGGAAATGGCGCAAGATAGCTAGGGTTGCTTCACAGGGTGCTTCGGCAACCACCCACAGCTCCAGGGGTAAACCATGCCAGTAACTCCAGCTAAAAAACTGGCGCAGGAGCCCTTCCAGGTATTCTCCCTGGTTACGTACTAAAATAACCAGGCGGTGATAATTTAACCCCCAGGCTTGATAACGCCGCCAGAGCCAGCCGTAGGCCAGGGCCAGAGAAACGACAGATGCCAGCAGGGTTACAGGTGCCTGGTAGCTCATAATCTCTTCACCCCCCTGCTCCATCCTATGCCTGGCGACCAAATAGGGTGCGAAGGAGGTGGCCAAAATGGTTGCAACCGGCGATGCCTGCCTGCGCTGCGGTGCTTCCCTGAGCCTGCTCGAGCGCCTCAGCCTGGAAGACGCCGTCGAGGTTCCCGGTATGGGGTCCCTGTGCCCCAACTGTTACCGGGAACTCTCGGCCGAAGAATACGCCCGCTACTTTAAATCCTGAGGGCAGCGGTTATATCCTGTTGCAACAGGCGGAGACGCCCGGCATCGGGCGCCTCCGCATATAAACGCAGGAGGGGTTCCGTACCGGAAGGTCGCAGTAAAACCCAGCTGCCGTCGGCCAGGATCAATTTTACCCCGTCTACCGTCAGACGCCCGGTTACCGGTATGCCCGCCACCTTGACCGGGGCAAAATCCGGTAATTCCTGCAGCACCCTTTCTTTAGTAGCCGGGTCTACCTTGATATCCAGGCGCTGGTTGACCAGCTGGCCATACCTGGATTGCAAATCCGCCAAAATCTCCCCCAGGCTCTGGCCCCGGACCGCCCGCAGTTCAGCCACCAGGGCCGTCGCCAGGATGCCGTCCTTCTCAGGGATATGCCCCCGGATGCTTAAGCCGCCGCTCTCTTCTCCCCCCAGGATGCAGCCCCTTTCCCGCAGGGCCTCTCCTATATACTTAAAGCCCACCGGGGTTTCAATTATATCCAGGTCGTGGGCCCTGGCCAGGCGGTCCAGGTTATGGGTGGTGGCTACCGTCCGGGCTACCGGGCCACGGTAATGGCGGTCCAGGATTAAATGGGCCAGGACCAGGTATAGAATCTGGTTGGCCGTCAGGTAGGTACCGTCCCCGTCTACTACTCCGAAGCGGTCGGCGTCGCCATCCAGGGCCAGCCCCAGGTGGGCACCTGTCTCCCGGACCCGCCGGCTGAGTTCCTCCAGGCCCCGGGCGCTGGGGTCCGGTAAGTCGCCGCCAAACAGGGGGTCCCGGTAATTATGTATGGCCTGCACCTGGCAACCGGCCTCCCGCAGGAAATCCTCCAGGTAGCCTGTACCCGCGCCGTAAAGGGGGTCGACTACGACCTTCAAACCGGCCTTCCGGAGGGCCTCAACGTCAATGAGCCCGTGCAGGTACTCCCGGTAATCGGCCTCCGGTTCCAGTTCCCGGACCAGGCCCCGGCCCCGGGCTTCATCCAGGTTGAGGGTCTTTACTTCTCCTCCATTTATGACGGCAGCAATTTCTTTTTCAATGGCGGAGGTAATGGCCGGTACCGCCGGCCCGGCATATTCGGGGATAAACTTCAAACCGCAGTATTCCGGGGGATTATGACTGGCGGTAAGCATTAACGCACCCCTGGCCTGGTATTTCTTAATGGCCCAGGCCGTCACCGGTGTGGGCACCGCCCGGGACGGCAGGTAGACGGTAAAGCCGCTGGCAGTCAGGACCTCGGCCACGGCCCGGGCAAACTCCGGGGCCAGGAAACGGTTGTCGTAACCGATAATGATCTTCCCGCTGCCGGCCTCCCGGAGCAGGTAATTGGCCGTGGCCTGGGTGACCAAACGCACATTGGCGAAGGTGAACTCGTCGGCAATGACGGCGCGCCAGCCGTCGGTCCCAAATTTAATAGCCATAAGAGCTCTGGGCCTCCTTTGAAGATAGTGTTGTACCATAAATGATGCTTCCTACACACGCCGGTGATATGCCCCTCCGCTGCAGGAATTTAGGCGCCGCCAGGACCAGGGCCCGGTTCGGGCCGCTGCACGCCGCCTCTGGCTTGCCCTGACCCGGGAACCTGCGCCACCCGGGGGTGTTGCCTTCCATAAGGCTCCCCAGTCATAGTAAGCAGGTCAGGGGCGATCCTGCTCTTCCTTCTCCGTTTTCACCGGGCTTTCCGGGGCGTCGGTGATATCCACCGGGTTGACAATATCGTCCTCCTTGGTATTGACATAAAGGGTGCCGTTACTCCGGAGAACGGCATAGTCAACCTGGCTGATATCCTGTATCCCCTGGGCCTGGAGCTGCTGGATGAGCCACTTCTCGTCCAGGTGATTCTGCTGGAGATTCTGGAAGAGGATCTCCCCGTCTTCAATGAGCTCAGTGGGTACCCCTTCGTACTTGGTCGGTAGTTTAAGGTCAGAAGGTGTCAGGGGCCGCTTCTGGGACTTGAGGAGAACGCTTAAGTCCCCGTCAGGCTCCATAATAGCATATTCGACGTCGGCAATATCAAAAACATTTTTTTGTCGCAGCTGCATGGCCAGCTCATCAAAATTATAACGCATTTTCTTCATGTTTTCTTCCAATATTTTACCGTTATGGACGACCACTGTTGGCTCACCTGAGATCAATTTCCGGGCCGGCCTGCTCACCATGGCAGCATACCCGGCCAACCAGGTAAAAAAGGCAAAGAGGGTCAAGCCCAGGAAGTGCATCCAGGTCTGGTTGGGAGCTGTATCGGTGGCCAGGACGGCGGCGATGCTGCCGAAGGTAATGCCGTTGATATACTCGAAAAAAGTTAACTGGCCTATCTGCTGCTTGCCCAGGATACGAGTATAGATCAGGATGGCAAAGAAGGCCAGCAGGGTTTGCAGAAAAACCTCCACGAATTTCACGGTAATGTACCTCCTCCGGAAATACGTTTGTACTAAATAGACGTTTTTGTTGACTTCCTATGGGCTGGAGGAACAGGCTCCGGCCTCCGCCTCGAACCAGGTCGTCCTCCGCCTGTATCCTCCAGTCCCCTGCTCAGCCTGCATTTTCATTGTTCGCGGCTGGGGCGGCTGCCCCCATGAGGAGTTCCTCCTAAATGTTCTTTACAGCAACTCGCGTTTGTGAAGGTAAAAAAGCAGGCCGGTACCGGCCACGATAAAGGCCAGGATTAAAAGGCCCTCAATTAACAGGTCGCGCACCTCTAGACCCCCGTTCCTGGAGATTTTCTTTCCGTATTATTTCCCCCGGCGGGCCATAAATGCAAGAAGGACCGCAGTCAAAGACTACGATCCTTCAAGTTCGTACCAGGAAATCCCTATTTCAAACTGTCCAGGCGCTGCCGGAGGGCTGCCAGGCGCTTGCTGGCCTCATCAAGCTGTTGCTGGAGGGGCGCAAGGCGGTTATCTACCGCTTCCTGGACATAACTGCGGGTGACCACCGGGTCCTCCCGGGAGCCGGCAGCGGCCGTTCCTGCCCGGGCGCCACCAGCCAGCCCAAGCCCCAGGGTTAAAAATATAAAGGCGAGCAGGAGATAATTTCGGCTATCCAGGGCTACCACCCTCCCCTAGAACAGGTGCAGGGTATTATGCCGGGCTTTAGCGCTGGCCAGGCCGCTCCTGCCAATAATCCCCAATTTATCGCAACCCACCAGGATAATTACCGCCAGCCCGATCAGGATCAGCACCCCCTGGTCCGTAGCCACCCGGCTAAGGAGGATGGCGCTGCCTCCCAGGCAGGCATCAACGAGGTAAATAACCCCTACTGCCTGGCGCTGACTCAAACCATGGGCCAGCAAGCGGTGGTGCAGGTGCCCCTTATCCGGGGCAAAGATGGGCCGGTGATTGAGGAAGCGACGGACAATGGCAAACAGGGTGTCCAGGATGGGCAGGCCGAGGATTACCACCGGGATAAAGAGGGATATTACCGTAGCGCTCTTGGTCAGGCCGATGGTGGCCAGGGCCGCCAGGTTAAAGCCCAGGAACATGGACCCGCTATCGCCCATAAAAATCCGCGCCGGGTGAAAGTTGAAGGGCAGGAACCCCAGGACGGCTGCCGCCAGGGCCAGGGAGAGAAAAGCTACTGCCAGCTCGCCGTTGAACCAGGCGACAACGGCGATGGTTACGGCTGCTATCAAAGAGGTTCCCGCTGCCAGCCCGTCCAGCCCGTCGACCAGGTTCAAGGCGTTGGTAACGCCTACCAACCAGAAAATAGTAACCGGAATGGCCAGTTTACCCAGGATAAACAGGCCATCGAAGGGGTTGGTCAGGAAATCCACCCGGACGCCGAAGGCCACCAGGATGACAGCCGCTATGATCTGCCCCAGGAGCTTCAGCCGGGGGCTCAGGGAGCGGATATCGTCAATTATACCCACAACCATAATAAAGGTCCCGGCAAAGAAAAGCCCCGGGTATTCCTGGTGATGATACCCTCCCAGCCAGTAAGCCAGCATAAACCCCGCATAAATGGCCACCCCTCCCAGGCGGGGCATAAGGGTGCGATGAATCTTGCGGGCGTTCGGTTTATCTACGGCCCCCAGGCGGGGTGCTATCCGGCAGAGTAAAGGTGTCAATAAGAAACTGACTATCCCGGCTAGTGCCAGGGCCAGGATATCCACCTGCGGTTCCTCCTCTTACTCGATCTTTTCGCCCACGGCAAAGAGCAGCTCACCCTCAGCGGCCAGCTCTTCGCCGACGAAGGCCCGGCCGTAGCCCTTACCGACCCGGCCCTTGAGCTTGATAATCTCCGTCTCCAGGCGCAGGACATCCCCCGGGACTACCTGGCGGCGGAAGCGGACCCTGTCCATACCGCCGAAAAGAGCCAGCCGGCCCTGAAATTCCGGCAGGCTCAGGAGAGCCACCGCCCCGACTTGAGCCAGGGCTTCCATTATCAGTACCCCCGGCATTACCGGCTGGCCGGGAAAATGGCCGCTAAAATACCATTCGTTACCGCTGACGTTTTTCTGGCCCACTGCCCGCCGGCCTGCCTCTACCTCCAGGACCCTGTCGACCAGCAGGAAGGGGTAGCGGTGGGGTAAAATCCCCTGGATAGCACTCCAGTCCACGCTGTCACTTCACTTTATACATATGTTCTTAAACAATAGTAATAGATATATTCGCCACTTATCCCCTTATTCCTGCCGGCATTAGAAAACTCGCTCCAGGCGCCGCCGGATCATAGCGGTGATGAAGGTCACTTCCTCTACCTTCAGGCACCGGGCCAGAACCCAGAAAGCCAGGCCCCCGCCCCCGATTAACACCGTCATCCGCACGAGGAGCCCCAGCAGAGGCCGCGACCAGGTGAAAACCTCCAGGCCCCTTCCGGCCAGCCAGACCAGGAGTCCCATGCCCGTGGCCGCCAGGAAAATCCGCAACATGGTACTCAAGAGCAAGGTTACTTTTAACTCCGGCAGGCGCCGGTAGAGGGCCAGGTAAAGCATCAGGGCGTAGATGCTCGCCGCCAGGGAATTGGCCAGGGCCAGGCCGCCGTGCCCCAGGCGCGGGGCCAGGAAATAGCTAAAGAGGATGTTCAGGCCAACGGAAATAATACCTGTAACCACCGGGACAACCACATCCTGGAGGGCGTAAAAGGCCCGGGTAAGGATGGGGTGCATGGCCTGAGCCAGGAGGCCCACAGAATAAAAGAGTACCGCCACAGCCGTCATGGCCGTAGCCCGGGGATCGAAGGCCCCGCGCTGGAAGACCAGTTGCACCAGGGGCACCCGCAGGACAATCATGCCGACCGCCGCCGGCAAAATAGTCAGGGCCACCAGCCCCAGGCCGCGGTCCGTCAGGTGGGCCATCTCCCGGCGGTCATTTAGGGCCGCCTGTTCGGCCAGGGAGGGAAAGATGGCGGTGGTCACGCTGGCGACAAAGACCCCCAGGGGCAGGTTCACCAGGCGGTTGGCAAAGTCCAGGGCGGTAATACTCCCGGGCTCCAGCTGGGAAGCAAAAAAGCGGTTCGTCGCCAGGTAGAGCTGGACTACCGCCAAACTGAAACATACCGGCAGGAGGTGCCGGCCGATTCTCCGCACTGCCGGGTGGCCGGCCATGAGGCTCCAGGTGTAGTGGAACTGCAGGCGCGGCAGGTCGGGAAGCTGGATTAACAGGTAAGCCACGAAGCTCAGGACCGTACCCACCGCCAGCCCGGTGATACCAAAGGCGGACCCGGCAAAGATCACCGTGGCGATAATCACCAGGTTGCTCACTGCCGGTGCCAGGGCCGGGGAAGTAAAGATATAACCGGCGTTTAAAATACCGCTGACCAGCATGCCTGTTCCCATAAAGGCCAGGGAGAGGAACATGATCCGGGTCAGCTTGACAGCCAGATCGAAGACCGGCGCCGGAAAACCCGGCGCCATGAGCCGGACCAGCCAGGGCGCCAGCCCAAGGCCCACAATGGTCAGCAATCCCAGGATCAGGGCCGTCCAGTTGCCCACGGCGCTGGCTACCGCCCACCCCTGGTCGCGGTCGCCCCGCACCAGGTAAGTAGTGACCACCGGCACCATCACCGTCACAAAGGCCATCCCCAGGATGGTTTGCAGGAAAAAGGGGATGGTGTAGGCCACCAGGTAAGCATCGGTAGCCGGCCCGGCGCCGAAGCGGGCGGCAATACTGGCATCCCGGACAAAGCCCAGCACCCGGCTCAAAAGGTTCAATACCAATACTACACTCGCCGCCCGGGCCATCCGGGCTACCGGCGTACCCTCAGGACCCCGGGCGTGCTTGCCATCATTCGCGACTGCCATGGGTCAGGGCCGGCAATCAGCCCCTTGCTCCTTTCCGCAGATACTCTATTACCAGCCGGGCGGTGTCCAGGGCCAGGGGCCGCAGTTCGGCCACCGCAGCCCGCACCCGCCGGGCGTGTTCCTCACGTTCGGCCAGGGCCTGTTTGACGGCTGCTTCCAGGCCGGTATAACTGACACTCGCCAGAAAACTGGCGACCGGCTGCTCCATCATCCTGGCCAGGGCCGTCACTTTGGGGTCATAGGGCAGGGCCAGGAAAGGAACCCCCATCAAGGAAGCCAGGATCAGGGCGTGGAGACGCATGCCGATCAAAAACTGCAACCGGCCCATCAGGCCCATCAGGGCCGGCAGGTCCAGGTTTTCCCGTAGAACAACTGCCGGACTGTGCATCAGGCGGGCTACCTGGCGGCAGGCGTCGACATCGGCGGGAAAGTGAAAAGGCAAAAATAAAACCTGCCACCCCCCGGCCACGAGCTCGTCAGCTACCCTGGCCAGGGACGGCCAGCACTCCTCATACCCCGGCCAGGAGCGCACCGAAATCCCGATCACCGGCCCGGAAAGCTCCAGTTGCTCCCATTTATCCTGGCCGGGCCGCAGGTCCATATCTTCAGGCTCCAGGCCCAGGACCGGGTCGGCCGTTACATAGACCGGCGGCCGGTTAACCCCCAGCTCTTCCAGCAGCCGCCGCGACTCGCTGTCCCGCAGGGAGATAAGCTGGACGCGGTTTAATACCCGGCCCGTCAGCCAGCGGCTCCAGTGGCGTTTCAAAGGGCCCAGTCCCTGGGCATAAACGATTACCGGCTTCCGCAACAACCGGGCCAGGAACACTATAGCCAAATAATAGAGCAGGCTTTTAGGCCCGGTAACATCCTGGAACAAACTACCCCCACCGCTGATAACCAGGTCGGCCCGGCGGATAGCCCCGGCCACCCGGCCCGGGTGCCAGCGGTCTACTGCCCGGACCTTTAAGCAGGCCGCCGTTTGCTCCGGGCGCCGGGAAAGGACAGTGATCTCTATGTCCGGTTCCAGGGAGCGCAGGGCTTTAACGATGCTGTAGAGGACCGCTTCGTCGCCGGCGTTCTGAAAACCGTAATAACCGGAGATTACTACCCTGGCCAAATCCCGTCCCTCCTCCAGAAACGCCCGGCCTGGCGGACTGCCAGAACCAGCAGGACGCCGATCAGGAGGCCCAGCCAGAGGCCGTTAAAGGTCCTGAGCAGGGAAATAAGGAAGGGAATATGAAGGTGGCAGTAGGTGTTGACCAGGGATATCTGCCCTACCAGGCCCAGGAGCCACAGGAGCAGGTAGCGGTGCTGGTAACTCAGGGTCAGGCTCAGGAGCAGGAAGGGGTAGCCCAGGAGAAACTCCTTGGTCCGCGGCCGGGCCAGCAAAGCATTGCCCAGGAAAGAACGCAACTGCCCTTCAAAGGGCAGGAGCCCCACCCCATCATTACCGCTGCGGCTGATATAAACCAGGCCGGCGGCAGCAACAACCACCGCCAGGATCACAAGTTTCACAGTCAAACCGGCATCAAGCCAGCCCCTGAGGATAGTCCCGGTGCGCCGCCCCTCCCGGCGTATAATAACCCCCGCGGCAAAGATAACCAGGGGTACGATAAAAGCGATCTTGACGCCGCTAAATTGATTGATTTTAAGGATAAAGGTATTGTCAGCCAGGATGGCGGCGATGGCCACCGCCCCCAGCAGGGAGATGAGGGCCGTCCGGAGTGAAATGGCCACACCGGTTCGCAAACTACGGGGCTCCGGCGACCAGGCCGTGAGCAGTCCCAGGGTCGGGAAAATAATCGCCGCCCCCAGGGCCATAATCTTCCGGGCCAGCAATACCTGGTAGTTCAAGCCCAGGACTCCCGTCCAGGCCAGGAGTCCCAGGAAACCGAGGACCAGAGCCGGACCTTCGAGGCCCAGCTCCGCCAGGAGCAGGACCCCGGCCGCCAGGATCCCCAGGCCGATTAAAAATACCCATAACCGCGAGTAAGGAAAGGCGGCGAAGGGCAGGGCCCGGCCCGTGGACAGGCCGTCGGCCGCCAGCATGTTACTTACTTTGCCCACAAAATTAAGGTTGTCCTCCAGCCAGCTGGCCGAACCCGGAGCAAACCTGAACCGAACAATGAGGAGGCGCGCGTTCCGCTCCCGGGCCGCCAGCTCAAGGCGTTCCAGGGCCGCCGCCGGAGACATGGTATTCATTTCCTCGGCGCTGATGCTATGCACCCGGATGGCCCTTTTATCCAGGAGCATGACCAGCTGGTTGATCCCCGTCTGGGGGAAGAACTCTACCAACCCCACCGGTACCTGGAGCTGGTCTACCTGAGCCGCCAGGTTAACCAGATAGCGAGGGTAACCGGGCAGGTCTTTATCGGAAAAAAGCAGGGCGGCAAGATCATCCCTGTAGACGGCCAGGGGCCGCAGGGTCGCCGCCAGGGTCGCCGGGTTGGCGCCGTACCAGTTCTTTACCTGGGGAACAATCAAGAGACCGAGCTGGCGGGCCATTTCCAGGTCTTTAACCGGGAACCCCAGGCCCAGATTCCCTAATTCCTGGACCGCCAGGGGTACCCCCAGGGCGGTAAAGCCCGGGCCGTCAAGTACCTGGAGCCGGCCCGGGACTTTATTCTCCAGCTGGAGCTCCAGTTGCCCGGCCAGCTCCCGGTCCCGGGTAAAGAGATAGGTATAGTCGTGCCTTACCTGCCCCTGGAGGGCCGCCGGGAAGGAGGTGAACGCTTCATCCCCGGGTTTAACCCAGATTTCCTGGTTGAGATCGGCAATAGTCGGTTCTTTGAAAAGGACGGCATTTACTCCCTGCTGCTGCAGGCGGATGAGGGTTTCCCTGGTCGTCAAGCCGCTCCACCTGGCCAACTCTTGGACCTGCTGGAAGTCCACCGCCACCGTTACGGCCTTATTGGCCTCCTCCAGGCGCACCCTGTTGACGACCACCACCCCCGCCGCCAGAGTCGCCAGAATAATCACGGCCCACAGCAACGGCCGGTAACGCCAATGTGACAAAACAAAATCCCTTCTTCCCCTGAAGGTTACAAAAAGAACATATTCGCCACGCAGGAGCCGAATCCTTCTTCAAGCGCCCGGTAACTACCCTGAAAATAACTTCACTCCAGGCTGCCACGTCTTGCTCACTCCCTGGTCCTCGCGGATTATGAAACCTCGCTTCAGCTTCTTTCCGGCCCGATTTTTCCTTTATTGTCCTTCCTCTTTAATCATAACATACTCGCTCAAACCCCTCTTCAACCTCACGGCCACCGCCTGCACGACTGCCTGGTCTTGACAAATTAAGGTTCCTGGCGTATAACCAATGCTGGAACTATATCGATCAGCGGAGGTGGTAGCCATGCCAGTATACGAGTATAGATGTGCCAAATGCGGTGTATTTGAAAAAGAACAGAGAATAACCGCGCCGCCGCTAACGGAATGCCCCACCTGCGGGGGTCCGGTGCACCGGATAATCAGCCAAAACATCGGTGTTATCTACAAGGCCGGCGGTTTCTACACCACTGAAAACCGCAGCCAGGAATATAAGAACAAAGCCAAGGAAGAGAGTAAAACCTCTGAAGTCAGCAAAGCCAGTTAAATGATGGCCGGTCCCGGGAAAAGGACCGGCCATCTTTTTTTTACAACCATCCGATACGTGACATATACTGGCAGCAAAGGAGGTGTCTCCCTTGCTGCCTGACTGCCACCTGAACACTGACGAAGTGGAACTTCACGTCGATAATGCCGTCATCCGGGTTATTCGCCGCCTGACTTACGACCTGCCCCATGAAGTCTCGGCCTTTATCCCCAGGGCCGAAATCCGCCGCCGGCGGTACGAAAACGGCCGGCTGGCCTGGGAAGAAGAGATAATCTTAAACAGCC
>JAALLR010000380.1_pt1 | contig 12291 bp, 13 predicted proteins | sample 7245931 | NCBI WGS metagenome assembly JAALLR01 (sample SAMN13049201, study PRJNA578106) | oil field metagenome | isolation source: filtered produced water from oil reservoir B9 | place: USA:offshore Texas | collected 2016 | reverse complement strand
AAAAAGCAGAAAGAAGACCATAGGAAACCACAGAGGAGAAAACCACAGAGGAGGAAAACCATAGGGACGGTTTTTTCTGGTTTTGTATTTTAAACCAGAAGAACCGTCCCTATGGTTTTTAGGACATAGATTACATCCAGACAAACTAATGAGATTAGCTAGCTATAATACAATTGGAGATAAAAAAACATCAGCAACTGAAGCATTCTTATGTTCACAATGTGGTCTGTGTGAACAGGTTTGTATTATGGGATTGCAGCCTTGGAAGATAAACAAATTTCTCAAATCCCTGCTAAGTTCCAATGGAATAAAACGTTCTAATAATGTAAAACCAGTAGAAGCAAATGTATATAGGGAATATAGAAAATTCCCAATTAAAAGACTTGTAACTAAACTGGGAATAAAAAAGTACAATGTAGATGCTCCATTAGTAGATGAAGTCCAAAAGGAATTTAGTTCAGTAACACTTATGCTAAAACAGCATATAGGGAATTCTGCTATTCCAAAGGTTAAAGTTGGTGACAAGGTTAACAGAGGGCAGGTTATTGCTGATATCAAAGAAAATACATTAGGTTCTAAGATCCATTCAAGTATAGATGGTATTATACAAGAAGTAAATAATATATATATTAAAATTAAAAATATTAACTTTACTAGTTGAAAAGAGGCGGATAGTAAATGATGAATTCGATAGGATTAATTGAGTGCAAAAGTATAGCTAAAGGAATTGAAACTGCCGATGAAATGATTAAATCTTCAGACGTGAAATTGATATTAGCTACTCCAATGTGTCCAGGTAAATATATAATTTTAATTGGTGGAAATGTGTCTTCAGTAAAAAATGCTATAAAGGTAGGTAGAGAAAAGAGTGGTATTTTTCTTATTAGTGATCATGTAATTCCAAATGTCCATGAAGACATTTTTCCTGCTTTAACTGCAACTTCGAATATAAAAAAAATATCTGCTTTAGGTATTATAGAAACTATGTCAACAATTTCTTCAGTAGTAGCTGGGGATACTGCTTTAAAGGCATCAAATATACAGCTAATAGAAATAAGATTAGCTAGAGGACTTGGAGGTAAAGGTTTTGTTATCATTACAGGAGATGTTGCTTCAGTCAAATCTGCAGTAAAATCGTGTGAAAACAAATTAAAGGATACAGGGGAAATAATAAGTTCTGTAGTTATACCTTCACCAACAGATGAGGTTATAGCTAAACTTTTTTAAATAATAAAATTTGTGAGACAAATATGATAAATTAGTATTTTTACTATTTTTATAAATGATATAAAGGATAGTTTTTCTTTAGTGGTTTTGAAATTGATAATAAATGCTTTGTTCATTTACGAGTTAAAGGATAGTGTGTTGTTTTCCTTTACAATACAATAAATCTCGTTTTTGAACGAGATTTATTGTATTATATCTAATTTTTTTACGATAGAATTTCTGGCATCAAGCCAAACTCCTACACACTCTATATAATTTTTCTTTTCAACCTCCTCTCTATTAAGACTATTTCCAAATATTCTTTCTTCTATATTTTCAATTTTATTTATTTTATACTCAACCTCTAAAAGATTTTCCTGGATTTTCTTAAGCATTTTTTTATTATCTAAAATTGTATAAATATATTTAAGTAAATAATTATTGTAATAAAGAAGCCGAATATACATTCTGCCAGCCTTTAAATACCATTTATTATTAGCTACAAGAATAAATCGAGTATCTGTATAGTCAAAGGCTTTAACTAACCAGTTGTAAATATTGTCTATATCAGTTAAATCTATATCAGTTAATCTTTTTTCTTTGAGGTATCTTTTAATAATACTTATAAATAAATTAAAGTTAAAATAAAAGGTTCTTAGAAACCTAAAAATATTATTCTTGTTTTTTAGAATATTCACTAATTCAGTTTCAGTTGTTTCGTCTAGAGTATCTTTAAGTGCGCATAAGAAACTAATCATAAATATATATTTATTAAATTGTTCATCATTAACATATTCAGAAAGGAGATCTTTATTAGTATATTTGAGAATACCATGTAAATTTAGATTATAATTCATAAATATCACCTTGTCATATTAATTTTCTATAAAACATTATTAGGTAAATAAGATTAAATAGAAACTATTTTAAATATGTATTAGTAACTACAGTTTATTTATTTTATGTAGTCATATTTTAGTATATACAGAATATAAGAAAAAGTGATAAAGATAAAACAATATTCTTTGCTGATTCAAGTTGTTTTATTCTACTTATAAAAGTATAAAAGCCTTAACACATTAATTATTTATTATGATTACTATAATGCAGTTAGGGTATCAATAAAACATGTAGTATTTTGTCAAAAAAACTAATATACAGGAATAAATTAATAAACCCATAAGTAGAAGGAAAAAGGAATTTTAATATAGAAGTATAAGGAAGGAACTATTTTTTATTACACATAGGAAATTATAAACAAATTAAAACTGTGGATAAAATATAATTTCCGTAATGTGTTTCAAAAAAGTCAACATTGAGAATCTTTAATTTTAAGTGAAGACTTTTTTTTATTTGAAAGGAGCTGAACCACTAATGAAAAGTTCCTATCAAAAAGAAGTGAATAATAACGTACTTGATTTAGAGAATATTTTAAATAAAATCTTTGATGGGATAGTTATCATAAACCAAGATAAAAAAATTGTTTTCTGTAATAATAGTTTTAAAACAATCATGAACATAAAGGATTTAAATATAATAGGAAGACAATATAATGATGTGTTTTATAACAATAATTTAATTAATAAAATAATAGAAAAAGAAGGTACAGTTGAACAGGAATTAACAATTAGTAATAAGTACTTATTATTAAAGAAATTCTCTTATAAATCTAAAGAGAATAATATATTTACTGTTTTAGTATTAAAGGACGTTACGATTCAGAAGGATTCTAAAGACCAACTAGAAAAGTTAAAAGAAAGCTTGGAAACGATAGAGGAACTCTTAGATAATGCATATTATGGTATGGCTATAGTCGATGAAGATGGGAAAATAGTTAAATGGAATTATGAGAAATTCTTAGGAATTAAAGAAGAAGAGGTTCTAGGTAAATATGTTCAGGAAGTTATTGAAAACACAAGGTTACACATTGTTGCTAAAACAGGAAAGAAAGAACTGTGTCAGGTGCAGAAGGTAAAGGGAAACTATGTTATTACTAGTCGTATACCTATAATTAAGGATGATAAAATAATTGGGGCAGCAGGAACTATTCTTTTTAAAGATTTAGATGAGCTAAAATCCCTTGCAAAAAAACTTGAGTTACTAGAAGATACCCTTCATAAATACAAGGGTGAACTTAATAGAATGTATAGTGCTAAGTATTCCTTTGATGATATCATTACAGGAAATAAAGAAATGTTACAACTTAAGGAAATTGCTAAAAGGGCAGCAGATACAAATTCAACAGTACTAATACAAGGAGAAAGTGGGACTGGAAAAGAATTATTTGCCCATGCTATTCACAATGCAAGTTCTAGAAAATATGGTAGCTTTGTAACGATAAACTGTGCAGCTATCCCTAGAGAATTATTAGAGTCTGAGCTATTCGGCTATGAGGAAGGTGCATTTACTGGAGCTAAGAAAACAGGGAAAATAGGAAAATTTGAATTGGCAAATGGGGGGACCATACTACTTGATGAAATAGGTTCTATGCCACTAGAAATGCAGGCTAAGTTATTAAGGGTTTTAGAGTCTAGAGAATTTGAAAGAATAGGAAGTAATAATCGCATAAACTTAGATGTTAGAGTTATTGCATCTACAAATGAGGATTTGGAGGAGGCTGTAATAAAAGGAAAGTTTAGAAGGGATTTATATTATAGACTTAATGTCATTAGAATAGAAATTCCTCCTTTAAGAGAAAGACCTGAGGATATTCCTAAACTAGCTCAATATTTTATTAATAGACTATCACAGGATTTAGATATTAAACCGAAAAAAATAGCATATGAAACTTTAAATATTCTTACTATGCATAAATGGCTGGGAAATGTGAGGGAATTAAGAAATGTAATAGAGATGGCTTTAAGCTTGACAATAGGTGATATTATTAGACCTGAACATTTACCTGAGTATTTACTTAAGGATACAAAAATAAGGCATGATAGAGAAGATAGCTTAACATTAAAAGATATTGTAGCAATGGCAGAAATAGAAGCTATTAAAAGGGTATTAGAGGAGTGTAAAGGAAATAAAACTCTGGCTGCAGAGAAACTAGGCATTCATAGAACAGCATTACACAAAAAAATAAAGAGTTATAAATTGGATTTATAAAAATAGTAGTAGTTGTTATGTATATGCAGTGTATAAAAAAATCTACACAACAATTATAACTGTAGAATTTTTTATACACTTTTTAAATATGAATAACATAAATATTTTTGGATTAGCTTACTAAAATTATACTGATGGTGTAGAAAAATTACTACACTTTTTGAAGGCTGTGAAATTGGTATATTATAACAAAAAACGTTTTACCTGATAAATACTTAAGGCTGGGAATAGTAAAAATATATTTTACTTTGGCATAACATTTGCTTTATAAAAAAATGAAAGATTAAAAATGGGAGGGATATGAAATGAGAGAAGTTGTAATTGTAGGTGCAGCTAGAACTCCAATAGGAAGCTTTGGAGGCAGTTTAGCATCATTATCTGCAGTTGACTTAGGAGTAGTTGCAGCAAAGGAAGCAATAAGAAGAGCAGGAATAAAACCAGAAATGATAGACGAGGTATTAGTAGGTAATATATTATCAGCAGGGTTAGGACAAAACCCAGCAAGACAGGTAGCAATAAAATCAGGTCTACCAGAAACTACACCAGCTATGACAATAAATAAGGTATGTGGTTCAGGATTAAGGACAGTTACTATGGCAGCACAGTTCATTATGTTAGGAGATGCAGATGTAATCCTAGCAGGAGGAATAGAAAGCATGAGTAATGCACCATACCTAGTACCTAATGCAAGATGGGGACATAGGATGGGAGATGGCAAAATTGTTGACTATATGATACATGACGGATTATGGGATATATTTAATGATTATCACATGGGAATAACAGCAGAAAACATAGCAGAGCAATGGAATATTACAAGGGAGGAACAGGATAAATTTGCCCTTGAAAGTCAGCAAAAGGCTGAGAAAGCAATAAAAGAAGGTAAATTTAAGGATGAAATAGTGCCGGTTGAAGTACCACAAAGAAAAGGAGACCCAGTAATTGTTGATACAGATGAATATCCAAGATTCGGGACAACACTAGAAAAGCTAGCAAAGCTTAGACCAGCATTTAAGAAAGATGGAACAGTAACAGCAGGTAATGCATCAGGAATAAACGACGGAGCAGCAATGCTAGTTGTTATGGCAAAGGAAAAGGCAGAAGAATTAGGACTTAAGCCATTAGTAACAATAAAATCCTATGCATCAGCGGCTCTAGACCCAAAGATAATGGGATACGGTCCAGTACCTGCAACTAAGAAGGCACTTGAAAGGGCAGGAATGACTGTTGAGGACATAGACTTAGTTGAGGCAAATGAAGCCTTTGCAGCACAGTCATTAGCAGTAGTGAAAGACTTAGGACTTGATCCAGAAAAGGTAAATGTAAATGGAGGAGCAATAGCATTAGGACATCCAATAGGAGCATCAGGTGCCAGAATATTAGTTACTTTAATATATGAAATGATTAAAAGAGATGCCAAAACTGGTCTTGCTACTCTTTGTATAGGTGGAGGTCAGGGGACAGCTATTATTGTTGAGAGATAAAAAATGATACCATATAGATATGAACATCAAATGGAGGTGGATAAATATGAATAAAATAGTTTCAATGGAAGAAGCTATAAGTCATATAAAAGACGGTATGACGATAATGGTTGGAGGATTTTTAGGCTGTGGAACTCCAAATAAAATAATTGATGCATTAGTGGAGAAAGGAGTTAAGGATTTAACCCTTATATGTAATGATACAGCTTTTCCTGAAATAGGTGTAGGGAAAATGGTAGTAAATAAACAGTTTAAAAAAATAATAGCTTCTCATGTAGGGACTAATCCAGAAACCGGAAGACAAATGAATGAAGGAGAGACTGAGGTTGAATTAGTACCACAGGGAACGTTAGCAGAGCAAATAAGGGCTGCAGGTGCAGGATTAGGAGGAATACTGACTCCAACTGGAGTGGGAACAGTAGTAGAGGAAGGAAAACGTAAACTGGAAATAGACGGTAAGGAATATCTGCTAGAATTACCATTAAAGGCAGATATAGCTATAATTGCCGGAAAAAAAGTAGATAAGAAAGGAAATATTTATTATAGCAAATCAGCAAGAAACTTTAATCCAATAATGGCGATGGCAGCTGATATAGTAATTGTAGAAGCTGAAGAGATAGTTGAAGTAGGTGAGATAGATCCAAATGATGTAATGACTCTAGGAATATTTGTAGATTATATAGTTGGAGGTGAAGAATAATGGATAAAAATCAGATAAAGGCTTTTATAGCTAAAAGGGTAGCTAAGGAACTTAAAGATGGGGATGTAGTAAACTTAGGAATAGGCTTACCTACAATGGTTGCAAACTACGTATCACATGATATTGACGTTATTTTCCAATCAGAAAATGGTTTTGTAGGACTAGGGCCAGCACCAGAAGAAGGGAAGGAAGATAAGGACCTTACAAATGCTGGTGGTCAACCAGTTACTATAAAACCAGGTGGAGCATTTTTTGATAGTGCTACATCCTTTGCAATTATTAGAGGAGGCCATGTAGATGCAACTGTTCTTGGGGCTCTACAGGTGGACGAAAAAGGTAATCTTGCTAACTGGATGATTCCTGGTAAGATGGTTCCTGGTATGGGAGGTGCAATGGACCTAGTAACTGGAGCTAAAAAGGTAATTATAGCAATGACTCATACTGCAAAGGGTAAACCAAAAATTTTGAAGAAATGTACATTACCTCTCACAGCTGCAGGACAAGTTAATCTTATAGTAACTGAAATGGGTGTTATTGAAGTTACAGATAAAGGACTGGTTCTTAAGGAAATTAATCCTGAATTTACTGTAGAAGATGTTAAGGCAGCAACAGAGGCAGATTTGATTATACCAGAAGATTTAAAGAAAATGGAGGTTTAAACAGGTGCTGGTTTTTTCAAACCAGTGCCTGAAAAAATAACAAAGGGGGATTATTATGTTTAAAAGATTTACTAATGGTTGTGTTACATTAGTGCAAAAGTACTTACCCGATCCATTTTTATTTGCTGTAATATTAACATTTATAGTATTTATCTTAGGTATTATCTTTACTGGTCAGGGACCAATGGATATGGTACAGCATTGGGGTAATAAATTCTGGAGTCTTTTAGGATTCTCAATGCAGATGGCATTGGTATTAGTTACTGGACATGCATTAGCTAATGCTCCAATAGTTAAGAAGGGCTTGAAGAATCTGGCAAGTATATGTAAAACCCCAACTCAGGCTATTTTAGCTGTATCTTTTGTTTCAGCAATTGCGTGTTGGATTAACTGGGGCTTTGGTCTTGTTATTGGGGCATTATATGCAAGGCAGTTAGCCAAACAGGTTAAGGGTGTTGATTACAGACTATTGATTGCAGCCGCTTATTCAGGCTTCCTAGTATGGCATGCAGGTATATCAGGTTCAATTCCTTTAAAGGTAGCTACTGCTGGAAAGGATTTAATAGAAGCAACATCAGGAGTTATTACTGAACCTATATCAACTAGTCAGACAATCTTTTCACCATTTAATTTAATAATTTCAGCTGTTCTTATTCTTACATTACCATTAGTTAATAGAGCTATGCATCCAGAACCAGATAAAACAATAACAGTAGACCCCAAGCTATTAGAAGAGGAAGAAGAAACAGCAGCAACTAAAGAAATGACTCCAGCAGATAAAATCGAGAATAGTCCAGTTCTTTCTATGTTAGTAGGTCTAATGGGTCTAGCATTTATCGTTTATTACTTTGGAAATAATGGATTTAAACTAAATTTAAACATAGTTAATTTTATGTTCTTATTTGCAGGTGTTATTCTCCATGGAACCCCTAGAAGATACATTAATGCAGTTGTTAGTGCTGCTAAGGGAACAGCAGGAATTATACTTCAATTCCCATTCTACGCTGGGATCATGGGTATGATGACAGGTGCAAATGCTGAAGGATTATCTCTTGCAGGAGTTATATCAGATGCCTTTGTAAGCATTTCTAATCAGACAACGTTTCCATTATTCACTTTCTTGAGTGCTGGTGTTGTAAACTTCTTCGTTCCATCAGGTGGTGGACAATGGGCAGTACAGGCACCTATTATGATGCCAGCAGGAGCAGATTTAGGAGTTTCAGCTGCTAAAACAGCAATGGCTATAGCATGGGGGGATGCTTGGACTAATATGATTCAGCCATTCTGGGCATTACCAGCACTTGGTATAGCAGGACTTGGAGCTAGAGACATAATGGGATACTGTGTAGTAGACCTATTATATTCAGGAATTATAATAGCACTAGGCTTAATGCTGCTATAATTATAGATTTTATAAAATGGGTTATGCAATTACTGCATAACCCATTTATAATTTTTGATGTAAAATGTTAAAAATTTTGTTATATGATTGACTATTAAACTTTAATTGCGTATAATTTATAATTAGTTCGATAATTGGTAAGGTTATATTTAAGGGCAAAAATCATACACACTCTTTCTCTGTATAGACATTAAAGAAATTATAGAAAAGGGGAATGAAGTTGGCAAAGGATAATAAAAAGTTAAAATTATATGGTTTTAATAATCTAACAAAATCATTAAGCTTTAATATTTATGATGTATGTTACACAAAGACTGAAGAAGACCGTAAAAAATATGTAGAATACATTGATGAACAATATAATTCTGAAAGACTAACAAATATTTTGACTACAGTTACTGAAATGATAGGAGCAAATGTATTAAATATAGCGAAGCAGGATTATGACCCACAGGGGGCTAGTGTAACTTTGCTGATTTCAGAGGAAGAGGTACCTTTGTATGTATTAGACCCATCTTGTAATAGAGGTATATTAACACCTACTAGAGAAAATATTGTAGGACACTTAGATAAAAGCCATATAACTGTCCATACTTATCCTGAGACCCATCCTGAAAATAATATAAGTACCTTTAGGGTTGATATAGATGTTTCAACATGTGGTCAGATTTCACCACTAAAGGCTTTAAATTATTTAATTGACAGCTTTGATTCAGACATAATTACTATTGATTATAGGGTTAGAGGATTTACTAGGGATGTAGATGGACATAAGCACTTCATAGACCATGAAATTAATTCTATACAGAACTTTATAGCAAAGGAAACAATAAATAGATACAACTTAATTGATATGAATATATATCAATCAAATATATTCCACACTAAAATGAAGATTAAAGACCTAAAGCTTGAAAATTATCTATTTGAAATTAAGGAAGAAGATTTAAGTGAGGAAGAAAAACAGGAAATATTAAAAAGACTTGATAAGGAAATGACAGAAATATTCTATGGTATAAACATTCCAAATGTGTAATAATATTTAGAATATAAAAGGGGTAAGGTCTTAGTTATTACCTGGCTAATAGGGTGATAGTTAAGACCTTACCCCTTTACTTTTAAGGGAATGATTAATAGAGGAAGGCAGCTAATACAGCTGCCTTTAAAGTTATTCTTGTAGTTCAATATCATCAAAACCTTCTTTATCTATTGTTTTCATATCCATAAGTTTAGTATCAACCCTTGGATTTCTAAAAAAATATTGGGTATACTTTTTCGTTTTCTTTTTCCTTTGATAAGGTTGTCTTCTTGGCATTTTACATCTCCTTTCGGTTTTATAAATAATATAACCAAAAACTTAAATTTTAATAGTGTTTATTTTACTTCAAAAAAGTTATTCATAAAGTTGAAATATAAAATATAAACTAAATCTACCAAACATCTGTAAATATGGTATAATTTGTTGTATAATATATAAAATTAATCAACAGGAGGCAATTTGTATGGATAAGAAGGTTAAAGAAAAATTTGAAAGATTTATTAAAGAAGAGGACAAGCCTTTTAAAGGATGGGATTTTTCATACTTATCAAATACTGGAAGAATGAAAGAATTTCCACTGAGTTGGAATTACTATAATCTAATAATGGATTACTGCAGCAATTCGAATTCTGTATTAGATATGGGGACAGGAGGAGGTGAATTTTTATCAAATCTGCCCTTCTTACCTAAGGACACATGTGCAACAGAAGGATATGAACCTAATATAACAGTGGCTAAAAAGCGTTTGGAACCCTTAGGTATAAAAGTCTATACAGTAGAAGATGATAATAGTTTACCCTTTGAATCAGAAAGATTTGATCTTATCATTAATCGACATGAATCATATTCTGCTTCTGAAGTTAAAAGAATATTGAAAAATGGTGGATATTTTATCACTCAGCAGGTTGGAGGTCTAAATGATACAGATATTAATATGCTATTAGAGGCTGATTACTGTGAATATGAAGGCTGGAATTTAAGTATAGCAGCCAATCAGCTAATAAAACATGGGTTAAATATTGTAGACATGAAGGAAGATAAGATTAAGACTAGATTTTATGATATTGGAGCGTTAATATACTACCTAAAGGCTATTCCATGGCAGGTAGCAGATTTTAGTATTGACAAATACTATGATAGGTTACTATATATTCATGAATTTATTGAAAAACAAGGATATATAGATGTAACCTGTCATAGATTTTTTATAATTGCTCAAAAAATCTAAAGAATATTTATAGATTAAGGTATTAATCTATAACCTTATAAACATTTAAGTGTATATTAACATCATTATATTTTGAGATTATTTAAAGGATAAATAGGAGGCAAATTGTGACCTTTTAGCCCCCTAATAGATTTGGACAAAACTAACTAAATCAATATAATTAAAGTAAGGGGGTAATTAAAGTGAAAACAAATGGAAAACGTACATTTACTGAAGACTATAGAGTTAAAGTAGTTAAAGAAGCATTAGAAACAGGAGAAACAGGTTTAGTTGCAAGACGCTATGACCTTCATCCAAATCTTGTATCAAGATGGATCGGTAATTTTAAAAAGTATGGAAAAACTACTGTTTATAATAATACTTCTAAAACTGATAAAGACCCTGAAAAACAAATATTACAAAATGAAAACGAAAATCTAAAAAAACTCTTAGGTGAAAAAGAACTTGAAATTCAAATTCTTCGGGACCTTTTAAAAAAAACGAACCAGGACTTAGAGATAGATTAGACATCGCAAGAAAATGGATATCTAAAGGATATAAAGTTTCTCTAGTTCTAAAAATAGTAGGCATTAGCCGATCTACTTGGTACTATCATCAAAACAAATCTAATGAAAACCCCTTTAATACTCACAAGAAAGGAAGACCAATACCTGGTTTTAGTGTAACTACTTATGGTAAAAAAGTTTCTGATTTAGAGATTATGAAGCTTATAAAAGATTTAGTAAAAGGCGAAGCCTACTGTTATGGTTATATTAAGATAACTCACCTTTTAAGAAAAAAATATAACCTTATTATTAATAAAAAGAAAGTATATAGGATCTGTAAGCAGCTTAGAATACTTAAGCCCCAAAGGGAAATTAAACCTAAGTATCCAAGGAAAATAGCTATTAACAGAGTTATTAATGATTCTAATCAACTTTGGGAAGCTGATATTAAATATGGTTATATTACTAGTAGTAAAAAGTTTTTCTATATATTATCCTTTATTGATGTTTTTGATAGAAGTATTATAGATTTTCATATAGGCTTAAACTGTACAGCTAAAGATGCAAAAGAAACTCTAATTAATTCACTAGTAAAAAGGAATCTGCTTTCTAGTGAAAATAAACCAATTATACGTACCGATAATGGTACTCAATTTACAAGTAACACATTTAAATATACTTGTGAAAAGCTCAATATACATCATGAGCAAATTCCTGTAAAAACTCCCAATAAGAATGCTCATATTGAGTCTTTTCATAACCTACTTCAAAATGAGTGTTTAAAGTATTTTAGCTTCGCTAGTTTTAAAGAAGCATACAAAGAAGTTGTAAGGTATATTGATTACTATAATAATATAAGAATTCATTCATCTATAGGCTATATGGCTCCTATGGAGTTTTATAGAGAAAATTTAAGCAATACTAAGAAAAAGCTAGTTGTTAAAGTTTAATTGTCCAATTATAAGGGGTTAAGCCGGTAG
>JAALLR010000337.1_pt1 | contig 12323 bp, 10 predicted proteins | sample 7245931 | NCBI WGS metagenome assembly JAALLR01 (sample SAMN13049201, study PRJNA578106) | oil field metagenome | isolation source: filtered produced water from oil reservoir B9 | place: USA:offshore Texas | collected 2016 | reverse complement strand
TTAAAATATCGTTTTCTATCTTCAACTGCACCTGCCTGCCGGGCCTGAAAGTGCCTAACGGCAAGGTGTAGCGGGAGCCTTTGTAAAATATGGTATTGTCCTTGTGGATCTGTCTTGTTAAAATGGGAGTGAGCATTTTTCTTGTACATGGTACCGACTTCAAGAAGAGCTTCTCCTGTTGGAAGACTTGGGCCGGTATCTTTTTTGTTGTACCATGCACCTTGGCATTGCCGGTTCTGGCCAGCCAGGCCAGGAAATCATCGTTCCAGATGTCTGGCTCCATGAAGGTACGGTACCGGGCGAAGTGTCTTTTGAAGTACTTCACCACCGCCTCGACCCGGCCTTTGCTTTCCGGGTCATGAGCCCTGCAGAGCCGTACGGTAATGTCCATACGCTGGCGGAACTGCTCAAACTCCTTGGTGTAGATGATATCGCCGTAATTTTCATCCACGGCAATCAACCTGTCCTGGTCAAAGACCAGCTCTGCGGGCATGCCACCCAGGTATTCAAAGCATTCTTCCAGTGCCGCCACTAATTGTGCCGAGGTAAGCGGGCCGGTGTACCACCTGCCCCATTTGAGGCGAGAATGGGAAAGTACAGTGGCCACGCAGTGAAGTTTTCGGTAGCTGCGGGTTCGGGCGTCTTGGACGTAAACTTCCCCGAGGTCCACCTGCATTTGCAGTCCCATCGGCGGGTCTTCTACCGCCATGTACTGGCGAACCTTGGTGGCGCTCTTGGGTAGGTCATACTGTTTGCGCAGGCGTTCCACAAACCGGCGGGTTGTTCGTTCCGATACGGCCACTTGGTAATGTTCTTTGAGCCAGTCCAATACTTGCGCAGCGGTCATACCGGGGTACTGGCGAAGCCAGTCGAGGATGACTCCCTCGTAAAGAGTCAGGTTCCGTCGCCGTTGGCGATTGGCGATGGCCGCCTCGAAAGTGTCCGGGTCCATGTCCCAGTATTTTGACACCGTCCGAAAGTCCACCTGTAGGCGGTTTGCCACCTGCCGCTTACTGAATCCGAGGTTTTTTAGTGATTGCAGTTCCGTGTACATAGGCCACCTCTTCATAAGCACCCCTCCTTGAAATGAGTTCTGTGTTTATGGTAACACATCCCATTTCTGCCAGACAGGGTGCTGGATTATTGGCCGAAACTGCTGTATTTTTAGTGGCCGTTTTTGCTGTATTTTATTTTACCGCTAACATGTGGTTTCCTCCCTTTCCATACATCATCTGACGAGTGAAGAGAAAAAGAAACTGTATGCAAGTATATATTCAATTTTAAATAAAAATGGTATTTTTATAAATGCCGACCAGGTTCTCGGCAAAACTCCATTTATTGAATCCTTATACAAAAGAGACTGGAAATCTAAAGTAGAAAACAGTGACTTATCAAAAGAGGAAATTTATTCAGCTTATGAAAGGACAAAGTTAGATAGAATGGATACATTGGAAGACCAATTTAACTGGTTAAATGAAATTGGTTTTATAGATGTGGATTGCGTCTATAAATATTATAGCTTTGTTGTAATGTTTGCAAGAAAATAAATCATTGTATAAGAATTCGCAACCGACCCCACTTGATTGGCTTGAACCACGGGGAGTGAGCAGCGTGTTTACAAGTATTGAAGACGTACTGGAAAAGCTGCGGCAATGCGATTACATAGCCGGGCGGCGGCTGGCGACATCTGTTTTCCTGGCGGATAAACTAAATAAACCGCTCCTGGTGGAGGGCCCCGCCGGAGTGGGCAAGACCGAACTGGGGAAAGCCCTGGCCGGGGCAACCGGAACCCACCTGGTAAGGCTGCAGTGTTACGAGGGCCTGGACGAGGCAAAGGCCCTTTACGAGTGGAATTACCAGAAACAACTTCTGTATATTCAGAGCTGCAAACCGGAAGGGAAAAGCGCCTGGGAAAGTTTGCGGCACGACATTTACACGGAAGATTTTTTGCTTCCCAGGTCTTTGTTAAAGGCCTTCAATTCAAAGGAAAGGGTTACATTATTGATCGACGAGCTGGATAAGAGTGACGACGAGTTTGAAAGTTTCTTGCTGGAGGCATTGTCTGAATACCAGGTAACCATTCCGGAATACGGCACCATTTGTGCTGTGAGCAATCCGCTGGTCGTACTGACCAGTAACGACAGGAGAAGTTTGAGTGATGCTCTAAAGAGAAGGTGCTTGCATTTATATATAGATTATCCCCACCGGGAACGGGAAATGGAAATTGTTAGATTAAAGGTACCCGGTATCAGCAGGGAGCTTGCCGGCCAACTGGTTAAATTTGTGCAATCTGTACGTAATATGCAGCTTGCGGGTAAAACCGGCCTTAAAAAACCGCCCAGCGTAGCGGAAACTATTGACTGGGCAAAATCACTGCTGTTTTTGCAGGTGGAAAAACTGGACCGGGAGGTCGCGGCGGATACCTTGAACGTATTGTTAAAATACCGGTCGGATGTGGACCAGGTGGAAAAGAGACTGGCTTTTCTCCTTTCTGGGTAGGTGGTTCTTTTGGTCAACAGCATTTTAGATTTTGCCGTGCTCCTCAGAAAAGCCGGCCTGCGGGTTTCCCCGGCGGAGGTGCGGGACTGCCTGAATGCAGTGAAAATAACAGGTTTTAAAAGGGAGGATTTCAAGCAAGCCCTAAAAACCACACTGGTCAAGGAAGTAAAGGACATGGGAATATTCGACAAGTTGTTTAGCTTGTATTTTTCCGGTGATACCCCTGCTGAAGCGGTAGCTGGTGAGTTTTTTGCTTCCCCGCTCGAGAACAGGGCGTCCACCCGGGACGGCAGAGGGATGGCAAAAAGCGGCGCCGGTGGCCCGGCACCTGATTTGTGGCAAGTGTTATTTGGCGGGGATGATAGTATTCTGGAAGAAGCCGCGCGGGCTGCCGTGGCAAGCCTGGGCACCATGATGCTTGAAGATGTAAAACTCATCCGGGAGAAATTACGGCAGGTACAGGTAAACATGGACTGGTTCATGGTGCGGTACCGGCTGGAGAAAATGCTGCAGGAAGGTCAAATTGATTACGCTACCTATCAACAGTGGCAGGATAAACTGGTCAATTTACAGGATAAGATTGAGGCGGGTATCAAGCAATTTTTGGTCAGCAAATACGGCCAGGTGGCCCTGGAAAAGATAGCTGAACTGGAGAATATAAGTGAAAAGATCTTTACCGAACTGGACGACCGCGAGGTGGATTTGGTCAAGCAGCAAATTCAGCGGCTGGGAAGGTGCCTGGCCGCCAAAAGATCCCGCCGCTATAAACCGCATGCCCGGGGGAGGTGGGATATCAGGCGGGTTACCAGAAAGGCCATGCCATACGGCGGCGTACCCCTGGAAATGGCCTGTAAAAAAAGGAGTATTAAACGGCCGGAACTGGTCTTGATCTGTGACATTTCCAACTCGGTGGCCCGCTTCAGCGGCTTTATGCTGCAGCTGGTTTATGTGGCTCAAAATTATTTCCGTAATGTACATTCCTTTGTTTTTGTGGAGCATGTCAGTTACGTTACCCTCATTCTCAGGAGATTAGAGCTGGGAGAAGTCTTAGTCAAAATGAAGTATCTTGGGGAGGTTTCAGAAACCGGATACTCCCATTACGGCCAGGCGTTTTTTGAAATTTACTCCGGTTACCTGTCCCTGGTAACGGATAAAAGCACGGTTATTATCCTGGGGGACGCCAGGAACAACTGGAGACATGACGGGGCTGATTATTTGCGGGAAATCGCCGGTAAATGCCGGAGACTGTACTGGCTTAACCCACAACCCGGGGAAGAGTGGGATAAAAGCGACAGCATCATCAGCAACTATGCCCCCTTTTGCACCGGTGTTTTCGAGTGCCGTAACTTGAGGCAGTTGGAGGAGGTAATAAACAGGATTTTTTAATTCAAAACACAAGGGTAAAGGCTAGAGGAGGTAGACAACATTTAGGTATAATACCTGAAGGATAAATACAAAAAATAACACCAAACAATGTCTCTCCTGATCCATGGAAGAGACATTTTTACTGGGCTATTTCCGACAAAGTGATTTTCTCTCGCCAAGAATCGTTAGAAACAATGTATATTCAAGATGTTTTTGGATTTGATTCACATTTTTATATCATTAATCGAAACTTATGGCCTGCTGCGAAAAGAATGATTTTGCAATAGTATGATATGATACTTCCATAACTAATTGCCAACATAAATGTTGGCAAAAGGGGGATTTGTGAAGATTTGGCTGGAGCAAAAATCCCCCAAAATAGCGGGTTTCGGGAACTGGTAGATGCCCAAACCCCCCCTGTTGCAGAGCTTAGGATCCAGTGGGGTTCACCCGTGGAGGTTCAAATCCTCTCACCCGAGTTCTCAAGGCCCCCGAGTTCGGGGGCTTTTTCCATTGGTATTACTGCCAATATTGCCAGCAGTTTTTGTTGCTGTAAAATTACGCTTTATTTACTCCATAAGTGTTGCAATCTGGCAAAGATTGTATTAGTATTGCTTTAATGTTGTTTAGATTAAACTCGTGGCTTACAGGAGGTAGGTTGTGAAGCTAAGGATAATTAGTGTTGTCCTGGTTACTATACTGTGTATTGCCGTTGTTATATATTTACAAGATGAAAAACCTTCAAGCATAAAGAATTATTTAATAAACTCAAAAACGGCTTGCTATGTAGAAAACATGGCCATGGATATGGTAGGTAAACAATTAATTGTAGAAAACCTGGTGGGTAATAAAATATATCAAGGAAATCCTCCCCGGTACAGCCTTTTAGAGTCCATGGGGCTTCTCTTGGAATATGCTGCCTTGGCGGGCAACAGTGACTTGTTCACTGCTGTTTTAAAACAGACAATTAATGATTTCATGTCGCCCGAAGGTTATTTTTACTGGCGGGTAAGCCTGCCTGAAAAAAAGGGGAGCACGACAACAGCCCTGGTGGATGACTTGCGTTTGATAAAGGCGATATATAAAATGGATAGCTCCAAAATCAAGGGCGAAAGCACCGTAATCAACCGGTTATCTGACAGCATTTTTGAATTTGATGTTAGAGAAGGGCGGTTTATTGATTATTATGACGGTATGAAAGCAAAACGCCTTTCACTTTTTTACATAGACGTTGAGGCCATGCGGGCACTGGCCGGTAGGGAGCAAAGGTGGAAAGCACCGTACTACCAGGCACTGTCAGTTTTGAGGCAGGCGCCGCAAAATAAAGAAGGTTTTTTTCCTGCCTGGTATGACCAGGTGGAGGGGAAGTACCACTACCCGGAAGAAGTAAACATGATAGAGAACCTTTATACTGCTATTAATTACCAATTGGCAGGTAAAGATGCTGTCCGTTTCAGGCACTTTTTGGCAAAGGAGTTAATGGAGGGAAAAATATCATGCAGGTATTATTTAGACGGAAGCCCGGTTAAGGAAGATGAATCTGCAGCAGTATATGCCCTGGCCTACAGGCTTTTTATGCTTGCCGGCGATGGGCAATATGCCAGCCAATGTTATGCAAAAATGCTGGGTTTCCAGATACGTGACAATTCGAAGTTGAGGGGTGGGTTTGGAGACCGCGTGGCACAGAACGTTCATTCTTTTGACCAGCTTGAAGCGCTGCTCACCATTAGGATGAAAGAAGGTAATTATTATGCCGGGGAAGGAAAAAGGAATTAGCGCCGATACACTTTTATTTAATACTATTCTTGTTTTTTGGTTGGCTGTGGTGGTTACGATTTTTATTTCTTTAAACAATATAGGTATTTTTTTTGTTATTCTTTTTGGCTGCCTGGTTATGTCCATGATTATTGCTTATAATTTAGGTACTGTCCCTGGGCTTCTTTTTTCTCTTTTATTTGTTTTCATTTACGGCAGTTACCTGCTCTACGGCGTGTTTATTGCCGGTTTTATATCAGAGGTTAAGTATAACTTTATATCATGGCTTATTTTAGTGCCGGCAGGAAGTTTTATTTGCGGCCAGTTTAGCGAGCAGGTGAGCATTTTGCAGGAAAAAAATGAAAATTATGAAGCTATGCATAAACTGGTTACCATTGACCAGCTTACAGAGTTTCTAAATGCAAAGGGTTTTTCGCAAAAACTTGAAAATGAATTTGCACGTAACAAAAGATATAATACGGTAGTTTCAGTCATAGTCATAAAAATTAATAACTTATCGGAAATAAGGGCTATTTATGGTAAAAAGGGGCTGGAAAATGTTATAAAAGCAGTGGCCAGCAATATAGACAACAATCTTCGAGCCGTAGACGTTAAGGCAATAATTGAGCCGGGTACTTTTGCCGTTATTCTTCCTGAAACCTCCATGGAGGGAGCCGGTACGGTGGTTGAAAAGCTTCACCGATGCTTGGAAAGGGTTACGGTAACCGTGGAAGGAAAACAGAAGGTCATGAGGTTGAAAATTAGCATCGGGGCCGCCGAAAAGAGGGATGAAGACGAAGATATTTTGACGATTTATGACCGCGCCAAGGAGGAAACCTATTTTGACAGGTAACTGGAAAAAGTGCCTGGCAGGTATTTTCATTGTTATGACAATTATTCTTATACCAAGCAATGCTTCTGCTGCTCCCCAAAAGGTTGTAGTTATTTACGAAAAAGAAGCGAAAGTAGAGGATACTTACAATGTTGTGACTTTCTTAATGGAATATCTGAGTCATTTTGAAGTGGAGATAAAAAAACTGCATGTAAGTGAATACCGGCCCGGAGTTCTCCGCCAGTTTGACATCGTTTTTTACATGGGCCTTGACGGTATAAAATTATCTCCAGAGCTTTTAAAAGAAATATCCCGGTCAAAAACAGTGGTCTGGTTCGAGCAGGACATTCAGCAGCTGGCAGGGATTAAAGGGTGGGACGACTTTTTCCGGGAAGGTTACCGCAAAAACTTTGTAAGACTTTTGTATAAGGAAAAAGAGGCCCGGCAGCGTGCCGGCAAAAAACCGGTATACATGGTGCCGGCATATACAGAAATATTTGTCACGCATCCCGGTAAAGATGCATCCGTAGCAGCAAGAGTGACTAATTTGAAGGAATCTGTACCCTTTGCCTGGAAGCGGGATAATGTATGGTATTTTGCGCGCGCGGAATTTTACGGGGATATATCCCTTATAATTGCCGACCTGTTTTATGAAATTTTGGGCGGGCATGGGAGTGCGCCCGGCCAAGTACTGCTGAGAATAGAAGACGTCAGCCCCTTTACCCCCCCGGAGAAACTCCGGGATATAATGGATATCGTAAATTCCTATGGCATACCCTATGCCGTTGCATTAAGTCCTGTAGGAATAAAGGATGGTCAAAGAAAAGATTTAAGTGAAGTGCCGGAGCTTGTTGCGGTGCTAAAAAAAATTCAGCATGGTAACGGGTGCGTTATTTTGCACGGGTATACGCACCAGAATAAATATTCACCGGTTTCGGGAGAAGGGTTCGAATTCTGGAATGCAGGGAAAGACGAGCCGATGCCCAATCCTGCGCAGTTTGCAAGAACGAGACTTGAAAAGGCACTGGAAGAATGTGCCCGGGCGGGCATATATCCCGTGGCATTCGAACCTCCCCATTATGCAATGTGCAGTAAAAGTTACAAGGTACTGGCCGAGTACTTTACACTTTTTTCGGGACAGGTCCAGGAATCGGACAAAACATACAAGACCAGTATAACTTTTCCATATACAATCAAGTCTCACCGCCTTTACGGGATGACGGTATACCCGGAAAATCTCGGTTACGTGGAGCCCGGTGATGTTTTAGCTGTAAGCAATATTCTTTATAAGGCACGCAAGCTGCAAGTTGTTCGGGGCTGCACGGCGGGAATTTTTTTTCATACTTTTATTTCCACAGATAAATTGGCCCGGTTAATAGAGGGGCTGGAGGCCACGGGGTACCGCTTTGTCGATTTAAGCACTGTTCCCCACCGGGTAAAAAGCAATCATGTGCAAATTACGGTTGATGGAGAACAGCGGCTTATTGAAACGGATATAGAATTGCCGGGGGAAAACCAAAAACAGGTTAACTTCCTTGTTTCGGGAATGAACGTATTGGTAATGGGCCTCCTTTTAGTAACCATCGTACTGGTATATATAACACGGCGCAACATACAAAAGCGCCGCCGTTTTTACGAGGAGGAATGAACCATAGCTACGGAATTAAACTATGCTGACTGGTTTTTTATCATTGCCCTTACCAATACGTGGCTGGTGTTGTTATATCATATCTTTCTTATTTTTGGCGGATACCGTTATTTTTTAAAATCGCTGTCATATTCCCCCATTATAGACGATAACCGGTGTCCCCTGGTTTCAATATTGATACCTGCCCATAACGAGGATAAGGTGATAGGAAGAACACTGGATGCCCTTTCACGGCTCGACTACCCGCAGAAAAAACTTGAGATTATTGTCATTAACGACAGTTCCACCGACCATACGGGCCGGGTGCTGGAACAGAAAAAAAAGAAGCTGCCTCACTTGAAAGTGGTAACTATAGAACCCCCGCTGGGAGCGAAAGGAAAGTCTCATGCTTTAAATAACGGGCTAAAAGAAGCAAAAGGCGAGTTCATAGCGGTGTATGATGCGGATAATACCCCCGAGAGGCCTGCCCTCAGGTATTTAATCGATTATATGCTGGGGGACGATGCAATTGGTGCAGTTGTGGGGAAATTTCGCACCCGTAACCGCGATGCAAGTATGCTTACCCGTTTCATAAACATTGAAACCCTCAGTTTTCAGTGGCTCTGCCAGGCGGGACGTTACCACTGGTTCCGTTTAACAACCATACCGGGAACCAACTACATAATCAGGCGCAAGATACTGGATAAGCTTGGCGGCTACAATGTCAAGGCACTTACCGAAGACACGGAAATAACGGTTAGGGTGTACAGCGAGGGATATTATATTGCTTGGGCGCCCCATGCAGTTACCTGGGAGCAGGAGCCGGAAAGCATTTCAGTTTGGGTTAAACAGAGAACCCGGTGGGCAAGAGGGAACATGTGGGTGGCCGGTTACTATTTAAATAGGCTTTTTAACTTGAAAAACAGGCGGATTACTTGGGACATCTTATATTTTGTTTCAGTATACTTTGTTTTTTTCAGTTCCATAGTTGTTTCCGATGTAATTTTTATTTTAAGTTTAATGGGCCTTATCAGCCTGACAGTAGGTGGCCCGCTCCTGGTTCTCTGGCTTATGGCTTATTCCCTCTTTATTTTGGAAACGTTTATCTCCTTGAGCCTTGAACGGGGAGAGGTTTCCTTAAAAAATTTTCTTTATATCTGCCTTATGTACTTTACTTACTCCCAGCTTTGGCTGTACCTGGTATTTAGGGCGATCTGGATTTCATTTCGCGATAAAATAGAGGGAAAAGCCTTTTACTGGGATAAAACGGAGCGGTCTGAGCTATGAAATTAAAACACCTGGTATTACTGGCGTTAGCATTGTTCATTATGTACTTTCCTGGTATGGCCAACGCCGGGCCGTTACCCCATGCAAAAATATATAACCTGCAATTGTTCCAGGAAGACAAGGTGCTCAATAGCCCAACCAACCGGGAGTCGTACTGGATAGAATTCAAAAATGGAATCAAGCCCGGGGGCAAGATGTTCGTTGACCTGTGGTATTCGTACTCTCAAACAATTATACCTGAATTATCTACGATAAGTGTTTTTTTTAATGATGTTCCCCTGGGAAGCCGCTACTTAAAAAAGGTAGAATCAATGCCGGTAAACTGGCGAATAGAAATACCCCCGGAAATTGTAAATAAGGGTTTTAATGAATTGCGTATAATGACGACCCAGCGCAGTATAGAGGAACTATGTCAGGATGTGGACAATACGGCAAACTGGCTTATTATTCATGCCAATTCTGTTCTGCACCTGGAGCTGGAAGAAGAGGAATATAGCTTAAAGAACTACCCTTATCCTTTCCTTGACTCCCTGGGTCATGACAGTGTCAATTCTATATTTCAAGCTCCTTCCAAGCCGGAGCCGTACGAAATTGAGGCTATTCTACGCCTGGCCGGTGACTGGGGCCGGCGGGAAAGTACGGGTAATTTTAAAAAAATTGGCGTAAGGACCGGCGTGAATGATAACCTGCGGTCACCAAGGGTAATGGTAGGGCATATAGAGGAATGGAATGATGAAAAAGCTTCCTTACCTAGCGGTACGGGAATTGTATCCCTGTACCGGAACCCTACCGCGCTTCTTGTGTCAGGCACTGACGAAAAGGGGTTGGCCAGGGCTTCAAAATCCCTTACCAGGCCCCAAATCGTCCGGCAATTCCAGGGTAACACGGAATTTGTCATCGATGAGCCCGCTCCGGCCAGGGGAAGCAGTCCGACGGGAAAGTACACGCTGGAAGACTTGGGTTTTTCGGATATAGAGCTCAGCGGGGCTTTTCACAACAGGACTGGTATAATTGTAAGAAGGCCTGCGGGATACGAAGTAGGGACCCGGTCGCGGGTAAAACTATTTTTTCGCCACTCGGGAGCGCTCAAACCCGACCAATCGTGTGTAACCATCTATGTAAATGGCAGGCCCGTAAAGAGCCAGGTTCTTGATGCCAGCAACGAAGAAAACGGTATATTGGAAGTGAATTTTCCGCCCGGGGAACTGGATGCTGCATCATGGTTAATTGAATTTGCTTTTTACCATGATTTGGGCAAGGTGGATTGCTCCAAAAGATATGACGAAATTGCCTGGTCCGTGGTGGAGAAAGATACCACGATTTACCTTGCTCCGGGGAAGGCTGGTAACAATAAAACCATGGACGGTTTTCCTTTCCTCGGTAACATTAATAATAATGGGACAGTAAAAGCCACGATGTGGCTTTCGGAAAAACCTACAGATAATGAGCTTTCTCTGGCGGCATTGATAGCCGCACTGGCAGGCCAGGACAATCCTGCAACAATTGAATGGAAAGTTATAACGGGGTCAAAGATTCCTCCCAAAGAAAGCTACGATGCCTTAATTGCCCTGGGGTTTACCGGGGAGACGGAGCGCTGGAACGCGCTGGAAGATTATCTTTCCGTTAACCCGCACGAAAACGGCAAGTTTACCAAAAAAGAAAACATCGACGTAATGTATTCTGCTCTAGAGGAAGCTGTTCTGTGCCAGGCTTTACAATTTACGGGCGGGAAAACGGGCTATGCCTTTATGGTACCCGGTGACGAACAGATGCAAATACTAAAAAACATACTCGCTGATACAGATAGGGCCGGCGAGCTGGGTGGAATTTTATCCTTGGTTGACAAGCAGGGGCAAATTATCCCGGTCTCCGGCGTGGAGCAGCCGGGGCAGCGGCCGGCCAAGAATCCTTACCTGAGAAAGGTGGAAGGAGCAACCTGGGCCTATGTGGTGGTGTTTTTAACTGTAATCTTTGCCACCGGTTTAACTTTGTGGCTTGTAAAGAGACGGGTTAGGTGAGGTGTATATGCGCAAACTTATTGTACTGATTGTAATAATGGGGCTAAGCATAGTTGGCTTTTTTTACTTATTATCTGCGGGTACTTCGGGCTCAATTCAGCATGAAGTTGCAAAAATTGTCGGCAAGTTTGGCGATAAAAATTCCGGAACCGGGCAGTTGCCGGTGCAAACTTTAAAAACGGCGGACAGGGATTTATTAATACAGGTTGTAAACAATGTTTGGGCGGGTATATATCCCGTTGAAAAAACAGGTGCGCCACTAAATATTACGCCGGAAGAGCCCGGGCAGGTACCGGCGGAAAGCACTAAAAAGGAAGGCGGTTTAATTACAAATAAAGAACCCGGCTATATAATAAGCCTTGGAGCTTATAGCACTTATGAAAATGCCCTTACTGCCAGCAGCCGGTTTAAAAAGTATACCACCAGGGTTGTAAAAGGCATGCAGGATAAGTACTACTTTGTAATTTTAGACACGGTATTTGCGGCAAAGCATGATGCTGTTTTTTTCCAAAAAAAATTGAATGAAGAAAACATTGTAAATGTAATTAAGCCTAACAAATGGGCACTTTAACAGGTTAACATTTTTTGGCTTCTTCTAATGCCGAATGTTTATAAGCTACCGGAGAAAAAATATTTAAATCTTATAATAAGGGGGGTATTTATGGCAGCAGAACTGGGAGCACACGAGGTAATGGAACTACACGAGGTTTTAACGGATATTATCGACTGAATTAACCAATTTCAACTTTACCGTTCTTATGCAAGGGACCCTCAGTTAAGAAGGATCTTGGATAACCAGATCAATTTTATGACCCAGGAATGTAAGCAGCAGTAGCCAGAGAGCTTGGTGTTCATCACACTACCCTTCATACATGGATTAACCAGTATAAGCAACATAAAGAAGATGCTTTTCCCGGAAGCGGCAATCTTAAGCCTGAAG
>JAALLR010000335.1_pt1 | contig 12452 bp, 18 predicted proteins | sample 7245931 | NCBI WGS metagenome assembly JAALLR01 (sample SAMN13049201, study PRJNA578106) | oil field metagenome | isolation source: filtered produced water from oil reservoir B9 | place: USA:offshore Texas | collected 2016 | reverse complement strand
TTAACTCCGAGCATTCTTCGGCTATAGCTTTTAATCCAGATCTAGAGTTATCCAAGCGTTCAAAACGTTGTCTAAGCATTCAGTACACCCTCTTCGTTTGCTTCCTCTTCTTGTTGTTCTAACCATATTTTTAGGTCTCTTATTAGCTCTCTTTTCCCACCCTCAGCCCAAAATCGCCTTTCATCTGGGAAATCCTCTGGACTTGGAAATTGATCAGGAAACATTTCATCTAATTGCTTTATTAAATCAACTGATAGCAAAGGTATCTTCAATTTAACACCACCTTAGTAAGATAAAAAGGAGCTAGCGACAGGAGTCGAACCTGTGTAGGCTATATACGGTATAGCTGCATTACCCCACGCTAGCTCTTCTAAAGGAGGAAGTTCCCTAAGAATTCTTCCCCACAGACTGTAATTAATTATAGTGTGTCTATCTCACAGGTCCCCGAAGTACACGCAAATGTAACTTCATTGCTTTTACTAGTTAGACTCTCTAAGTTAGCAAAAAGTTCAACTTTGGGTTTTTCGAAGTAATTCTCCCACTCTTTGAGTCTCTCATAGTAATCTTCTTCGGTAAGTTTCTTGTAGGGTGCTTGGGGATAGTCGCTAACTTCTGGTAGGAAAGTGATGCCAATGACATCTTGAAGATTCTCTTGTAACCATTGCCCCAATAGGTCCCATTCGTTATCTTTCACGGTTATAGTACAAGACGGGTTATGATCCGTCCAGTACTCAGAGAACATCTTGTAATACTCAAGTTGGTCTATTAGGTCCCTGTCTTTATGATTTGGTATACTAAGCGGAAACTCCATGACTAAAGTCTCAGAGTTCCCAGAGTCCCCCTCAAAGTGCACTGGAGCTTTCCTCAGGGTTTCCACAAGGGGATCGTGTTTGTGTATTCTGAGACGTCTTAGGTAATACTTTGAGAAACTTGGGTGTAATCCTGAAGTAGTCCCTAAGATTTGACTCGTAGTTCCACTGGGTTTCACTGTGGTTACCGCTGTAAAGTTTAGACCCATAATGTTGCCTAAAAGTTCAGCGTATTCTCTGGCCTCTTTGTGTAACTCTTGGAGCCACACCTTAGCTTCCCCCGAGACTTCTCCAAGTATCTCATGGGTTCTTAAGCCAGTTAAAGATACACCCAAGAGTGGCTCCTTCTTGGCGTTCTCTAGCCACTTAGGGTTAAACAGGTTCTCTGGATAATTCTGGGACTGAAGGGCTCCAAGGAGAGTGGCTGCCTTAACTTTTTCTTTGAGAAAATCTAAGGTATCTCCAGGTTTTACATTAACTTCAGTTAGGTTACAAAACTGAAATGGGCGTAACAAAATTTCACCGCAGGGGTTCACCCCTAATAGTCCCTCTTCGGGTTCCCTTCCAACCTCTTTGAGTCTCTCTTGAGCTTTCTCTCGATTGAATATTCCTGGTTCACCAGTGCCGTTTTCTCTTAGATACTCGATGTACCTTGAGATACCTAAATTGTTCATATCTGTTACACTTATATTACTATAGCTTCTCCATGGCTTTACACTCCAGAAATCCTTGGGTTTCAACTTAAGGGCATCTTTGGATTCCGCCAGAGCTATACACGCTGATCTCCTTACACCACCTGAAATCACGGCGTAAGCTATGGAGTTAGCTAGGTCAAAGACTTCTTCAGGGCTCCATGGTTTCCCAGCTCCAACCTCGAAGAGCTTTATAGCCTGCTCAAAGAGAAACTTTAGTGGCTCAGGTCCACTGGCGGTTCCACCAAAGGTCTTAAGTGGAGTACCCGCTGGACGTATCTCGGAGTAATCTATGTCTGGTATAAGTCCCTCATTGAGCAACTCTAAGAGAGCCAAAAATGAGTCCCGCCAGCCTTCCTTTGAGTCAGCTACAGTTATCTTTATGTCAGACTTAAGGACTCTCTTGGGCCTCTTGGGTAACCCTGAGATTGCTTCGGGTTCTATAGAGTACCCTACACCAACCCCTAGCATCAGCAACATTAACATGTCCGCAAAGTCCCTATAGCTCTCAAATACAAGATAGCTACAGTTATACAAAGCTTCTGGATACAACTCTAGTGGTCCCCCAGCGGTCGCTAGGGCTCTCATAGATCCCACCAGTTCTTTCTCTTTGAACAACTCTATGGCTCTCTTAAAGTCATCTTTAAGTTTCTCTGGGACTCTTGGGGCAAAATAGGTTTCATAGCGTCCCACAGCGTCACCCCAAGATTCACCCTGGGTTCTAGCATAGGTTCTCTTGAAGATCAGATCCGAGTACATATTGGTTATTTGGGACTCTAAGTATCCTTGGGTTCCTTGAGTTCCTTTAGTTTCCTTTAGTTCCACTTTGTTACCTCCTTTGGTTATCTTTGAGTAAACACAGGATATACACTTGGTTCCTCTTGGGTTACTTTAAGATCACTCTAAGTTACTCTGGGTTAATCTAGTATAACACTTAGATAGATCTTATATTAATCTTGTTTTTGATCTTAGTTTTATCTTTAGTATTACTTAAAGTAATCTATAGTATCTTATAGTATCTCTTAGAAAATATATATATATATATATAATATATATTTTCTCTTTTCTTAATCTTATTTTCTTTTCTCTTTTAAAACTTCTAAGAGGACTCTAATATTAGAGTTTAAAACTCAGAATTAATCAAGGTTTCAATTTCGACTAAATTCTAAGTGTAATCTAGAGTCCCCTGTGTTAATCTAGTGTTAGTAGAGTTGGCTGTGTTAAACTTTGGGTGTCTTTCCGCCAGGCAGGCATTGCGAGGTATACGTCGGTTTCCTATAGCTACACCTTGGTATCCACTGTGTAATTCTCAAAGATTTCTGGTTCTGCGCTTAGAACAACTATAGAGTCCCTGAGTTCCTTTGTGTTAAACTCAGAGTCATCTTTGGGATCTGGAAATTTTCCATAATAAGCTGGTGTTAACAAAGAGATCTGTCTTAACTCTAGGGTTTTAAGTAACTCATTTTTATCCAGCTGAAGTGCCACAATGGAACTCATTGAAGCCCCAAATATTCTAGAGGCTTCAAGGACATTTATTAAGTCTCTCACGGTATACACTGGTTCATAATCTTGGTCTAACGGAAAGGGACTTAGGGTAATCTTGGGGATACCAGAGGAACCCATGGTATACAAAACTTCGTTAATGGGAAAGAGAAGGGGTCCATCGGGACCCCCTGTAATTATTTTGACCCCAGAATTTGGAAAAAGTTCAATAAGTTCTGTAAGTAGCTCCCTAATTGTCATTGGCTATCAGCTTCTTTTTGTAAAAACCTAAGAGTATCTCTTTCTTCTGCTAGCTCTTGAATTCCCTTCTTAGCTAACCTTAGGTTCCTTTTGAGTTCTTTAATTTGAGTCTTTAGGTGTGTGATTTCATCTCTAAGTTCTCTTATTGTATGCTCTTTTTCCTCAAGTTTAATTTGGAGTTCTTCGTTAAAATCCTTTAGAAAGCCATTATCAATAAATAGCTCTAATGCATGATCATTTAGCATCCTGTGTTCTCTCTTCAGGTTCTCTAAACGTTCCTCGTATTTATCCACTAGTTTCTCATAGTCTACCATAGGTTCATTTTCCATCTTATCCCTCCTTAAGTTAGAGCCCTAAATAGAGCTCTTTAGATAACTCTTTGACTTCCATGTTTTTCTCAAGCTTTGAAGCTATCAACCAAGCCGATTGGAACTCTTCGTTCTCTGTAGGCTCTTCTTTCTCAAAGTAAATTTTGTACACTTTATATCCAAACAGATATAACATAGGGTTTAGAAAGATTAAATCTGTCTCAATGTAAAAATAACCAACGACGATAAGTAAAACTATTAGGCTTATAGCTGCAGCTATTTGGTTCTCTGGTAGTACAAAAGGAAACAAATAGACAATAAAATAGTTAAATATTTTAGATGTATCTGGTTCAGTAGCTACAAAGGGTTTAGCACTAGTTTCACTATTAGACTGAGCTGAAAATTGTAAAATTAAGAAGCCTAAGATTATGACTATAGTTAAGCTAATAGTTGCTACTCCCAGGGGCTCACCAGGGTAATTCAGAGATGCAAAGAGAAATAGTGGTACATTTGCGAACAAATAAAAGAACACCTTGTAGAACCCATTAATCATCTTTGAGACCCCCTTGGGTTTCCTCATAGGACCCAGTTATTTCATTTCGGAGCCTTATAATGTCAGCTATGAGGTCATCAGGTTCCCAAAGTCTAACTTTGTGTTCCTTTGGGTCCCAATGGTTCTCGTCTAGTATAAAGGCAAACCTAGCGTTCAGCAAAGCATCATCAGCCGTAAGACCTTTGGACTCATAAAGTTTCACTATTTCTCCCCACAAAGTATAAGCTAAGAAAGTAGGAGACGTGTTGAAATCCCTAAATGCAACATCAAGGTCTCCCCATAGTTCCTCAACGAACCTTTTAGCTTTCTTTTGCCCAAACCCAGGGACCCCGCTGTATCCATCTCCAGGGTCCCCAGAGATAACCTGTTGCAAGAAGAACTTAAAGCCATCTTCAGGGGACACAGTGTACCTCTGGTTCTTAGCCCAATTCACGTGTACCCCTGGGACCTGGTCTAGGTCCTTGTCAATACTCGCTAAGATACTATTATCGTCCATCAAGATACTCAAGAGGTCATCAGCTTCCAACACGTCCTCTTGGGCTATCTCAAAGTAATAACTAAGGGAATTCTTGAGGTCTCCAAGGAGCACTGGAGGGTCAACTTTACGTCTAGCAAGCTTGTATTCTCCTAGCTCCTTTCTAAAGTTCTTACGCCCGGTTAAGCATAGTACCTCGCTGGTAGCCCCCGTGGCAACTTTGAGGTCACCCACAAAGTCCCTCAAGTCGTTCACAGCGTCCTCCAATTTGTCAACCACAAGTTCACCAAAGGGTTTACTCTGGTGCCTAAAGGCCATTCGGTACACAAGGATATCAGCATCTATCAATAGTTTCATAATTGCCCACCCCATCTCTCACCATGATATTTTGCTTCAATGCTTTTAAAACTTTCTACAATTTCATTAGAATGTAGTAAGATCCACTGAATCATTGTATAGTCTGTGTATCTAGGGAGTTTAATTGTTTGAAAGAGCAACGGGTTTGCACACTGAATTTCCCATCCATAGAATCTATTGGCTTTATAATCCCCCATAGCGTTTAATACACAACCGTTATTTAAGTATATATTTATCCAAAAAAACTCTGTATCTGGGTTGAAAACTTCTATTGGTTCTGTATAAAATCCTTTTGGAATATAGTCTTTGAGTTCTCTAAATAAATAATCAAATTTGCTAGCTTTTTCTCTAACATCTATCATACTCATTCCCCCTTTTTGGAGTTTTTATAAGGTCCTCAATAATTTCTAAGTGGTATGCAATATTACCCCAGTTGTCTAGCATGTTTCTTATCTCATCTTTAGCTATTTTCCCATATATTTCAATAGCATAAAAAGACCTTTCTTCTGGTGGAAACTTTTTGTCAAACAAATACCATCGAGTAAATTCTGAGGTTTCAACAGTTCCAACTCCATGTAATTCAAATCTATTATCCAGAGGCACTATAGCCATAAAATAATCAGAGCCATCATCAAGATATTTAGCTAACAAGTCATATCTGTGTGGGATATAGTGCCTAGCTTCCCCGACGGCTCTAATCCAAGCTATGTGTTTTTCCAAAGAATCAACCATGTTATTCATCCTCCTCTTCACCTGTATCTGGTACCATTAGTTCCTCGGCTTTTCTCAAAAGGCGACTTATTTTCTTCCAGTTATCCATAAGACTCTTAAGGTCTCTATAGCTGTCTGGGCCATAAAATGGTAAATCAATATGAACCTTTAAGTCAAAGAAATGGGATGTCTCTTTGTTGTGCCACAGCTTCCACCCATAGAAGTAATCATTGTCTATATCTCCTTGGCCCTCTAGAATCCAACCATTAGTTAAATTAATTTTACATTCTACATAGGGAGTTAGAGGATTATCTACATCTTCATGCTCAATCTTAAAGTGTTCTGGGACAATTTTTCTTAGTTCTGGGATCAGCTTTTCCCAAGCTTTTCGCTTATCAATGATCTCAATATCCATGATATCTTTCCCATCTTTCCAAACGAACTTTTTGGTTTCCTCGGGTTCTGTTTTCATAGCAACACCTCCAGTTTAAATTTTAGTCAATCTTTATACAATCTTTAGAAACCTCTGTGTCCCCAAGACTTATAAGGGCATTCTCCACGTAGACCAACAGATGGGCCAATGCTCCTCGCTCGTACGAATGGGGTTCTAAAAGTTTTGTTGTATTATGAATTTTAGTTATAGCTTTTTTGAGAAACAATTTAGCTTGTTCAATGTCAACTTCTTGGTTTTCCATAATACTACCCTCCTTTCTAATTTGCCCAATTTGGTGTCTAAAATGCCCCAGGATGGATTTTTATATAGTTACTAAGGTAATCTATCAGAACGTATATCTCAAACCATCCTAGGGGCTCTAGCGAAGAGGTAAAATTGGTAACCATCATTAATTCTACAAAAGTTTAACTTTGAGTCAACTTTTAGACACCTTTTGGTCTCTTTGCCTCTCTTCAAGCATCTCTTCGATTTCCACAAAGTCAAAGTAGCTATCAATCGTGGTGTCAATATTGTTATCTACGAGTTCGTCAAAGAATTCTAGGTTATCTAGAGATTCCCCGTCGAAAATATTAGATAACCTTGCGTTTTCTCTAGCTAAATCCCAGCCTAACATCAAGCCTGTCTTTAAGAACCACCTAGCAGCCTTCTCGAATTCTTGGTCAGTCAAGGTAATCATCCACCTTTAATAATAAATTTTGGAAATCCATCATATACTGCTCTGGTAATAATTCGAACGGGGTCTTGAACCAGTATTCTTCCTGTTTACTGAAATAATATGGGTACCTTTTGGAGATTGTATATTCAATTTCGTCCCACAGTGGGGTGGCGAGTACATATTGGTCGTTTGGATCTAGTACAAATCGAAACCAAGGATCCCTTAAATAATCTCTCCACATATCATAACTAAGCCATGAAGCTCTTTGAAGAGATACAACAGGTGCATTGCTAAAATCCGATGGTTTGTATTGACCTATTAAAGGGGTGCTCTCAACAACCTGACGGACAACCTCAAAATAGTTATAAATACTGGTTTCATGTAAAACTTCCATAGAAACATCAAATTTCCAGAGGTGTTGAGGGAAGCTTTTAAGAAACTCTACGAATTCTTCAGTCATCATCATCATCTTCCTCCTCATCTTCTTTTGGTGCCCATCGTTCAATAGCTGTATCTAGCATTTCTTTGAATTCATCAGCAGCCTCTTCTGAAAGGAGGCAAAACGGAATTCTAAACCAAAGCTCATGTGTTGGTGTAAGGTTAAACGGATAATCTGTTTCTATGTACATATTACCCATCCACAAATATGGCCACACCTCAACGCATTGGTTCATCAGGTTAAATCGAAATACAAATCCCGGAGATAATTGCCATATTTCCCAAAGTTCATCACTAAGTGGGTGTTTGCCTTTAGGGAACTTATAAAGAGGCTCTGGATCATTAAGCCACTCTTCCCATTCTTCTTCTTTGCCTTCGTTTAATGCTTCCCCCGCTTTATCAGCTTTGGGGTTTCTGATATCTTCAGTGGTCAAAGTGCCCCTTAGTGGGCCCCAAGCTTTGATACCAGCATCAACAGTTTTTTGTACGGCTTCAATAAATGTATCAACAATTTTTCCATGTAGTCTCCCGTCACCTATGAGGCTTACTACAGGAGTAAGCCCAAAGCGTTCTCTGAGGTCGCTAATGTACCCACTAAACTCTTCAGTTGTCAAAATATTCACCCCTGATTTTCTCTTTGAAGCTTTCTACAAGGTTTATCAAAGTGTTCTCAGCGACCCCATCGAATATCTCTTGGTTTTCTATTGGATCCAACTCGGCAATTTCTGGGTCATCAAGATTATCTTGGAGAAACCCAAAGCCGATAATCATACCAGATTTGTAAATGTAAACCAAGAGCCTCACAAATTCTTCTGGGTGCTCATTTATCAAGTTTACTAAGAGTTCCATGGTTTCCTTATCTTCCATAATAACACCTCCTAAATTTTTAAGAAATACAACCCACCAAAAATCTCAACGCTATGCCCTCTATTTTGCCCTAGGATGAATTTTTATATAGCTACTAAGGTAATCTATCAGAACGTATGGTTGAAATCGTCCTAGGGGCTTATACAAAGAGGTAAACTCCGAAACACTGATTTAATCTAAAATCATGTTTTTAATTATGGCTTAGCTTACTTATTTGTACCTTGATTTGCATCTTAAATTATGCAATTGCATATTTATATTTACACTTGCATATTACAATTTATATTGTATAATTATCTAATGAGTCTCATACCAGTTGTTACCAATCTGAGCTTTACCCTGCATGGGGCACCTGAGATTATAGTATTGTCCAGCTAGAGAAATAGACTTTTCCGCAAGTTCAGCAACTAGCTTAGCATACTCTTCTTTCACTTCGAGTTGAAACTCATCATGAATGTTAGCAACATATTTTACACCATCTCCAATTGTCAACCCTGCGTCTCTAATTTGTTGGTCTAAAATTACTAAAGCTCTTTTCATGACTATTGCCCCAGCTGATTGAATAATACGATTTAGGGCTATATATGGTTTGGGCACGGAGATTATCACACCATCTAGAGTCTTTATTTGTGATGTCCTTTTTGCTTTATCCATGGCAGCCTTAAGGAGATACTTTAGGGCTGGGATATTCTTTAAGTATTCTTTGCGTATCCTTTTGCCTAACTCTTGGTCTCCCCCAAGTTGTTTACCTATCGTCGCATCCCCGGCTCCATAGATAAAAGCATAAATAAACGTCTTAGCTTCAGCTCTAGTTTTTAATCCGGCGGCTACTCTGTTTCTCTCGTGGATATCTCCTTGGGAAACCTCTTTGGCAAACTCTCCGTGGTCCCAAGGATACAAATAGTGTGCTAAAAGACGAAGTTCTAGTTGCTCAGCGTCTACTCCGACTAGTTTGTGCCCCGGAGGAACAACAAACAACTCCCTGAACTCTTTGCCATATTCTGTGTGTGAACTCGGGACTTGAGCTAAGTTAGGAGAATAATGAGACATGCGCCGACTCACAGTGCCCAGTGTATCTACCTTTCCATGTATTCTTCCATCGTCTCCAACACACTTTAGGAGAGCCCCAGCACCTTCGGCTAACTGTGAGATACGCTTCTCTAACAAGAGGTATCTGGAAATTAGTTTAGCTTCAGGAAAATCTAAAGTTACCAAGATTTCTTCGTCAACTTTAGGTTTCCCACTTGGGGTTTTAATTTTTGGGTCCCAATCGTATTTCTCTTGGAGTCTTTCAGCTATCTGATCCCGACTAGAAGGATTAAATATTTCCGTAACAATCTTGGGATCACCAGCCTTTATACCTTTATTTCTATTGTCCCGAGCATAGTATCCTATAGTTTTTTGTTTAGGTGGGAACACCCTTTGTAACTCTGAGTTCACTGTTACCATTTCGTCATATAGTCTACCTAGGAGTTCTCTAGCTCTGGCTTCATCAAAGAGGAACCCAAAGTTCTCTTGGAGCCAAATTATACGCCTAACTTCCTGCTCCATTTCTAAGGCATCTCTTGGTACTCTCCCAGAGGTCTCTAAGAAATTCCAGAGAGCCATAGTAACTCTGACGTCCTGGGCACAATATTCCATCATTTTCTCAAAGTTTTCTTCGGTTACCTCATAGTTCTCTTGCTTTCCGGTATCCTTTTTTAATACCCCCAAGCGGTATCCCCAAGCTTCCAGTGTGTACTTACCTCGATACTTAGGGGGTATATGAGTTACGTTCTTATCATAGTTATATATGTCGGTTTCAAAGAGTTTACTAGCTATTAAGGTGTCGTAGATTTTCTTTGAGGTAAACGTTGGGTAGAACTTTTGGATAACCGGAATATCAAAGGTTATAACATTATGCCCAACAACAAGATCAGCCTGAGATAAAAGCTGTACTGCCTTATCTAAATCTGTGAATACCCTTACTTTTCCCTGAAGAGTCCCAATGCCTATAAAATGTATCTTTGTTATATCATCAAGTTTCAAGGCATCAGTCTCTATATCAAAGAAAAGTACATTTGCATTACTCATCATCGTTCTCCTCCAACAATTGAGTAAAGTATACACTTAAGATACTGGTTGCGTCTTTAAGAGCTTTTAGTGTATCTCTTGGAATCTCTTCCCACTCTTCATATTCTCGAGAAGTATCTTGAAAGCTTATATACACTTGCCCTTCGTTTCGATCATGTTCTACTAATAATATAAATTCTCCCATAATCAAACCTCCTTAAAAATCTTCCTCGAAAGTGGTACTCTGAGTATCCTTCTCTTCTTCAGTTTCCTCTGTTTCATCTTCAAACTGATTCAGCATGAAACTCTGAGTTTCTTGAAGAACACCAGAGCGTCCATCAATAATACTGCATACCCCAGTGTTACCATATAGACGGTCCTTAAGTATTCTTACTTTTGTTTGAAACCTAGCGTCTAAGTTATTAGCTTGGGTATTCCTTTCTAAACCTATAACCACATCTGCAAGTTGTTTTATACTTCCGGAGCCCCTGAAATGTTCTAGAGTAACTCTTCCACCCTCTTCGTGGTGCTCCTCTCCCTTCATATTCAGATGGGATACAGCTATAACACCAATATTTAGGCTTTTTATCAGAATGCGTAGTTGGTTCAATAAACTGTCAATTGCCCTTCTTTCATTTAAACTTTGGTCAATTCCATAGGTAAGCATTGTGATGTGGTCCAGGAATATAAACTGGGTGTCATAAATCTTTACTATCTCTTTTATTTTCTGGATAACCTGCTCTGGGCTCAGGAAGCCAAAGTGATCCATCATAACTATTCTATCTTTAAACTTATCATAACTTTTCAGGAAGTTTTCCTCTGAAACAATAGTTCTATCCAAAAACAGGTCCCCTAGCTTTACTTGGTTATCTCGGGCGATAAACCCAAGGGTACTCATTTCGTTAGTCTCTTCAAAAGCTAAGTATCCTATTCTCAGTTCTGGGTAAGTAACCAAAAGATCATACGCTAGGTGCCTTAAGAATGTACTCTTACCTACCCCAGTACCCGCCCCAATAACCACTAACTCATTCATTCGGAAGCCATTGAGGAACCTATTGAGTCCCTCGTAGCTCGTGTAGTAAACTAGTTCAGGTGGGGTATTAATAAGGTTATCTATGGGTATATCTTGGATAGTCCTGATATCCTCCGGTTTCCATTTCTGGGCTGACATGACTAACTCCTTGACTTTCTGGGGTCCATCGTTTACTAACACTTCATTGGCATCTTTGCGTTCACTTATGATAACATAAGATTTCTCAGGGTCTAATATTTCTAAAACTTCTCGCTTAGCCTGTCTCCCTGGGTCATCATTGTCAAACCATATGATAACCTTTTGAAACTCTTCGATGAACTCAAGGTTCTCTTTGATATACTTTGGGGCACTTTGAGCCCCGTTTGGCACTGATACTACAGTGTAGACCGGGGGAAGACACTGGGCTACACTACAGGCATCTATCTCCCCCTCAGTGATTACCAGAGTTGTCGCCGACTTGTCTTTGGTCTGTGAGCCAAAGAGGGGTAAACTCTTAGTGTTACCTCGCCAAAAGAATTTCTTATCAGGAGTTCTAAAATGCTGAGCTATAACATCTCCAGTTGGACTAAAGTAATTAGCCACTAATAACACTTGCCCATTTTCTCTATGAATGCCCATAGAATATTTCTGGAGAATATATGCACTAAGTTTTCTATTAGTTACATCAGCATAGTTAAGAGGTACCGGGGTAAACTTTTGGGGCTCTTGGATTTCTTCAGGTTCTTTCACTTCTGTTGCCTCCTTGTCTTCCTCAATTTCTCCCGGGGCAAAATAGGTCCCACAGGAGAAACAATACGATGAACCATTACTATATATAGCTCGGGCATCACTAGATCCACACTTGGGGCACGCAGCGTGCTCAAGGAACTCAGCTTTTACCTCAGGTTTCATACAGGTTCTCCATTAAGTATCTCTAAGATACGCCCAGCTTGATAGACGGTATTATTGTAGTCCCCAAGTGCATGATACTTGATACTATGTTTTATCATAGGGCTTTCTTTTTCTTTATACAGAAAACTAACTGCATAATAATCTGGTTCTTGAAGGATCTGTACAGTCCACCCAGGTTTCCCTATGATTGATTCTTTGATGTAAATCTCAAAGTTAGTTATGACTGGGCTGTATAACAATTGAAATAAAAGTTTATCTATTGGCGGTAGTTGATTCTCTTCAACTGGAAATTCTCCCATAGTATTACCTCCTTTAATTTAATCTTCCTCATCATCATGTATTAACCAGCGAATTAATAAATAAGGCAACGAAACTATCCAAGTGAAACCGATTGTTACATCTAGTAACACCATA
>JAALLR010000410.1_pt1 | contig 12474 bp, 10 predicted proteins | sample 7245931 | NCBI WGS metagenome assembly JAALLR01 (sample SAMN13049201, study PRJNA578106) | oil field metagenome | isolation source: filtered produced water from oil reservoir B9 | place: USA:offshore Texas | collected 2016 | reverse complement strand
GCATCTTCTTGTGGTTCCATAACTTCACCATTGCCAGAAATTAAAAAGATATTTTCTTTGTCGGCAACCAACAATAATGCCTCAAGCCTTCTAAGTGCTTTGTCCATGCGCCATTCTTTAGTCAGTTCCACAGCTGCTTTCATAAGATTGCCGTGTGAAGACTTATACTTTCCTTCGAATCTTTCATACAAAGCCAGGGCATCTGCTACGGATCCAGCGAAACCTGATATTACTTTTCCTTCGCCCAATCTTCGCACTTTTTTGGCGTTGCCTTTAAAAACTGTTTCTCCCATTGTTACTTGTCCATCACCACATATTACTGTTTTTCCATTTCTTTTTACTCCTAATATCGTTGTCCCATGAAAATCCATAAATTGTATTTCCTCCTTACACTCACATTTTTTACGTCTTTAGACTCTAAAAACTGTTTTAGCGCCCCTTCGCCCCGCTCCCCACCCATAAGGATAAAAGTTCTTTGTCTTTGCCCCACGCCATTCCTAAGGATAAAAGTTCTTTGTCTTTGCCCCACGCCATCCCTAAGGATAAAAGTTCTTTGTTTTTTGTCCCGCTGCCCACCCAAAAACACTTTGCTGCGCTATCGTCTATTCATTTTCAAAAACTGATTTTTGTGGGTTGTTTTAAATGATTTTTTATTATTATATCTATTAAATCATCAAAGCTGATTCCTGCAGCTATTGCGGATGTTGGAAGATCACTTAATTCTGTTAAACCTGGAACGGTGTTTATTTCCAAAACGTAAATCTCATCACCCTTTAAGATTGCATCGATTCTAAACATGTCTTTAAAAGTGAGTATCTTCATAACTTGATTTCCTATTTCATTTATTTTTTGTATGATTTTTTCAGGTGAATTAAGCTGTGGCTTGAGTTCAGTTAATCCGTTAGTATATTTTGCTTCATAATCGTAGAATTCTTTTTTTGGAATAATTTCAAGAATAGGTAGTAATATGAACTCATCATTTTTCTGAATATAAGATATCGTTATTTCGCGGCCTTTTATATATTCTTGAACCAGAACTTCCTGAAATTCTTTCAAATCTTTTTCTAAATAGAATTTGAATTCATTTTCGTTGTGGATGATGTATACGCCTTTACTTGATCCACTTTTTCTAGGTTTGATGATGAAAGGGTACTGAAAGGGCGGTGATATCAATTTGTTGGTTAGGATTGTTTGAGGCATTTGTATATAATTTTTAAATAGAGTATAGAATATAAATTTATCGTATGTGGCTACACATGTTTCAGAGTTAGAACATGTGTAGTCTATCCCTAATATGTCCAATAAAGAAGATAATCTTCCGTCTTCTCCGTAATCTCCGTGCACCACGTTGAAGGCGAATTTATAATTTTGAATTTTATTTATAAAATCGTCATCTATTAAATCCAGTATCAGTGGTTTATGCCCCAAATTACTTATGGAATTAAAAACATTTTTTGCACTTATAAATGCTATCTCTCTCTCTATAGATTTCCCACCTGTAATAATTGGGATGTCCATCGTTTTTTTCTCCTTTTTTACTTTCTACGTTTACTTTGTTAATTGTTTGATTTCTTCAATGTCAAAGTATGTTTTGTCTTTCTGACAGTATAACTTTTCCTTTCCTCTTGAGGTTTTGTAGAATAATGTTTCTCCACATTTGGGGCAATTGTACTCTGAAGGTTCGTACCAATACAATGTCCCACAAGAATCACATTTGAAATAAGTTTTTCCTTTTTTGCTTCTTAATTTTATTACATCACCGCCACAGTTGGGACACTTTCCTCGTGCTTTTACATTTCGAGTATATTTACAATCTGGGTAGTTACTACATGCTATAAATTCTCCAAATTTCCCGTGTTTTAATATGAGATCTCCACCACAGACGGGGCATTTTTCACCTATTTTGTTCTCTTCTTTGTTTAATTTTAAAGTTTCTTGTAGATATTCTTTTATGTATAATTTGTCTTTTATTGTCACTCCAAATGATTCCGCAGGAATTTTCTGAGTTTCCTTGCATTTCTCACAAGATAAATATAGACCGTATCGTCCAAAATTTAATTTCATGTTTTTACCACATTTTTCGCAAGGTACATCGCTTTCGTAATGTAAAATTTTTTGTTTATTTTTTATGTTATTTGAAGCAGTGGTAAGGAACTTTTCAAATTCTTCATAGAATTGCTCTAACACCACTTTACTTTTGTTTTTTCCATCTTCTATCTTATCAAGGTCTTCTTCCATGTTTGCGGTGAATTTTACGTCAACTATCTCTGGGAAATATGCTTCCAAAAAATCAGTTACCACAAAACCCGTAGTTGTAGGTCTCAAGGTACTTTTTGATATTTTAGAAACGTATTTACGCTGCAAAAGTGTAGATATTATTGTTGCGTATGTTGACGGTCTTCCGATTCCTTTGGATTCTAATTCTTTTATCAATGTTGCCTCTGTATACCTATTTGGCGGATTAGTCTCTTTTTCTTCGAATTTTAATTGGTCGTATGTGATCTTATCATTTTTATCTATTTCAAAATTTACTTCTTTATTGTTAGCATTCCAGAATCTTTCAAATCCATCAAAGATACATTTTTTGGACGTTATTTCAAATGAATATTTGTTGGTGTTGTCTTCTATAGTATATGTTTTTTCTAAATATCTTGATGGAGCTGATTGAGACGCCATGAATCTATTCCAAATAAGGGTATACAATTTTAAATGGTCTGATGAAATTAACCTTTTTGCATTGTTAACATCCATATTGATATCTGTAGGTCTTATAGCCTCGTGAGCATCTTGAACGTTGGATTTTTTGTTTTTAGATAGGTAATGTCCTACGTAATCTTTTCCATAATTTTTTTCCAAATAGTTAATAGCTGCTTGTTGAGCTTCGTTTGAAACTCTTGTAGAGTCAGTTCTCATGTAAGTAATAAACGCAATACTTCCTTCACGGGTTTCCACACCTTCATACAAATCTTGCGCGATTTTCATTACTTTAGATGAACTCCAGTTAAAAGTTGAAACTGCTGTTTGTTGTAGAGTACTGGTAATAAATGGTAAAGGAGGTTTCCTTATTGTTTCCTTTTCTTCTACATTCACTAGTTTAAAATCCTTGTCTTTTAAATATTCAAAGATTTGGTCTTTTTTTGTTTTTGTTATACTTTCGGGTTTTATTTTTTTACCATCCTCTTTTGTTAGAGGAATATTTTGACCTTTGTGCTCAAGGTAGATATTATAATATTTTTTTGGTTTGAAAGAAAAAATTTTTCTTTCTTTATCCACTATCAATTTCAATGCCGAGGATTGAACCCTTCCTGCACTCGTTTTGTAATCCTTTAATACTTTCCAAACCAAAGGTGAAATTTTATATCCTACCAATCGATCCAAAATTCTTCTAGCTATCTGAGCATCCACTTTTTTTAAGTCTAAACTTTGAGGATTACTTATTGAATTTTTTATTGCGTTTTTCGTGATTTCTGAGAATATTATACGATTTTTCTCTTTTGGATCAAGATCTAAAAGCTGGGAAAGATGCCATGCTATAGCTTCTCCTTCTCTATCCATATCCGATGCCAATAATACTTTTTTCCCTTTTGTTTCTTTCTTTATTTCTTTTATAACTTTTTCTTTACCCGGAATTACTTGAAAGATTGGCTCAAAATTGTGTTCGATATCAACTCCAAAATCCTTTTTGGGTAAGTCACGAACATGACCTTTTGAAGCTATTACTTTATATTCCTTTCCCAAATATCTTTCTATTGTTTTTGCCTTTGATGGGGATTCAACGATCACTACGTATTTACTTTTCCCACCATTGTTGTTGGATTTGGTGCTTTTTTTTGGCATTAATTGAATTACCTCCCGCTAGTATTTTTCTATTTTTATCTTGCGTGCCAGCCTTTTATCGTATTCACTCCAACTTTGATTTTTGTTTATTTGTAAGGTATTTCTAATGTTGTCTTTAACTTGAGCAATTTTGGCGTCCATGTTATCACTTAACCCAATAATAAATGATTCGATAGTTTTAGGAACTACAGGACTTCCGTATTCTATTTCTCCATGATGAGAGAGTATGATGTGTATTATATGGTTAAGATCCGTTTCTTTTATTTTTGGAGATATTTTTTTTGACTCCTCGTACACTATTTTTGTTCCCAGATGTATGTGTCCTATCAATTCGCCTTGTTCAGTTTTTTCTATCCCACGAGGTGTTATAACGTATTCTTCTATTTTTCCTATATCGTGCAAAAGGGAACCAGCTATTATAATATCTTTATTGATACATATTTCATTATCTTCGTTGTAAAGATCGTATAATCTTAAAGATAGTTCAGTGACCATCAATGTATGTTCCAGTAAACCGCCTGGATAGGCATGATGCACTTCTATTGCTGCCGGAGAAAAAAGAAAAGATTCCCTTAATTTTGAATTAGCCAAAAAAATCTGTTTCAGCAAAGATTTGATACCTTCATCTTCAACAGTTTGTATGTAATGTTCAAGTTTTGCGTTTAACTTTGATAGATCATTATTGGAAAAATGCAAGTACTTTTCGGGGTTGATATTCATTATGTTAATCTTTTGCACAGAGTTGGTTTCGTTACTAATATTAATTTGAAGTCTATTTTCAAAATAAACTATTTTCCCTTTTACTTTTATAACGTCTCCAATTTGAATCTTGTTATTGTTGGTTTCTGCGTTATACCAATCGATAGCTCTAATTGACTGACTTTTATCTGCAAGTGTAAACAATAAAAACATTTTGTCATTTTTTGTCTTTTGGAGCTTTTTGCTCACAACTTTTCCTTCTATTTCTGCTTCTTCAGTTGGTTTTAAATCCGATATTAACGTAATGTTTTCCCCATTTGTCTTTGGTTGAAACGGATTATCTTTTATTATATCTTTCAAAGAATAATCTTCATTCAAAATTTTTTCCTCCCTTAATGTAAATCCGTCGAACCCTTTGAGCTATCCTTGAGGTTACTTCGTAGTTTATAGTAGAAGCGTTTTCAGCTACTTCTTCTGCGCTTATTTCATCGTACTTTTGCTTCCCAATGATAACAACTTCATCACCGATTGAAGCGTTAGTATCAGTAACGTCCACAACTATTTGATCCATAGATACTCTGCCTAATATTTTACATCGCTTCCCGTTAATTAAAACTTCCCCTTTGTTGGAAAGGGTCCTAAAATAACCATCTGCATACCCTATAGGAACAATGGCTGTTTTCATCTTTTTTTGCACTTCATAAGTTCGACCATATCCGATAGTATCGCTTGGTAAAAGGGAATGAATGCTTGCAACGATGCTCTTTAGTTCTAAGACAGGTTTTAATTGATCAACTTTGTGAGTTGTGGATGGTTGTAAGCCATAAGTGGCAATTCCTGGCCTCACATAATCTAAAGAATATTCTGGGAAAAAAAGAGCGGCAGCACTATTAGAAATATGTTTTTTTTCAACATCTATGCCTGAACTAATTATATAATCCAATAAACTTTTATATTTTTCAAATTGAACTCTGGTAAAATCGTCTTTTTCATCTGCATTGGCAAAATGGGAATAAACACCTTCTATTCGAATATTTTTATCTTTGATCAACTTTATTAATTGGGGTAATTTTTCCTCTTTTATGCCAATTCTGTTGATACCGGTATCCACGTTTATATGGAACTTAAATTTATCAACATCTTTCCCTAGTATATCACATACTTTTTCTAAAAATGTATACGCAGTAATTGTAGGTCTTAAAAAATGAGAGAATTCCAATAACTCTTCAAAATCATCTGGGCTGAAGTAATTAAAGATTAAAATCGGGAGGTGCACTCCCTCCTTTAAGATTTCTAAAGCTTCTTCCAAATATGCAACAGCCAACATACTACAACCTTCGTTAAATACTTGCCTTGCCAAAGGAAGCATACCATGTCCATAAGCATTTGCCTTTAAAACCGGTATAATACTCGTTTTTGTTTGGTTTTGTATATAATTCAAATTTTCTAAATATTTATCAATATTTATATATGCAACTGTTTCTCTACCTTTCAATTTTATCTCCTTTTAAAAAAGAAATGAGTTTATCTCGGTCTTGTATAAACTTAGGCAAAATAATTGTTTTATCCTTTAAAATTATTATTATTTTTCTTGAAGTAATAACTATTTCTTTAATGGAAGATTTACTGAAATGCTCGTATTTTTCTGAAAATACGGAGGTAATAACGTAAAAGGTTTTGTTATTTTGGTCATAAATAATAGGATACCGCATAAATTTTCTTATGGAATAAAATAAAAGTGTAACTATTATTCCGAGAAATATAAAAGCTATAATACCTTTTGGATAAAGACTGTATAGAAAGTTACCTAATATAAACAAAAATAAAACAAAGATTAAAGGGAGCAGATAAAGAATTTTCGAATATCTAAACTTATAAAGAATTTTTCAATCCCTCTTTTAGTTACTTGGTTTTTTAGAATGTACAATTAACATTATACAATAATTTTGAGTGGTTGGCAAAAATTTTCTATTTTTATTGTATAATGTGCAATGGAGTGGGGTCTCACTTATAATAACATCAATATCATAGAGGGATGAAATACGATGACGAAAAAAGAAGTCAGAGAGATGATTTTAAAAAAACGATTGGAACTAGATCAAGAAAAATATGAAACATATTCACAAAAAATAGTAGAAAAATTGAGAAATCAAATCAAAAAAATGGAGTTTGATTCCATCGCTCTCTATTATCCCATTAATAAAGAAGTAAACGTATTATCTTTGATAGAGGAATTGTTAAAAACTCAAAAAAAGGTTTATTTACCAAAGGTTTTAGGTAAACAAATGAAGATGGGAAGAGTAAAAAGTCTCGATCGCTTGATTAAAAGTAAATTTAATATTCCAGAACCCATCGATGATGAATTTTCCTCAAAAATTGATCTTTACATAATTCCTGCAATTGCCTATGATTTTAATGGATATAGAATTGGATACGGTGGAGGATATTACGATAGATACTTCCTTCAAAATCCGAAAACTTATTTGATAGGGGTGGTATTCAACTTTCAATTAATAGATTCCGTTCCTATTCACCCCCATGATTTACAAGCCGATTTAATAATGACAGAAAAAAAGGAAATAGAAATAAAGTGATCTGCGCGGCAAAGACAAAGAACTTCTATCCTTATGGTTTGCTGTATTATGCAAAGTAGATCTTTAAATGACTTTGATTTTGAACTTGGGGATCTTAAGGGGCTCGCCCCTTAACGCTTGGCGAAGGGGCGCTAAAATAATTTTTGGAGTTTCTAATGGCAGTATTAAATAAATATTTTAGAGGAGGTTGAAAAATGTTTAAAGTCAGCGTAGTCCAATTCAAACCAGAACTATTTGAGATCAAGAAAAATGTAGACAAGGTAATGAAGATCGTCGAAGGAGTAGATAGCGATTTTATAGTATTTCCAGAATTAGCTTTTTCTGGTTACGCTTTCTCTTCCAAAAAAGAGGTAGAAGAAACTTATGAATCACCTTTAGAGGAAAATGGATACGCCTTTAAAACCTTCAGGGAATTTTCAAAAGATACCGGCATAAGTGTAGTATATGGTTTTAACGAAAAGTATGAAGATAAGTATTATAATTCCTCAATATTGATCAATAGTGACGGGACATTTAAAATATACAGAAAGACTCACTTGTTTTTCAGAGAAAAATTGTTTTTCACTCCTGGGAACACAGGCTTTTGGGTGGAAAATGTTAACGGAATAAAAGTAGGAGTTGCCATCTGTTTTGATTGGTACTTTCCAGAATCCTTTAGAACATTGGCTTTATTAGGGGCAGATTTAATTTTACATCCAGCAAATTTGGTCTTACCATATTGCCAAGAAGCCAATAAAATTAGATCTTTAGAAAATAAGGTTTATATTGCCACATCAAATATTTGGGGAACCCAGAGCAATGGTGAAATACAGTATTCTTTCACAGGTAAAAGTCAAGTGACTTCACCCAACGGCGAAGTGCTTTTTAGACTACCAGACCAAGGAGATTTTATTCAAACAGTAGAAATTGATGAAAGAAAATCTCAAAACAAAAGTATCAATGAGTATAATGATCTCTTCAAGGATCGAAACCCAAAATATTATTTTCACTCATAGGTTAAGAGTGATATAATATTTGATTACTTCTAAATTTAGATTACTTAGAAACCTTTTAATAAGCACTTTAATTAGATCCCCAAATCTCAATTAATGACTTGAAAAAAAAGACTATTTGAATTATAATATTAGTGATGTTGAACAACGAATATACGTACAAAATGATAAAAAGTTTTAGCAAGGGGGTATTTTGATGAGTGCAAAAGAATACGTTGTAGGTATAGACTTAGGTACTACAAATTCAGCTATTGCTTGGGTAAAACCAGATGGTAACCCTGAAGTAATACCTAATTCGGAAGGTAAAAGGACCACACCTTCTATTGTTTCCTTTGGTAAAGATGGTCAAATATTGGTTGGTGAACCAGCTAAAAGGCAAGTTATTTTAAATTCAGACAGAACAGTACGATCTATTAAAAGGTATATGGGAAGTGACCACACTGTAAAAATAGATGATAAAGTGTATACACCTCAGCAGATAAGTGCTTACATACTTAAAAAACTGGTCAGAGATGCAGAAGAATATTTAGGAGGAAAGATCAAAAAGGCCGTTATAACAGTTCCTGCTTATTTTAACGATGCTCAAAGACAAGCCACAAAAGAAGCAGGAGAAATAGCTGGTTTAGAAGTTCTAAGAATAATAAACGAACCAACAGCGGCTTCTATAGCTTTTGGTCTGGACCGATCCCAAGAAGAAAGAAAAATAGTTGTATATGATCTAGGCGGGGGAACCTTTGATGTTTCTATTTTGGATATAGGAGAAGATATTGTAGAAGTTATCGCCACTTCTGGAAACAACCATCTAGGAGGAGACGATTTTGATCAAAGGATAATCGACTGGTTAGCTGATGAATTTATGAAAGAGTATAAAGTTGACTTAAGAAAAGATAAGCAAGCACTTCAAAGATTGAAGGAAGCTGCTGAATCTGCTAAGATAGAGCTATCAGGTAAACTAGAAACGGATATAAATTTACCTTTTATCACAGTTGTTGATGGCCAACCTGTTCATTTAGAAAAGAAACTAACCAGAGCAAAATTAGAAGAACTCATTGGAGACCTAATAGAATCAACAAGAGGACCTATTGAGAACGCAATGAGAGATGCTAAGATTTCACCTCAAGATATAAGTGATGTACTACTTGTAGGTGGTTCAACGAGGATACCAGCCGTCCAAAAATTAGTTAAAAATTATTTTGGGAAAGATCCTTCAAAGAATGTCAATCCAGACGAAGCCGTTGCAATTGGAGCAGGTGTTCAAGCTTCTATAATGGTTGGAGAAACTGAAAGAGACCTTGTCTTAGTGGATGTTACTCCTTTATCCTTAGGTGTAGAAGTTAAGGGAGGTTTAATGGAAGTTATTATACCAAGAAATAACAAAATTCCTGTCAAAAAATCTAAAACTTTTACCACCTCCGTAGACGGACAAACAGAGGTTGAAGTAAGAGTTTATCAGGGTGAAAGGCCTTTAGCAAAAGACAATTTTTTCTTAGGGAGTTTTAAGTTGACAGGTATTGCCCCTGCACCAAGAGGAGTTCCTCAAATTGAAGTTGCTTTTGATATTGACTCTAATGGAATTGTAAGTGTATCAGCCAAGGATTTAGGAACTCAGAAACAGCAATCTATGGTAGTAACCGGAAGACACAAACTCGATAAAGAGCAAATAGATAGAATGATGAAAGAGGCTAGAGAGTACGAAGAACAAGACAAAAAGGTAAAAGAAAAAGTTGAGATGAGAAACCAAGCAGACGATTTAATCTATCAAACAGAAAAATTATTAAGTGAAAATGGAGATAAAATCCCTGATGACTTAAAAGCCAACATAGAAGAAAAAACAAAAGAATTAAAGCAAGCTTTAGAGGAAGATAACGTTGGTAAAATTAAGATAGTCAAAGATGAGTTACAACAAGAGATTATAAAAGTAGGACAATATATTTATCAAAACCAAAACCCAGGAGCAACTACGGGAGCAACTAACCCCGGAAACAATCCAGAAAATTAGGAATTTAGGAATTTAGGAGGCGTTAAAAGCCTCCTAAATTTTTTTGAACCTAACTTTGAATAACCCCACAAATACTTTGTATATAAGTGTAAATGTGGTATAATATATCTTGGAGGTGATTGCAAAGTGCAGAAAACCTTTAATTTCGATTCATTCAACTTATCATTGAAAGAACTGGACTCAAAGGAAGATTTATTAGATGACGATTTTGAGTTCACCAAGTTAGAAATAGCAGAGTTCCTAGAAAAGAATTTGGGAAAGTATGGAGATCCATTAGAAGATATTATCAGTTCTATTGATTACGCCTTTTCTAACGAGAAAGGAAAAGGAGGATTTGTTCTGGTGCTTCATAATGACGATAGCATTGTAGGTGCTGTTGTTATTAACGATACGGGTATGGAAGGATATATCCCTGAGCATGTGCTGGTGTACATAGCTGTTGATAAAAATTGTAGAGGGAAGGGGATAGGTAGTAACCTCTTGAAAGAAACAATTACCCGATGTGACGGGGATATATCCTTGCATGTGGAATACGACAACCCGGCTAGAAAATTGTACAAAAAAGTTGGCTTCGAATCCAAATATGCTGAGATGAGATATAAATCATAATATCCAATACCACGCAAAAAAAGGCAACCAAAATGGTTGCCTTTTTAATATATCTATCTTAGTGCTAAAAACTATTATGGTGGGCAGGGGCAGAATCGAACTGCCGACACACGGATTTTCAGTCCGTTGCTCTACCGACTGAGCTACCTGCCCATCCTTAAACTTGGTGGGCGCTGCAGGATTTGAACCTGCGACCTTCTGCTTGTAAGGCAGACGCTCTCCCACTGAGCTAAACACCCTTCCTAATGTTATGGCGCCCCCAACCAGATTCGAACTGGTGCCTTTGGCGTGAAAGGCCAATGTCCTTGACCGCTAGACGATGGGGGCAAGATCTCAAACCTGAAATATATTATCATAAAAATTATGAGATGTCAAGGTTTTTTTTGTTTTTTGATAATTTTTTTGCTATATCAGTTATATCTCCTGCCCCAACAAATAGTAGAACCGCATTTTTTTCTTGTAACAGATCTGATATAATTTCATCTTCAGAATTATAATATTTAGAGGATATAGCTTGAGAATTAAGAGCTTCAACTACCTTTTTTTCATCAACCCCGTTAATAGGTTCTTCAAAGGCAGAATATATCCTGTAGACTAATACTTCATCGGAATATTTTAGAACATCAATAAAGTCGTTTATGTGGAAGTAAAGACGGGTGTACCTATGTGGCTGAAATATGGTTATTATTTTCCTTTTTGGAAAATACTCTTTTGTTGCTTTTATCGTTTCTAAGATTTCGTCGGGTGTATGGGCATAATCGTCTATTATTGATAGATTATCTTTATCGTAAAGTATGTTGAATCTTCTCCCTACTGAATTATACCCGAGAAAAGTTTCTTTTATTGTGTTAAACTCAATGCCGAATTCTAAAGAAAGTGCGGTTGAAGCCAGTGCATCATAAGCGTAGTGCACTCCCGGAAGATTTAAAGTAATATCTCCAATGTATATATTTTTATGATAAAGTTCAAACACCTGATATCTGTTATATTGGCGTCTTTTTTTAATTATATAATCTGCCTTTTCACTTCGCCCAAAGTATAAGACTTTCTTTTCTTCTAGGTGCCATTTAGTGAGATGGTTATCGTCTACATTTAATAAAACAAGTTCTTTAGTGTTGTTTGCAAATTTATAAAGAGAACTTTCCAAATTATCAAATTCATTGTCGTAGTGTTCTAAATGATCAGGTCTTAAATTGTTTATGATAGAAAAATTCGTTTCTGTTTCTTCTATAAAGCCATCACTCTCATCGACTTCCGCTATTACTATTCCATTTCCATATCTAAAGTTGCCATCTTCTAGTGAATCATGTATTCCACCTAAAAAAACTGTTGGATCTTTGCCGGCATTTTTGAATATTTGAGAAACCATAGCCGTTGTGGTGGTTTTTCCATCTGTCCCAGTAATGCCTATTGAGGTATGCTTTTGCAATATTGAGTTGAGTAGTTGCATTCTGTTCAAAATAGTTATATTTCTTCTTTTGGCCTCTATCAGTTCTGGATTGGTATCTTTTATCGCCGTTGTTTTAATTAAAAAATCTATATCAGGAAGATCAGAGTCCTGTTTTAATTTGACTTTTATTCCTTTTTTTATTAAGTATTCTACTCTTTCGTTCATTTCATTGTTCGATCCAAGCACGTTTTTTATTCCATACTTATAAGCTGTGTATAAGGCTAGGGAACTCATACCAATACCACCTATCCCGGAGAAGTAATACTTCATAGATACCTCCTTTTGAGAATACAA
>JAALLR010000549.1_pt1 | contig 12524 bp, 10 predicted proteins | sample 7245931 | NCBI WGS metagenome assembly JAALLR01 (sample SAMN13049201, study PRJNA578106) | oil field metagenome | isolation source: filtered produced water from oil reservoir B9 | place: USA:offshore Texas | collected 2016 | reverse complement strand
CCCGGGAAGCTAGACAAAGAATTGCCCGCTACCTGGACTTTTATAACTATCGCCGCCCGCACCAATCACTGAACTACCAGACGCCTGCAGAACTTTACATGCAATCCTACCAAAATATGCGAGAGGAGGTGGCTGCCACCAGGGATATTGTTACAGAATTGGTAGTAGGGATCGTTCAATAACCCTAACCACTTTGCTGATAACAAACCAACCGAACGTATGTTGGGCTCTTAAATTTTTAAAAAAACTGTCTTGACAATAGGGTCCACCTTGGTCTGAACTGTTGGCCAGATAGTTTCAATTCCTCATAGGTACGCTGAAAACGAAATGTACCGACCGGTGCAGGTGGCCTTGTTAGAGCTGTTTCAATTCCTCATAGGTACGCTGAAAACGACTGCCCGCTGGATATCCCGATCCCTGAAGGATGGGTTTCAATTCCTCATAGGTACGCTGAAAACGCACGATAGTCAAGATACTGGCCGTAGGTGGTCTGAGGTTTCAATTCCTCATAGGTACGCTGAAAACACGAATACTGTTGACTGGACGCCGGCGGTCCGCGGGTTTCAATTCCTCATAGGTACGCTGAAAACGATTATATTGTCACACAGGTGGGGCGGATTGTACCGTTTCAATTCCTCATAGGTACGCTGAAAACTGTATTACAACAAATACATTATTGGCTTGAAATCAAGTTTCAATTCCTCATAGGTACGCTGAAAACTTGAGGAAAAGTGATTTATCACAAGCAGCTGAAAGCGGTTTCAATTCCTCATAGGTACGCTGAAAACGGGCAATTCGGCCCATGAAGTATGTCTTGAATTCGTGTTTCAATTCCTCATAGGTACGCTGAAAACCAGATTCAGCATCTGCCAGCGCCTTCCTTACTTCGATGTTTCAATTCCTCATAGGTACGCTGAAAACCCGGTGCTGTTCTGGTGGTCCGAAACTGGAAGCAGGGTTTCAATTCCTCATAGGTACGCTGAAAACCGGCAAAAACGGCGTTAAGGGCTATCACCAACGCCACAAGTTTCAATTCCTCATAGGTACGCTGAAAACGAACAATGGCGGAAATGTCTCCAGCCTAATTGGTTGTTTCAATTCCTCATAGGTACGCTGAAAACATTCATACTGGCGCACCTGTAACCAACCTTCTACTGGTTTCAATTCCTCATAGGTACGCTGAAAACCCGTTGGTCATCCCGGAGAAGCTTTACCCACTGGCGTTTCAATTCCTCATAGGTACGCTGAAAACGCAAGATACGTCCCTGTTGGGTCAAAAGCACAACCAGTTTCAATTCCTCATAGGTACGCTGAAAACGGAGTTTGTATTGCATTTTTAATCGCTTCCCAGGTAGGTTTCAATTCCTCATAGGTACGCTGAAAACACAGGAATCCAGCAATGTCCGGCCGGGCAAAACAAGGTTTCAATTCCTCATAGGTACGCTGAAAACGAAGTAGCAAAAAGTTGGAAAACTTACTTGTTAGAGTTTCAATTCCTCATAGGTACGCTGAAAACTAATACCTCTCCAGAGTTTCATTATATCGTCCCCTGTTTCAATTCCTCATAGGTACGCTGAAAACTTGATTCGCGGGTGGGTATCTTCCAGTGAATCCGGGGTTTCAATTCCTCATAGGTACGCTGAAAACGGCCAAGTAAAAGGATATGCTTGACCTCCATACTTAGTTTCAATTCCTCATAGGTACGCTGAAAACGCGATCTTTAGATCCCTTCCCTTGCTGGACGTAGATGTTTCAATTCCTCATAGGTACGCTGAAAACTTATAGAAAGGCACATAATGAAACCTGATTTATCGATGTTTCAATTCCTCATAGGTACGCTGAAAACGGCAAAAAAGATGCTGTTTCATGGGCACGATTGGGAGTTTCAATTCCTCATAGGTACGCTGAAAACCTCCCATCGCTCCCCCTTCACTCTCTCCCCGGGCCCTGGTTTCAATTCCTCATAGGTACGCTGAAAACCAGGTATACGTCTTGAAAAACAGATTCAAACGGGTAGTTTCAATTCCTCATAGGTACGCTGAAAACCCGGATGAGATGGCGGAGATACTCAATATCGATAGGGGTTTCAATTCCTCATAGGTACGCTGAAAACTGGCTTCATACACCTCGTTATTCTTTCGATCGATGAGGTTTCAATTCCTCATAGGTACGCTGAAAACTTCCATACTGCCATTGAGTCAATACAATCTTCGAACCCGGTTTCAATTCCTCATAGGTACGCTGAAAACCCATCTTCACAGTTGTTCCCTGTTATTCTTTTCTTGTTTCAATTCCTCATAGGTACGCTGAAAACCTTTTCCTATGCACCACATCGGCGGTTTGTAACCTTTGTTTCAATTCCTCATAGGTACGCTGAAAACTTCTCTATTCAAGCCGTAAATAGCGGTCTTGCCGTGTTTCAATTCCTCATAGGTACGCTGAAAACTCTTCGTACTCCGTGCCCGGCCACAGCCGGTGACAAGTTTCAATTCCTCATAGGTACGCTGAAAACTGAGTTCCTCGATGCGCATCAGACCTCCCTTACGGGGTTTCAATTCCTCATAGGTACGCTGAAAACAGGAGGCAGGGCCGCCGCAAGGCGGCTTCTGTCGTTTGTTTCAATTCCTCATAGGTACGCTGAAAACGACCCAGAATATCGCGCGGCGTTCGAGCAAGCAGAGGTTTCAATTCCTCATAGGTACGCTGAAAACGCATTCTGTTGTTGCCGTTTCTAGGGAAAGAAGCGTTGTTTCAATTCCTCATAGGTACGCTGAAAACTCCCGATTTCATGGGTACTGCCTACGATTGGATGGAGTGTTTCAATTCCTCATAGGTACGCTGAAAACCGATTGGACGGAGTTAGCTGTAGGTATTGGAGTTTTGTTTCAATTCCTCATAGGTACGCTGAAAACCAATATATTTCCGAACCGCACGGTTTGGAGTGAGGCGTTTCAATTCCTCATAGGTACGCTGAAAACCCGACCTCCAGATCCGGGTTATCACCCGGCTGGAAGTTTCAATTCCTCATAGGTACGCTGAAAACCCTTTTACACCTCCTCAAAACCAGAATCGGTTTCAAGTTTCAATTCCTCATAGGTACGCTGAAAACCAAACTTTCGTGCTTCCTTCACGAGTTCACGAACCATAAGTTTCAATTCCTCATAGGTACGCTGAAAACCCGGAATAGTCCATAGACCGTGCAGGGTCGTAGCCGAGTTTCAATTCCTCATAGGTACGCTGAAAACAAGGCTCTTTTTTCATTTTGAATTTACCTCTCTTGAGTTTCAATTCCTCATAGGTACGCTGAAAACTTCAGCATGGACGGAAAGGAATTCTCCTTGCCAAGCAGTTTCAATTCCTCATAGGTACGCTGAAAACTAAGTAGATCACGTTTTTGTACTTCCGTAAGATTCATGTTTCAATTCCTCATAGGTACGCTGAAAACAAGAATGGGCAGAAGAGAAACTGACACTTTCAAGGCTGTTTCAATTCCTCATAGGTACGCTGAAAACCCCCACTTCCTGAGACTTACATCTACTCCAAAACCAAGTTTCAATTCCTCATAGGTACGCTGAAAACCTATTACAGACAATGAAATTGCAAGCTTTGATCGCATGTTTCAATTCCTCATAGGTACGCTGAAAACGGCATGTCCTTACTCCATATGTCCGAGAGCTGGACGAGTTTCAATTCCTCATAGGTACGCTGAAAACCTTTTGTGCCCATGGAGCAGAAGCAGAAGATAGAACAGTTTCAATTCCTCATAGGTACGCTGAAAACCTTCGCAAGTTTCTCCCTCCGCTTTCGTTGCGCTTCGTTTCAATTCCTCATAGGTACGCTGAAAACTTCAGGCTGATGGTGGAGCGTGATAGAAGAGAGCCTTGTTTCAATTCCTCATAGGTACGCTGAAAACGCTTGCATGCATCGGTCGAACCTTTCTACTTCTTCTGGTTTCAATTCCTCATAGGTACGCTGAAAACCCTGCAATTTCCGCAGTTATCAATTATCTGCCCGAAGGTTTCAATTCCTCATAGGTACGCTGAAAACGACTTTTTCGAGAAGAGCACTCCCGGCGCCCTTCTCGGTTTCAATTCCTCATAGGTACGCTGAAAACAATTCTATCTTTCCATATCATTCTTTCTTCCTCCTGTTTCAATTCCTCATAGGTACGCTGAAAACTTCATTCCTTCGTTCCGCATACCCTGGTCAAACCTCTGTTTCAATTCCTCATAGGTACGCTGAAAACAAATCTGTCTAGCCTGCCAGTGGCGGGATGCTGCTGGGTTTCAATTCCTCATAGGTACGCTGAAAACGAGGTTTCAATTCCTCATAGGTACGCTGAAAACGGAAGGAATCCCTCACATAAAACAAAGAAGGGAGAATGTTTCAATTCCTCATAGGTACGCTGAAAACGGCAATCCAGGAAGCGCAGCTGGCGGTCTTTGACGAAGTTTCAATTCCTCATAGGTACGCTGAAAACCTATATTGACCTGGACAAAGAGATTGAGGAGCTAGAGTTTCAATTCCTCATAGGTACGCTGAAAACGGCCAATCAGCCGATTGAGTTTATTGAGACTTTTTGGTTTCAATTCCTCATAGGTACGCTGAAAACGGGATTCATGCCGGCGGATACCATTGAGACCCGGAGGTTTCAATTCCTCATAGGTACGCTGAAAACCTGCGTGATCGGATGTGACCATACGTGCTTGCCATTTTGTTTCAATTCCTCATAGGTACGCTGAAAACCCCACGAGGGAAAAGTCCGTTACACGAAGCGATACGAGTTTCAATTCCTCATAGGTACGCTGAAAACATCCCCACCGTCGGCAAAGCGGGCTCTGTGCAGTACATGTTTCAATTCCTCATAGGTACGCTGAAAACGGCATCCCCATCCACATGAGCAATATCCCGCAGATTAGTTTCAATTCCTCATAGGTACGCTGAAAACCTGATACCTTGATGGGCATTCCCATCCGGTTTACCGGGTTTCAATTCCTCATAGGTACGCTGAAAACCAGGAACTCCCTGATTTTATCCGGGTCGCCGCTGCCGGTTTCAATTCCTCATAGGTACGCTGAAAACTGGTAACTATCACGGCTAAATACGAGGGCGTGCGCGGGTTTCAATTCCTCATAGGTACGCTGAAAACGGGGCGAGAAGGAAGAAGTGATCGCCCTGATCGAAGTTTCAATTCCTCATAGGTACGCTGAAAACTCAGTGACAGCAGTTGGTGGGAAGATAACGTATCACGTTTCAATTCCTCATAGGTACGCTGAAAACCAGATGCTGGGCGAAGCCTCTCTAGTGACATCCAGGAGTTTCAATTCCTCATAGGTACGCTGAAAACGGTATGTTAGGCGGAGGTTTTCTGTTACGTGGAGCTTGTTTCAATTCCTCATAGGTACGCTGAAAACCGGTGGGACATGTAACAGCAGAAGTACCGTTTACCGTGTTTCAATTCCTCATAGGTACGCTGAAAACTTTAAAAAGCCAATTAGGGTTGTATTATCCTCCATTTGTTTCAATTCCTCATAGGTACGCTGAAAACTTTTCTTTTTGGCCGACCTAATGGGGCGGCCTTGTTGTTTCAATTCCTCATAGGTACGCTGAAAACCTTCCGCCTCCAGACGACGTACTCCCAGAGAACATAGTTTCAATTCCTCATAGGTACGCTGAAAACCATAGCAGGAATCATGCTCCCACCTCGTGTGTCCGGCGTTTCAATTCCTCATAGGTACGCTGAAAACATCGCTACGTACATCCAAACAGGCAGAACGCAGACTAGTTTCAATTCCTCATAGGTACGCTGAAAACTTTCGTGCAGTTCACCGCCGCAGCGGCAGGTCAGTAGTTTCAATTCCTCATAGGTACGCTGAAAACACTCCAGTTTCTTTTTGAGCATCGCTTCAGTTATGCGTTTCAATTCCTCATAGGTACGCTGAAAACCTCTATTGAATGCTTCCTGAATGTCGCCATTGACTTGTTTCAATTCCTCATAGGTACGCTGAAAACCGTAGAGCGAACATCCCCGGCTTGTGAAAGTTGTCACCAGTTTCAATTCCTCATAGGTACGCTGAAAACTGTAGTCGTGAGCAAACAGCACAACAGGGTTTTTCATAGTTTCAATTCCTCATAGGTACGCTGAAAACCGGGCCAGATACGTTGATGGAGGTGATTGACGTTGCCGTTTCAATTCCTCATAGGTACGCTGAAAACTAAAGGAGACGCCCATTTCGTACTGCCAAGTTTGCGGTGTTTCAATTCCTCATAGGTACGCTGAAAACGACTTCCTCAGGCGGTCCAGGCGCCCCAGGATACATGTTTCAATTCCTCATAGGTACGCTGAAAACCAACACAGGAGCCAGCTCTGCCTGCACAGTCTCTTTCAGTTTCAATTCCTCATAGGTACGCTGAAAACTATGCCAGACGTCGTTCGCGTATTTCTTGGACGGCTGTTTCAATTCCTCATAGGTACGCTGAAAACCTGGAGCCTTTGGCGTCCCGTCGGGATGCGCCTGCCCAGTTTCAATTCCTCATAGGTACGCTGAAAACTGGAATGATCCAGATGGCTGGAGCCTGGCGGACATAGGTTTCAATTCCTCATAGGTACGCTGAAAACCTGTTGCTGGTCCACGACGGCGAGAAGGTGATCGTAGTTTCAATTCCTCATAGGTACGCTGAAAACTAGAAGGAACCGTATTCAACGCCGAGTGGTGGCTTAGTTTCAATTCCTCATAGGTACGCTGAAAACGCATTCTCCGGTATGAACCCGTGGGCAGTTACAGCAGTTTCAATTCCTCATAGGTACGCTGAAAACCGGGTCAGTAGGCTCTAATTTCCTTACGTTGTTCTTATGTTTCAATTCCTCATAGGTACGCTGAAAACGGCCCTAGGACGGTGTCCTTCCTGCAGCAGATGGCGTTTCAATTCCTCATAGGTACGCTGAAAACGGAGGCAGGGAATTTGTTGTTTTACATTCTGACTCGAGTTTCAATTCCTCATAGGTACGCTGAAAACCAATTTTCGAATTTAAAACACCTCTTGATATAATGTTCTAGAAACCGCACTACTGAGGTTTTAGCTTTGATCTCTATTCTTGTAAATCGAACTTCTTTATGCAACACTACACGAAAGGGCCGGAAAGGACCGTAGCATGTAATGCAACTATTTACAAGGTATACGGGCTACTTCCTGTTTCTTACTGTTGTCGTCGGTCCCCTTGTATTTTGACGCTATCGGTAGTCGACGACAAGACCTGAATGTGTTATCCCTTTATTATATTATGTTATCGTCTCCTCCTTTCTTCAGGCCCATTATTTCTCTGGATGTGTATTTTGTCGTTCTCAGATAGTAAAATATTACTGAGTCTTCTTCTTTGTTAATAATGCGATTGAGTTCCATTTTCAGCTTTTTTAAAGAAGCATCAGAAATATCCCCTTCCAGTACCGAATTTTGCACCCAGTGCAGATACTTTCGGCAGGTTTTTAAAACCTTAGCAACTCTTTTTTGGTTCACATCATATACAAGAATAACAAACATGACGCGTCTATCCTGAAAAATTCTTAATCCCCTGACCCCGATTCCGGGATAGCGACCTGTTATCCGGTCGTACCTTTACCAGGTAGCTACCAGCGGTTCATACTCCTTCTCTCCCATCAGGTGCTTTTCCAGCTTATAAAGCTCAAGCCGTATCAGCCTTCTATAAGATACATTCCTGCCGATATCCCTGTGTTTGATAGTAGTTTTTAATTTTTCATCGATTTGCTCAACAAAACAGCGTCTCGCCCGCTCCTTCATCATAATCCCCTCTGTGCCCTTCTCAAAATCTGCGGCGGTGATCATTTTCTTACCCAGCAAGGTAAAGATAACCCTGTCAACGATAATCGGCTTGAAGATTTCCGAGATATCCAGGTTCAGCGTAAAACGCCGGAAATTCGTCGTATGCAGGTAACCTATTCGGGGATCCAGGTGTGTTCTGTATATTTCACTCAAGCAAATTGTATAAAGTATGGAGTTACCAAAGCTGAGCATAGCATTAAGATGATTTTTCGGGGGACGACGGCTTCTGCTCTCAAAGATAAAATCAGACAGGCCGATTATTTCATCAAATGCCCGGTAATACTGGTCGCGAATGTTGCCCTCAATTGCCATTAAGGCTGATGTATCATTACACTCATAAACCAACGGGATCAAATTTTCGATAGTGGCAATTCGTTCTGCCACATCCTTTCCCCTGTTCTGGTAGTATTTCAAAACCCGCAGGATATTTTTCACAGCGCCTTCAATGAAACGCCGGGCGATGACGAGCCTTTTTATGTTGTCAAGATAATATTCAGCCTGTTTCAGAATCAGATAACCTGAATTCAAATGTTCCCGCGGGTAAAAACTTCCCATATAATAACCGTGGTGGTTATAGTAATGAATCATTACCTCTTGCTGGGAAAGAAACTCCAGGAAGCGCTTGTTTATATCTACTTCTCCGAAAACCATGATATCTGATGTGTCTTCAATGGGTATATAGTGTCTTTTCCCATCTTCCGCTTCAAAATAAATTGTATTATCCCTGCGCTTCAAACTGCCGGAAGAAAAGATATAATATGCTTTTTTCAACTGAGTCCCCCCTTACGACCAGCAAAATTCAGCATAGGCACACTTCCTGCACCATTTATTCTTCACCGGTGGTGGCGGTTGCTCAAGATAAACAATCCGTAGAATATCCCGTTCGACGTTTTCAAGTTCCTCCAACAGAGCAGCATCGAGGGTTATGGTTTCCCGCTTCTTCTCCTCCGGGAACCTCAATTCCCCGATAGCTTCAACCCCCCGTTTCGCCAATTCCCTCAAATAAAAGGCAAGCTGCATCCTCGCGCTCTCCTGGTAGCGGGAACTCTTTTTTACTTCGCCGACGACCAGCTTTCCATCAACCACGCTGAAGATATCCATCTTACTTGATCCTAGAGATAGCTGCTTTTTTTCTCGTGAGTATGATGTTTCATCGATAAGTCTACCGATGGCTATATTAGTATCATCCTGGTCAGGGGTCAGATGATGTGATATCAGCCAGACCTGCCGTTTACAGATGAAGTAATACCACACAAGGGTTCCCCCTACATCGATTTCTCGTTTAGGCATAGCAATCATCCTTTTACAACACTACTCATAAAATCCACCTACAATTTCGTAAACAGGAGGTAATCTGCCCGTGCTGAAAGAACTTGGAGGCGTTAAATGCCCTCAGCACCACTTCACCTTATCGCCTGGGAAATATAAATCAAAAACTGATTATAGCAATAAAACTACTCGTTAACGGTCTGCGTACGGTTGTTTCTTTCCTGAATGACATCAATCATCCCAAAGCCCTGGGAATTTTTAGAGCCAAGCCCGGTACTGTAGGCTAGTTTGAGCAGCTTCGGATCTCCCTCCAGTTGGTAAAGCCCCAGCCATCCTTTAATTACAAAATCCTTGTAATAGATAAGTTTCATATCCTTGTTATTGACTTTAATTGGCTTAAAGGAAACGGGAAATTCTTCCGGATTTATATTAAAAAAGGCGGCTTTCTTCTGAAGGTTGTCTACAATTAACTCGCCAAACTCTTTCTCACCGGGATGATAATAATAAGTCTTCTTTTTGCCTTCCGGTGAATAGAGGGTAGAATACACAGTTATAGGAGAAAGCGCTTTCACCTTAACCTTACCGGAGCTGAAATCAGGGAGCGGCGGCACCGATATAGACTTAATAAAAACCCTAGCGCTACCAAGGAACAGGGATTCGCTGTTAAGCAAATTCTTGGCAAGGTTAACAAGGAACTGCTCGAATGGGCTGCCTACCCTCAAATTCGCCGGAGAGCGAAAAGCAATCTTGCCGTCTTTTACATACTCTATCTTTCCGAATAACCGGGAAAAGGTAAAGAAGCGAAATGTCCTACCCTTAACTGCAAAACCGTCATCATGTATTTCCGGCATATCATCACGTATTAAGGAGTAAATCAACCCCTGAATTACACTGTTATAATGAACGGGCAGTATAACCAATCCCTCTGGGTCAAGGGTGCTCAGTTCTATTATTATATGCATGAATATGGCATCCTTTCTAAAAACGTGCAATACGTCTCGGAAATTTCATCTAATTTAATTTTTGATAAAGGATATATTGAATTTTGAGGTATAAACATATATTTACATAAATTGTTCAGCCACTGGTTTGTCCATCATCACAAGAGACAAACCGATATCGGTTTTGTATAGTGAAGGGTAACGTAGCCTTAATATAGCGCGGTTCTTATAAGGTTCCCCTAAATCCCGCGCTATTTCCTCATGTGCCTGAACAATGAATTGAGACATCAATCCCATTAAACGCTTTCGCTTAATAAAATCTTGTTTTGCTAAAAAATTGCGAGAAACATATATGTCCCATAGTTCTTCAATAGAATTTACACCAAAATACTTTAGAGCATATAAAATCGTTTCAGACAATCTACCTATAACTTTTGGTACAAAGATGCTGTACCTAAATACATCTTCATTGCCAAAGGGTTCTATACCAAATAATTCACTAGTATGGCCCCAAGCTGCTCTTTGAATTTTTTGCAGGGTAGCCTGGTTATCAAATCTCTGATAACATTCTTGATAATAATCAGTTATTATGGCTATCGACTCTTTTTCTTCAAAATTCGGATGCTTCTCTAAACAATAATCTGTAACACATCTTTGGTTAGCATTACGATAGACATAGCAGCGTGTATCTGTCTCCCCTCCACGGCGAAAGTCAAAAAGGTAAAGAAGCCCTATTTCATTTTCTTCCCCATGACGGTTGCACCTACCAGCGGCCTGGACTACAGCGGGAAGCAAAGGTAATGCTCGAAAAACCACACGGAAACTAAGGTCCACACCAGCCTCCAGTATTTGGGTACAAACAACCAATACCGGGTTTTTTGCATGAAGAGCACATCTAATCTGCTCTATAACATAGTGTTTATGCTGAGGTGTTAGCATACCTGAAAGGAAAAATACCTTCGCATTAGGATTGCTATCAACGACCTCTTTTAGATGTTCAATAGATTTTTTAAAAACTAAAGCAGCATCTTTAATTGTGTTCAGTATCACAGCCACGGACCCCGTTTTTTGAAAAACATCAGCAATTCGTAGAGCCAGACTATCCTCATCTAATTGCCCTATATTTTCAACAATGTAACGGCTAAATAATGGAATCTCCCGTCCAAGAGAAACACATCTGGACTCGAAAATACCCCCTTCAAGTACTGGTAGAGTAGCAGTAACAAAAAGAAAACGGCAGTTTAAATCGTGACTTGCAGCTTCAATTAGTGAGAGAAATAAGTTCCAGGAAGCTGTCGCGATACTCTGTGGTTCATCAATAATAATAAAAGCGTTTTGGAAACCAGTTAAGCGCAGTGTATGCTGTGATCGTACTGGAAAGAGTACACGAAAAAGTTGATTATACGTCGTAGCAATTATAGGAGCAAGCCAAGACTCCATATAGATGTTTTCAAATTCTTCATCCACATCATCTATATCATCGCCCGAGATGTAATTTAGAGCTGAAAGATGATGGTGTACTAACACATCGAGCCCGGTAGCCTTTCTAATTTCCTCAGCAGCTTGTGATAATATGGAGATATATGGAGCAACATAAATTATTCGCTGACACTCACCCTTGGCGACGGAAGCCAGAGCTACACTTAGTGCAGTAAGGGTTTTTCCGTATCCTGTCGGTAGTTCCAATGAAAAGATCTTATCGTTCCCAGCTCTTTTATAAACATTCAGAGCATTATCCCTGCATGCAGATCGTTTTTCCAGTAATAATCGGTTTGCTCCAGTTCTGCTTAGTTCTTCTGTACGTCTTGAACAAAAAACAGAAATTTTATCTAAAATATCTGCTGCTTGTGAAGCAGGTAATATACTGTATTTCAGAATGTCGTTCACCCCAGCGGCATGGAGTCTATCTGCAGCAATTAGACAGTGGTTTTTCAAATGGTTCTGTAAATAGAGAGATGCACTTTGGACATATATATTCCCTTCTCGCTGCCTCCGGTCAACATATTTAAAAAAACTATTTCTCCACTTCGGCCAAGTTAATGTAATTGATTTAAACTTTTTTTCAAAAAACTCAATATTTACACAGCTTTTAAGGTGCTTGAGTTCGGGAAGATTTGCACATACCAAATCGAAAACACCACTCATATCCGCTGAAAAAAGATCCATAGGCCTGAAATTGCCTTGCCAAGGCGGATAGTCTCCAACAAAATCAGGATACTCCCCATGATGACAATATATATAATAGATCAATCTTAGACCATGATATAATATTTCTTCCCTTTCTTGCTTTTCAGGTTTCCACTTATCTAGTAACTCTATTAGTATAAGAGCAAAAAGCATTGCTCCGGCAAAAGAATGGGTCAAGTCCAAATTTGTGTGTAAATTCCCTCTGGCAGATAAGATCACCCCGTTTTAAGCTACATTTACCTGGGTATCGGCATTATTCACCTCCTTCTGCTGTTTTTCTGTGTTAGC
>JAALLR010000331.1_pt1 | contig 12593 bp, 11 predicted proteins | sample 7245931 | NCBI WGS metagenome assembly JAALLR01 (sample SAMN13049201, study PRJNA578106) | oil field metagenome | isolation source: filtered produced water from oil reservoir B9 | place: USA:offshore Texas | collected 2016 | reverse complement strand
TGGGCTATTAGCGTAACATCATATCCAGCTTCGGCTAAGGATTTAGCCTGTTTATGAAAAATACGGGTATCGAAAGGGGGATGCACTGTTGTTAAAATACATACTTTTATAGTTGATTTATTGGTTTTCACCGGTTAAGCACTTCCCTGTACACTTCTATAGTTTTTTCTGCATTATTATCCCAAGTATAATTGTTTAATACGACTTCTCGTGCCCTCTGCCCAATTATTTTAGCTTCACCCGGGTTTGTTAACAGAAAATCTATAGCTCGTATAAGATCTTCAACATTTCTAGGTTCAACAAGAATTCCCGTCTTCCCATCCTCTACAAAGTCCTCAATTCCCTCTCCTCTGCAGCCAATAACGGGCTTGCCGTGAGCCATTGCTTCCAGATAGACAACACCAAACCCTTCCTGCCAACTTGGAAGGCTAAAAATATCACACATAGCCATATATTCCATAACCTTGCTATGAGATTGTCGCCCTAAAAAACGAACACTAACAGACACCTCTAAAATATTAGCAAGCTGTTGAAGTTTTTCTCTTTCGGGCCCGTCCCCGATTATCCAGTATTGGAGTTGCGGATGCTTCTTAACTAGCCGGGCAAATGCTTTTAAATTAATATCAATACCTTTTGTCTTAACTAGATTCGAAACACTTAAAAGAATAGTATTATTTGATTCATGTAGCTTGTTATGAACATGTATGTCTCTTATTTCAACTCCATTGGGTATTACCACTAATTTATCTTCTATACTTGTAATCTCTTTAGCTATACGTTTTAGCTTATTACTTACAAGTATTGTCTTTGAACTTGTTTTTATAATATCAGCTACTATATCTTTACATTTATTGTTCCTATAGATTGTTTGCTGCAAATCCTGACCGTGAATCGCTACTACCACCGGCACCTTAAACTTTTCAGTTAGCATTAAAGCAGCTCTACCATCGGGTAAGGCAACGTGAGCATGGATTAGTTCAAATTTGAATTCCTGGTGCAGCCGCTCTATTACTTTTCGTATGCCGTGGTACATCCGTCGCCCCGAGGTAGCGAAAAACAAAGCGCGGGGAAAGGTTATATAGCGCGGATAAAAAACCTCCACTCCATCCCAAACGCTTTTTTCTGGAATCTGATTATAAGCTCGCCACTTACTGGTCATGCGATTTATGGGAAACGGTGTCCATGGCACTGGTGATACCACGCACACCTCCACACCCTTTGACTTCAATGCCTTAACCTGTTGATGTACAAAGATCCCGGCAACTTCGTTTGCAGTAGATGGGTACATGTGGGAAAGAACCAGGACCCTCATGTGGTATACTCCTCCAATGCCCTACGGCGTCGGTAATTTATAAATGCTAGCGCAAAGGCAAACAACATCCACTGCGGTTTAAAAGCCATAATCGAACTTGAACTTATGCTCGCCACAACAAAACCAATAAGTGCCACTAAAATAGCTTCTACAACCATACGTTCCTTGCGATCCACTGTGTTTTGCCAGTTGTGCCATAAATTCCGGATAATCCCAATGTAGATTGTAATGTAACCGCCAAAAATAAAAACTCCATAGTTGGTTAAGATCTCCAACCACCAATTGTGTGGATTTAGAATACCAAACGTATTATGTCGGGCGTAGTTAGCCATCCAATACTCAGCATTTCCTGCCCCGACTCCAAAACCCGCCGTGGAGTATAAAAATTCAAAAGCGTTCTTAACTAGATTGACTCGGACAGCAATAGAACCGTATTCAAGCTCTGCCTGATCTGCTATGGAACCCGCCTCAGTAACAACTTTCGAAGAAAATTCCTGGATAGGACCAGGCATGGGGGTAATAACTGCAATTATCAGAAAGATAACAGAAATAAACGCAACTTTAACTTTCTGTTTTAATTTTGTAAGGAAAAGTAAAAGGAAAGACACTGCCACCAGCACGGCAAGTATGTTAGCCCTCGAACCTGTTATAACAATCAAGTAAAAGGCAGAAAACACTGCACCTATCTCTGTGAGCTTAGCCAGCCTGCTTCTAGCATACCTCACTAGGCCTAATGCAAAAGGGATGCTAAGCGACAAAAACGTAGCATAATCATTAGGATTTTTAAAGACCCCCGTTGGACGATACATAAACCTCGCCCGGGTCTCACCAAAAAAGCCAGAGACAGGGAGGTGCTGACCGGTCAGGTGCTCCCAGAAACCAAGGATAACCAAAACGCAAAAAACGCCAAACCAAATCCAGTATAATATGCTTAAATCGCGAAGATTGTTGAAGTAGTATGTAACAAAAAAGAGTAATGACACCCCCATAAAAAGGAAGACAATGTGGCGAATAGCATCACCCTTAGCCGTCGCCCAACCCAGGCTAATCATGGCGTAAGCAACCCAAGCAGCAAAGAAGGACATATAAAGCCTTATCCCGCTTTGTGGAAGAATCAACTTCCCCTGAATGAATACTCGTAATATAAATAGCCCCCATAAAAGTAGCAAAAAAATCCTGTAAGGGAAGAGAGTAAAAGCACCCAGGTCTATAGGGAACAAGGCAGCCCCAAAAAAACCAGTAATAAACACTAAATAACAACAAAGCTTTTCTATTGGGAATAATGGTACATAAACATACTGGAGTAACCAGAAAAGGATCGAAGTAACAGCTGCCGCCAATCCTACCACAAGAATACTAAGACGAGGAGAAGCAACTAAAATACCAATTAAAATTGCTATTGAGATGGCTAATAATCCGAACTGAATTCTTGTAAATGTAGGGTATGGTATTATTCTCCAGAATAACCACCTATTCCAATCCATAGCATTCCTTACCCCGTTCAACGAGTTGGTTCACTTCCGATACATCCGCCTTAAGCCGCTCTTCCCAACTCCAGAAGTACTTTTCAGCGAACCTACGGGCATTCGCTCCCATCCGGTCTTTGAGCTCTTTATCTGCGAGCAACGTTTTAATAATTTCAGACAGCTTTGGCAAATCTTCATACTCAAGCAAAATCCCATTTTCCCCATTTTTTATAAATTGGCCAGTATCTCCGTTATTGAGTGTAACGATACACTTCCCGGCCATCATTGCCTCCAGTAAGGGATTGCCGACGTTCGACCAGTCATAAAAAGATAGAAAGATATCAGCTGCAGCCAGGTATTTAGGAACCTCGGAATGGGGAATAGCTCCCTCAAACCTCACATGCCCCCTGACCCCAAGTTCGTTGGCCAATTGCTCCAAACGTTCCCGCTCTGGTCCATCTCCCACAATTACAAGAATTATATCGGGAAACCTTTCCAACACAGCCGGAAGAGCTCGAAGACTTCGATCAACACGTTTCCAATTGACTAATCTACTGATGCATAGTAACGCATATCTAGTATGAAGCTTTAAACAAGCTTTCGCCTCATGATTCTGAGGCATAAAGCGGAAAGATTCCCAGTCCACACCATTTAACCAAAATCGAACTTTTCTCATATCCACACCAAGCTCCTGTAGCACCCTATCGCCTTGTGTTCCATCATTAGTCATAATTACTAAATCCGCAGGCATGCGCAGCCCAATGAAGTGTTCCCATGCCCTAAGAAATCGAAATTTCCTATTCTGCCATCCTACACCAAGACTTGTTCCTTGAAAACGCGCCACCATGGGCACGCCCCAAAGCCTGGATAGGAATTTTGCAACAGGCACACCGTAGATCTCATACCCATAAACAACGTCGATTTTTGTTTTTGAACGTAGTTTTTGAGCCTTGATAAAAGACACGACTTGGAAATAAAACCACCATAGTGACTTAAAGAAAAATCCAACCTTTCTAATATGTAACAATCTCTTCAACCAAGTAGCATCAAACCGGATAACCTGAATGTTCTCGTGAAGATCATCGGATAATCCCTCGGCCCGGTTGCTCGTAATAAAGTATACCTTCCAACCCCGGCTAGCATACCCGGTAAGGGTCCTATACAGGGCAGGCCCGCCCTTGCCTTTACCCATGGACCAGTAATCCAACGCTGAGATAAATAGAATGCTACGTGTAGAGCTATTTGTTTTCATCTTATATCAAAACACCATCCTCAACTTGGTATAAGCCCACTGATAGAGCGCCTTGCCGGTCTTCCAGTACAACGCCCAATCGCCCCGCTGGGGTATGACTACTTTAGACCAATTGTTACCGGAGAGGCGGCAGTAGAAGAAAAGAGCCAAGAGGAATGAAACGGAATACGATACAGTCGAGGCCCAAGCTGCGCCCACAATCCCGTAGTACGGAATCCAAAGAAAATTCAAAGCTATATTTGTAGCCACGGCAGCTATCCCAATGTAAATGTTTAGTCCTGGAAAACCACGCCCGGAAATGTCGTTACTTAATACCCGGCCTGCGCTAAGCATCACTATCCCAGCCAATAAAGCCTGCAGCGCACTAACCGCTGGTAGGAAAGCCTCCGAATATAGTAAAAGTATAATCCAGCGGCTAAGGAAAGCCAACACCAGGGCTCCGAAAACACTTGTCCAAAGCACAGTACGAGCCACTAGCGGCGTAAACTCCTTTCGCTTCTGCTCCTCGGTCTCCGCTGCCACCCGGGGGAAAAGAACAGTACTTGCTGCCTGGGAAATCATCCAAAGCTTTTCTACGAGCCCAACTCCTACAGCATACATCCCCACAGCAGCTGGTCCCAAAAAACCATTAACTAGGAACATGTCCACACGATAGTTTAAAAAACCCAAGATATTTGATAGATGCGCCTGTACGCCGTATGTGATTGCCCTTTTTATGTAGGAGGAATTAGGTTTATAATCAATCCCCCCGGCAACAGCCTTCGCTAAGCGAAACACTAGAACATCAATAAACACCCAGGTAAGCAATACGGCAAGTATAGCTCCGGTCACACCGGCTCTCAGTCCTAACAGGGCAATCGCCAGTAACACTAAGAAGAGAATAGACTGGGCAACCTGGATATAGTTGAACTCTTTAATGCGCTGGGCCCCAAGCAACACGTACCTGACATAGGAGAAAAAAACTTGAGCTGGAACGAGAGCCAGAGCCAAAAGCAGATAGCTTGAATCTACACCGGGGAAAATTCTTTGCTTAAAAAATAAAACTACGATTACCCCAGCGAGTACACCTAAGACTCCGATACCCAGGCTTAGTAAAAAATTGTTTCCGAGAATTTCCTGGCGTCGGAATTCGCTACGGGCCACGTAATAGACCGTGGCTGACCCGATACCTAGATTACTAAAAGTCACGATAAGAGAAGGTAAAAGTGCGGCAAGGGCGTAGATTCCCCTCCCCTCCGGGCCTAAAACCCTTGCCAAAATAACGGACGTCCCCACTCCTACAAGGAGGTTTAAGACGCCGCTAACAAACGTAATCGTAGTTCCCTGAATGAATTTACCGCTGCTCATTGGCTTTTCTTTCATAATTTTATTTGTCTAAAACATTAATCAAATTTTTACGAATTTCTTCTGCCAATAATTTAGGATTCATATGTTGTCGCACATATTCCTGCCCTTGTATATTTAATTTTAATTGGCCTTTATAATGTAATTCTAATAAATGTTTTATATGATCTTTTAGGGCAAAATAATCGCTTGCTTGAAACACACCAGGAAAAGGATAAGACCAAATTGCGTGCCTACCTAGAGAAAGAGCTTCCTGAATTGTCCCTCCATACCCATCATGCTTAGTTAACCTTATTACTACTGTTGCTTTCAAAAAAATCTCTTTTATATTGTTAACCCAACCTAAAAAGCGCACATTCGAAGGTTTATCTTTTATATATGAACCCTTCCCTCCAACAATTAGGAATTGTATTTCTGGAAAATCTTTTGCCAAATGTATAATATGTTCTACTCCATAAAAGTCTGGCCGTGTATCTGGAATATAACTCATAATTGTGAAATTTTGAGGTAAGGATAAGCCAATTTCTGAAGCAGTATTTAGTAATTTTAGCGGCAATGGAACAAATTTACTATGTATACCTACTGTTTTTAACTCTTCAACTAACCATGGAGCTCCAGCCCAATGTATCAAATTACCAGTATAAGGTAATCTCTTTGTATTTTTAAAATATTCTATTACTTTTAACACATCTGTACCTACCCAATGAATAACAACAGGAACTTTAAAGACTTGCGCGCATTTATAAATAGTCCCTTTCCCAATGTGACCACCAATTTGATACCAAATATCAGAATTTAATAATGTTTTGACGATCTTTATAAAGCGTCCCGTACGAGTTCTTGTTTTTTCTAGATCTAACTGTATTACATCCCATTCATCGGTATTGAAAACCATTTCGTTAAGTTGTCTTACAAAATACGGTAGCCCAGTAAGAAACAATTTATTCTTTTGAATTGAAAATTGTTCCTTCAATACCTTAACCACCTTTTAGTTATTAGTTTATTTTACTTAATAATATCTTGTCTTTTTTGTATTGCTTACCGCATTTTAAACATACAATAATAAGCCCTTCAACCTCTAATTGAACCCCGCACTCACAAACCCAGCCTATCACCTTTGCTGGAACACCGGCCACAAGAGCATGCGGAGGAACGTCTTTTGTTACCACTGCCCCTGCGGCGACAAAGGCGTGCTCGCCGATGGTTACCCCGCAGACGATAGTGGCGTTGGCGCCGATGCTGGCACCGCGCTTGACGACTGTGGTTTCGTAATCCTCGCTGGTATTGCGCGGGAAGGCGGAACGCGGCGTTTTGACGTTGGTAAAGACCATGCTGGGGCCGCAGAAAACATCGTCTTCCAGGATGACCCCTTCATACACGGAGACGTTGTTTTGGATTTTAACGTTATTGCCAATTTTGACATTATTGGCTACGAAAACATTCTGCCCCAGCGTGCAGCGTTCGCCTATCTCGGCGTTGGGCATAACATGGCAGAAGTGCCAGATCTTTGTTCCCCTACCTATTTTAGCACCTTTGTCAACGCAGGCGGTTTCGTGGACGAAATAATCTTGCTGGTTGGCATTGTTATCCAGGTAATTGCCGGCCCGTACCAATATGTCAACGACCTCTTTTCCTTTCGCGCCGCAGGTAAGGGGTTTTTCCCTGTTGCTGATGCAATCTAAAAAGTGCAGGGCTTCCTGTTCCAGAGCATCTTTGGTTTCGAATGGCAACTCCTGCCGGCCTTCGTCCCAAATGTTCAACCCAGCATCCACGCCTTTGCGGTACAGCCAGATTTTATTTTCGTGCTCATCATAGGTTATCATTCCCTCGGTGCCGATGATAACCGTCTTGCGTTCGTCCTCGGGCCAGAGCCAGGATACGTGGATGTGGGCCTGGACGCCACTGGCAAAGGAAATATCCACCCGGACGTCGTCTTCAACGCCGGGCTGCAAAGCGGTTACTCCCCTGGCCTTCACATCCCGGACGGGCTCGTTAATAAGTTCCAGCAGGACCGCGATGTCGTGGGGCGCGAAGCTCCAGAGGACGTTTTCTTCCCGGCGCACCTTGCCCAGCTTGCGCCGGCGCATTTCTATGGACAGTATTTTCCCCACCCGGCCCTCGCGCACAGTGCTAATTATTTTCTGCACCGCGGGCTTGTAAAGCAACAGGTGTCCCACCATCAGGACCCGTTGCTTTTCCCCGGCCAGGTTGACCAGCTCCTCCGCTTCTTCCCCGGTTAAAGTCATCGGCTTTTCCACCAAAACATCTTTGCCGGCCAAGAGCGCCTCCCTGGCAAGGGTATGGTGGGTGAAAGCAGGGGTGGCTATAACCACCGCTTTTATTTCCGGGCTGTCCAGAACCTGGCGGTGATCTGCATAAACGGGCACCCCCGGGTACTGTTCGGTTATTTTATCCCTTAAAGCCGGGGCAGCTTCGGCCACGGCGGCCAGGGCTTTTAGCCTGTGGAACACGCGCACGTGGTTTTTACCCCAGTTGCCGGCACCTATTACGGCGACCCTGGGCCCATTCATAGCAGCACCACCTTTTCCTCCCGGGAGGGCACGTCCCTGGTGGCGTTCCTGGTATCAAGAACCCTGCGCGCCTGGTTTACAAGCCACCGGTAATCAATATTGGAGTGGTCCGTGGCAATCAACACCAGGTCCGCTTCCTGCACCGTTTCAGCGGCCAGGGGCACTGACTTGTATAGCTGCCCGGCAATATGTAGTTCCTCTATGTAAGGGTCGTGGTAAGAAAGCTCTGCACCGTCCTGCAGCAAAAGCTCGGCTATTTTTAAGGCAGGCGATTCGCGGTAATCGCCCAGGTCCTTTTTATAGGCCATACCTATAACCAGTATCCTGGCCCGGGATGGAGCCTTGCCCATTTCGTTCAAGGTGCGCACCACCTTTTCCCGGACAAACTCCGGCATCCTCCGGTTAACTTCGCCGGCCAGGCCGATAAACCTGGTTGTAAAATTAAATTCCCGGGCCTTCCACTCCAGGTAGTGGGGGTCCAGTGGTATGCAGTGCCCTCCCACACCGGGTCCGGGGTAAAAGGGCATGATGCCGAAAGGCTTGGTAAAGGCGGCGTCCAGCACCTCCCAGACATTGAGGTTCATTTTGTCGCACAGCAGGGCCAGCTCGTTCACCAGGGCGATATTTACGGCCCGGAAGGTATTTTCAAATACTTTCACCAGCTCGGCGGCCCGGGCGCTGGAAACTGGCACCATGTGTTGGATGGTTTGCTCGTAAAAAGCCTGGCCCACGGCCAGGGAATTGGGCCCCACGCCGCCCAGGACCTTGTTGGTATTTTTCGTGGTATAGCGGCGGTTACCGGGGTCCACCCGTTCCGGGGAGTGGCAGAGGAAGAAATCGCGCTCCACCTGCAGCCCTGAAGTTTCCAAAATGGGCAGCATCACTTCCTCGGTAGTTCCCGGGTAGGTTGTAGATTCCAGTGAGATCAGCTGCCCGGGCCGCAGGCGCCTGGCTATTTCGTTGGTTACGTTGATCACGTAACGCAGGTCCGGGGAAAGGTTTTTATCCAGGGGAGTGGGGACGCAAATGACGATAACGTCCATACCGGGCACGGAATTAAAATCCTCTTCCGCGCGGATAAGCCCCCGGTCCACCAGGTCCCTCAATTCCTCGTCCTTTACATCGGCGATGTAGTTTTCCCCCGCGTTAATTTTCCCGGCCCGCCTGGGGTTTTGCTCGATGCCTATGACCTGAAAGCCCACTTTGGCTTTTTCCACGGCAAAGGGGAGTCCCACGTAACCCAAACCCACTACCCCGATGATAGCCCGGCGGTTTTGGATCTTTTCGATCAACATTTGCCTGGTGCTTTTTTCAGTCATGGTTATACCCGCTTTCAAAAAAGCTGACTATCGCCTGCACCGTCTGCTGTACTTCCTCGCCGGTCAATTCCGGAAACATCGGCAGAGACAATACCTCCCGGCAGGCTTTTTCGGCATAGGGAAAGTCACCGGGCTTGTAACCCAGGTGTGCAAATACCTTCTGCAGATGCAGGGGTTGGGGGTAGTAGACGGTCGAAGCTATGCCACGCTTTTTCAGGTAAGCCTGCAGTTCGACCCGCCCGCCGGCCTGCACGGTGTACTGGTGATAAACGTGGTGAACATGGCCGGGTTCCACCGGCAATGTTAAGGGCAGCCCCTGGTCCTGGAAAAGCAGGTTGTAGGTACTGGCGATGGTCCGGCGGCGCTCGTTCCAGCTTTCCAGGTGCTCGAGCTTGACCCGCAAAACAGCCGCCTGGAGCTCGTCCAGCCTGCTGTTACAGCCCAACTCTTCATGGTAATATTTCTTCCTGGCGCCGTGCACGCGGAGCATGCGTACTCTTTCTGCAATCTCCGGGTCGCTGGTCACCACCATACCGCCATCTCCAAAGGCCCCGAGGTTTTTGGTGGGGAAAAAGCTGATGCACCCGGCGTCACCGATGCCCCCTACGCTCCGCTCCTTATACTTGGCCCCTAGTGCCTGGGCAGCATCTTCAATGACCTTGAGGTTGTATTTCCCGGCAATTTCCATAATGGGATCCATATCGGCAGGGCAGCCGTACAGGTGCACGGGTATGATTGCTTTGGTACGGGAAGTAATTTTTTCTTCAATAAGGCTGGGGTCGATATTCCAGGTTTCGGGTTCGATATCAACAAACACGGGCCGGGCCCCCGTCCTCTGGATGGAACCGGCGGTGGCAAAAAAGGTAAAGGGAGTAGTAATGACCTCGTCACCTGGCCCGACGCCGCAGGCCAGGAGGGATAAATACAGGGCGTCGCTGCCGCTGGCAACGCCAATGCCAAATTCAGCCCCGCAATAACGGGCAATTTCTTCTTCCAGGGATTTTACATTTTCTCCGAGGATGAACATGCCCTGATCTATTACACTGGCTATAGTGGTAAGAAGTTTTTCTCTTAATCCTTCATTTTGACGAGTCAGGGTGAAGGAGGGGATTTTATTGTTTAACCTGGTTGTCAAAACACACACCTCTTGGGACAAAAAGTTATGTCTTACTTTACCATTGATGTTATTGATAGGCAAGACAAATATTCAACAATTTTAGCAGAATTTCCCTCCTGATATGATAAAAAAAACCGCCACCCTTTTCGGATAGCGGTTTTATTATCATTTAGGCAGTGTCGCGTACGCCTCGTCATCGAAGTGAACCTCCTCCGGGACGAGCCCGGGGGCTTCGTCCCGAAGGTTTCTCATGTCATCGGAAAGCCGCCTGCTAAAAACGCAGGTCTTACGCTTTCCTCGTGAGCTACATCCCGGCATTTGCCGGGAAGGCCCGGTCCATGGGCGTCTACTACTCATCGTAGATACGTCTTAAGCGGCTCTTTTCGGCGCCAATACTTGCGGCCGCAGGTATTCCACTTTTCCAGGCAGCTTGCGGTACCTGGTGAAACTTCCGTGCAGAGCTCTGTCCAGGATGCCGCTGGCTCCCAGCACATCCCGGTGAATTCCGGTGAATCCGCAGGAAGCATTGCCGCACCGGTATACGCGTCCGGTCTGTCCGGTGTACTCCCCGCATACCGGGCAGGTGCCGGAGGTGCCGCGCTCATCCACCGCTACCAGCTCCATGCCGTGACGTTTGAGCTTGTATGCCAGCAAATCGCGCAGCTTGCCGAAGGCCCATTGACCCATGCGCTGGTTGTGCTTTTTACCGCAATCCTTCTTACGCACACCTTCAGGGTTGCCGATGTAGACCGTTTTAACGCTCCTTCCCAGGCACCAGCGGACGGTGTTGGCGGATATGGTGTGCAGAATATGTTCAACCCTCCGTAGAAGCTAATATGATAACAATCAATTATGCTGATTCGGAGCTTTCGCTAAACAGCTACAAAGCCGAAGAATTTCCGCAGTTTCCGGAAATTCCGGAGCAGGAATCAATCCTGTTTAATCAGGAATGTCTTCAAAATTTGATTAAGCAGGTAGTATTTGCTGCAACCAAAGACGATACCCGGCCCATTTTCAGCGGCGTAAACTTTAAGTTTGGTGAAGATGGTATTCTCACCCTGGCCGCAACTGATGGCTGTAAATTGGCTATCAGTAAAAATAAATGAAATAAGGCAGAAGTGCTGGCTGAACGATATGGGAATCATTTTGGCCTGAATATCATGTGCTGTAAAACCACTTGTGGATGGGTTAGTCCTCCGCCAAGGTATACGTTAACGCACTTAAGTAATGAGGGCGTAGGAATTCCCTGCCAGTTCAATTAAGCAGGGATTTTTTAAAAGTAATTGGTTTATTTGTACCCATATAATTAATCCTATGGTAGAATGAGTTTGAGAACAGTGAATCCGAAAGGCTTAACATCTTTTCCAAAAATTTAGTGAGGTAAAATCAAATTTAAAGATAGCACTAAGTAGAAAAAAGGCTGGAGTTGTTTGTGGAAATTGTGGTGAACCGAATGTTATTAGGATGAGAGAGGAATTTACAAATGGCAAAGTGTGTATTTTGTAATAAGAAAGCAAAAAGGTCATGCCTTGTATTACAGCAGGAAATATGCCCGTCATGTTGCGGAAGCAAAAGAGGTAATGAAATTGAATGTACTTTAGATTGTAGCATATACAAGAAAAGTATACTAAAAGATAATGAGAAAGCAGTAATAAAGCTTGCTAAGGAATCATTTAATAATGAGTATGATGATTTGTTTAAAAAACAAGGGATTCCAGAAACGGCAGGACCATTTGAAGAATTTATCTTCATCAACTATTATCGGGATTTAAGCATCGATGATAATGATATTCTCAATTGCTATATAAAGATATACTATCTACTGCAAGGACAAGATCACCTGTATACTCTTGAAGATTATGAATTGGATATTTTCAATAAGTTTGTTGATGTGACTAAGGAAAATAATGTGCCTATTAGATTGCAGCAAGTGATAATCCTTAGATTAATAAAGTCAATTAAACAGGTTTCAGGTGGAAGATTTGGTCGTCGCAATTACTTGGAGATGTTAAGGGGAATGTTAACAAAAACGGGTAGAATGGCAGATCTGTTTAAAGATTGATGTAGAAGGTTGCCAGCAAATAATCCTTGGCTTGCAGCTGCACCAGGTAGTATCTCCATTTAGAAAGAAGGCGATTTCTAATGAAAGCCTATCAAATAAAAATTGAACTATAGAACTCAGATCCACTAATTTGGCGAAGAGTCATCATGCCTGCTGGAGCTACTTTTAACAGGCTTCATGATGTTATTCA
>JAALLR010000582.1_pt1 | contig 12595 bp, 15 predicted proteins | sample 7245931 | NCBI WGS metagenome assembly JAALLR01 (sample SAMN13049201, study PRJNA578106) | oil field metagenome | isolation source: filtered produced water from oil reservoir B9 | place: USA:offshore Texas | collected 2016 | reverse complement strand
TATAATTGCGTATAATATGTATTATATACAATTTTTTTCATAAGTACCCGGGGGTATTTTACATTTTTTACCAGCAACAAAATATCTATTATGGGTATAGTACATCCATTTCCACACCCATAAAAAAATTAGCAACCCTTAAATTAACTATCGTAAACTCTAGTATTTTCAATGCTTTCACCCACTTTTCACCCTTATTTTTTGCCTATCGACTGTTGCTCGTCAAAATCTAGTAATTTCAATACCTAAACCCACTTCATCTCTCAAATTTACTCTTTTTATCGCTAAAACACTAATTTATCCATAACCACCACAGCAACACTCAAACAATTGAAATAACTACATTTCACCAATATTACTAAAAACAACCACGATAACACACCTAAAACAACTCACAATTTATACAAAAAACAACCTCAATCCCAATAAACAACTACGTTTCATTACATTTTCTATCGCAAACAGCAAAATTATAAAATATACTTTACATTTTAAAAATTTATGATAAAATATAACTTGTAAAGGAATGTTTATATGGGAGGGGATATTTATGATCATAGAACCTGAAACATGATAGGTAATAACAATAATATAAATAACCGTGTATATTCTGCATATGAAGGGAGTAGTAAATTTGGAAAACAGTAAAATTTATATTTATAATTTTAAGCAAGCAGAATTTTATATTAAAGAAGGTATAAAACCATTAGAAATTAATATCAACCCTAAAACAAGAAAAATTTATTTTGTCTTTAACAGAGAAGAAACAAATAATGCTTATATGAAATGGGTTAATAATTAAAAGGAGGATTTTTATATTGAAGATAAGTTATATTCAAATGCCAAATAACTTAATTTTAGACACAAATCTTAATACTAAAGCTAAATATTTATATCTTGTATTAAAAATAAGTTCTACAGACAACATATCAATAATATACACTAAAACTTTACTTAAAAAATTACAATGGAGTGATACAAAAACATTAAAAAAATATTTAACCCAACTTAAACATCAAGGATATATACAATATGACTTTAATAAGTTACCAAAACACAAACCAATGGAAATAAAGCTTTTACCAAAGGGATATTACACTGAACTTGATAGAGAAATTATACATAAAACAATTGAAATATGTAAAGCAGTAAAAATAATAAGATACACTAAAGACAACAATAACAACAATATAAAAAAAGAAGTATTAGCTGATCTTAAAGAAGATGCTATTATACTACTGTATCTATATGAAATGTATTATAATGAAAATTTTAGTTGTGGTTATGCTTGCCCAAGTTATGAGCATATATATAAAACATTAAAAATAAGACAACAAAACATTACTGCTATAAACAAAACACTACATGACAACTATATATGTAAATGTATTTCTGGAACATACCATCAAGATGATGATGGTAACATAAGACAGCACAACAACAGATATATACCTAATAAAATAGTAACAGAAGATGGTAAAACAAGATATAAAAGACACAAAGTAAAAAACAAGATATAAAAACAAAACCATAAACACAACAATAAAGTTAATAATATAATGTTAATAATATAATGTTAAATAATAAAGATTTATACTTTTACACTTATCCGTTATTATAAGGGATAAGTGTAAATCGGATAAGGTGTAATTGTACATCGGATAACGGATAATTGTAAGTCATGGAAAACATATTGAAAAATGGATGGGTTTTTAGTTATGGTATATAGTGGATTTACCAATGAAGTTAAGAAAATTATTAACATAGAGAATCTTAGTTATAATATAGTAAATAGGTTTTTAGGACTTTGTTATGACAAATATATTTATTAAAAAGAGTATTCTAAGTTAGAAAAAATATACAAACCTGAAGAAGTTTTGTTTGTATTAAGAAATGCTAAATATTTTGTTGAAAGTTATGATGGATATGAGAGTTTGCAGTATAAAATTAATAACTGCATATCTTCTACTAAAAGAAATTTGGAATATGGAAGTTTTGATAGTGTAGAAGAAATTGAAGAAGATTTTGAAATATAATTATAAATATTAGAAAATAACCTCATTTTCGGGGTTATTTCTTTTTCTTTATTATAGGAGGTGGTAATTTGGTAATAAATTTAGCATAGCCACCTTCATATTTTGTATTATTTTTAATATCTTTAATACATTATATGAAAATTATACCAAAATATTGCCTGTCCAAAAAGAATTTTTTCACGTTTTATAAAATTTTTATAGTCATTATAAAATTTTTACACGCTGTAAATAATACATAGTATAATATATTATGGAGGGATTAGCATGGGAATATCGTATAAAGGATTTAGATATAAATTGGGTGAGTACAATATAAAAGCAATTGATGTGTCAAGAGATACTGGAATTAGTCCTGGTGTTTTTACTAAACTTAAAAATGATGAATATGTAAATTTAAATACATTAGAGTTGTTGTGTAAATATTTTAGAGATAAATATAATGATAATTGTAATTTCGGGGATTTGATTGAATATATAGGTAACTCTACTAAAAAGTAGAGTTAAAATTTTAAATAACAAAATTATAAAATAACTCTTGACAATTTACCTATTTTATGGTAATGTTTAATTAAAGGGTGGGAAGGAATGTTTTAAAAAAAGCTTAGACAACAAAAATATAATAAATAATAGGAAGGTGGTGTGCTTAGTTTGTATGAATTATATGAGTATGATTTATGCCCTATATGTGGTAATCAAATGGAGTTTGTAGATAAAGTATATGAGCTTTCAAATATTCAAAGCCAGTATGATAACTGTAGATTAGAAGTTGTTGCAGAAAGATATTATTGTGAAGAATGTGATAGATATTACGATATTGAAATTTACTAAGGAGGTATAATTTTGGGAGCAGTTGCAATAGATATATATAAAAAAGATAAGATATATCATAGAGTTACTTTTAGTGATAAGGAATGTATTAAAGGTTTAATAAAAAACAGAAATATAATTGATAAGGCATATGATGCAAAATTATATGATAATTTTAATAATATACATAATGCTGGTTCAATTTTTTCAATAGATGAAGAAATAATTTGTATATACATGGATTTGGAAAGACTTATAAAAAAATGTAATTTTAACAAAAAGCAATTAGAAATAATTGATTTATATTTTAAAGGTTATAATACGTCAGATATTTGTGAAGTATTAGGATATAAAGAATCTTCAGTTGATAGAATGATGGAAACTATAGCAAAGAAAATAGTTGAACAAAATAGGATTGAATATATAGATTGGTTACATTATGGTGGTTATGTTAGAGTTGATAAAAATGCTAGATATAAAAAGTGTAGTAAATGTGGAGAGTTTAAAGATGTGATGAAGGGAGAGTTTGCTTTTGACAAAACAAATAACAGATATAAAAGCGTATGTAGAAAATGTCATAATTTATAATAAAAAAAAGACTAAAAACTGCAAAAAAATAACATTTTTACAATATAGACTTTATATAGGGAGGTAATCATTTGAGTTCAAGATTTGACATAAAAAGACCAACCACTTTAAAAAATATTAGAATATTTTTTAATTCTAAAGATAATAAAAATAAATTATTAGAAAATATAGTTTTAAATAGGAAAGATGAAGAATTAGGAATTACATACAAAGAATATTGTGAAGATCATTGGCTTTGGGGAAGAAGGTATGACTCATACGGAATAAACTATGAAGATAAGGTTAAGTCTTTTTTAGATAGATGTGGTACTTTTCTTCTCTTGGGACAATTTGAAAAAGGTGAAGTTTTAACAGATTATATGTATAAATTAGCAAGGTATAAAGAAGTTTCTTATTCGGGAGATTGGAAAGATGAAGAAAATGAAGTAATATTAGAAGAAGAAGTAGTAAAGCTAAAAAATAAAAATACTTTAAATGAAAAAATAATTCAAAATAATATAAAGCAAAAATATAAAAAATATTATAAAAAAAGAAAAAAAAGAAAAAAGAAAATATCTAAGTCACAGAAAATAATGCAAATTTTTTCATCACCTAAAGTAATTAGAAATACATTATATAATCCAACAAATAAAGAAATATATGATAAAAATAATATAAAATATCCTAAATTTAAAAATAATAAAGATTTAAAAAAATGGTTAAATAAAAGCTATAAAAATATTTATGGAGAAAAAATATGGGATTATAAAAAAGTTACTTATGGTGGACATAAGGGTATAATAAATCCAAATAAACCATATATTAGTCAATGGTGTGTGGTTGATACAAGAAATATTTTTGAATTTCAAAATAAAAAATACATGATTAGTAAAAATGTAAAACAATATCAAGTCGGCAAAGATAATAAGTGTGAAATGGATATGATTTTGGTTTTTGAACAAGATGGAAATATGTATTTTTTTGACCAAGATATAAATGAAATCAATGAAAAATATATTTATAAAATTGGTTAACAACAAAAATATAAAAAATGGTTTTAAAACGCCTTTAATTTTATTCCATGACCTATTTATCATTAAAACAATTTTTAATTAAATCTCGGCGAAATTTAAAAATGTTTATAAAATTATACAATTCTATGTAACTATTGAAATTTCAACATTTATATATATTGTTAAAGTTTTATCAAAAAGTGTAAATTAAGGGGGTTACTATTATAAAATCTATTAGAGATTATCCCAAGTCTGACAGAGAATTTTTTGAAGATAATGAAGGTAATGTAAAATATAATAATTACTGTCTAGAATGCGTAAAACAATGTAAACAATCATATAAAGTTAATTTTATTTATTGTCCTATAAAAGTCAAGGCACATACGCCTCAGCAATATTTAGATAAATTAAAAAATGATAAAATTCCTATTAAAGAAATTGCAAATAAAATTAATATACATACTAGAACATTAACGTCTATGCTTAATGAGAATCAAGATATGCCTACTGAGGTCTATATAAAACTTGAAAAAGAGTTATATAACAAAACTATAAATTGTTAGGATGATTATATGCGTATACAAACCCTTGGTGCTAATGGTATGGTAACTGGTTCATCTACCTTAGTTGCTACCCCCGATGGATTGAATATTTTGATTGATTGTGGTTTTGTTCAAGATAATAGTATGTCATTTGAAAAAGTTCAAAGAATTAATACAAGAGAATTTGAAGGGAACATTAGTGAGTTAGATTATATTATTTTAACTCACGCCCATCTTTGACCATGTTGGAAAGTTGCCTTTGTTGATTAAGCAAGGATTTAAGGGAAATATTATCGCAACACAGGCAACTGCTGAATTTGCAGGATTAAATTTACCCGATGCGGCTTATCTTAATGCTTTAGAAATTGAAAGAGTAAATAAAAAACGACCAAAAAATAAATTAAAGCCAATTTATACTATGGAAGAAGCTGACAGTTGTATAGATTTAATAAGATGTTATGATTACAATAGAGAAATAAAATTAAGTGAAAAAACAAGTATTGAACTTTTACCTGCCGGACATATGCTTGGTGCAGCGATGGTTAAAATTACATATAGAGATGGATATAATGTTAAAAGAATATTATTTACAGGTGATACATCAGGGAAATACAATAATCATCCTTATTTGACTATTGCTGATGATATTGGTAAAGTAGATGCTATTGTAACAGAAAGCACATATGGCAATAGATTGCATAATAGACAAAATCATATTGAAAAATTAAAACAATGTATACAAGAAACTTGTATTGATAAAAAAAGAACTTTGTTAATTGCTGTTTTTAGTTTACAACGCAGTACAGAAATATTACATTGGCTTAGAGATGTTTATTTAGAGAATCCTGAATTTGAAAAAATTCCTATATATCTTGACTCACCTATGTCAATTGATGCACAAGAGGTTGTAAGAACTAATGAAGAATACTGGGGTAAAAAATGGTTGACGAAAGAAGAAAAAATAGGTAGTCTTTGGGATTGGGATAAAGTTGTATATGTTGTTAAAGCTGAAAAATCTAAAAGATTATCTTCAGATGGAAGTCCTAAAATTTTAATATCATCTGCTGGTATGTTAAATGGCGGCAGAATACAACATCATTTACAGACATTTTTACCAAGTAAAGGTTGTAAATTATTATTAACTGGATTTGTTGCTGAAGGTACTTTAGGATATAAATTATTAAATAGTAAACAAAAAACAATAAGTATTTGTGGAAAACAAGTTAGAATTAATGCTAAAATTGACAGAATTGAAGGTTATTCATCGCATGCTGATAAAAAAGAACTTATAGAATTATTAAATACATGTGAAAAGAAAAAACTTAAAAAGATTATTGTAAATCATGGAAATGTCGAATGTAGCAAAGAATTTACAAAAGTATTACAAAGTGAATTTCCTAATACTGAAGTTATTTTTCCACAATATAAGCAAATTATAAAAATTTAGATTTTTACACAGTTATTAGTAATGATAGCTGTGCTTTTTATTTTTAATTAATTAACTTATGAAACGTATCGCTTTGTCAGGCAAGTGAGCGTGGAAGTTCCAAGCTGGTTTGTGCATTAAGCCATTTCCTGACTAGGATATTTTATCCGAAACGTAAAAATGTACCAAATTTAAAAGGGGGGATTTTATGGCTAGAACAACATTGGATTTTAACGCTAGTAATGCAGTTATTGATTTTGAAGAAATGAAAATTATAGAATTACCTAAAAAGAAAGACGACCCAACTAAAGTTTATGATTTAAATAAGATTTTACAACAATTCAATGGTGTTGAAGGAATAACTTTCAAAATTAGTACGCAATATGATGTTGAGCCTGATAGTACAGAGTATTAAGATTTACATATATCATCTTCTTTTTTATCTAAAAATAGCAAGAATACTCCCATCTTCTATAAGTGGGAGATGAATTGCTGAATACTTGACAAAATAATAATATAATATTATAACAACATTAGAAGGAGGTGTATTATGTTAAGAGCATATAAATTTAGATTATATCCTAATAAAGAGCAACAAGAATATTTTGCTAAATGTTTTGGTTGTGTAAGATTCATATACAACAAGATGTTGGAAGATAAAATAAATTATCATAAAGAAACTGGACAGATATTGCATAATACACCTGCTCAATATAAGGAACAATTTCCTTTTCTTAAGGAAGTAGACAGTTTAGCATTAGCAAATGCACAAATTAACCTAGAACAAGCATATAAAAACTTTTTTAGAGATAAAAGCATAGGTTTTCCTAAATTCAAGAAAAAGAAAAATGAACAATCTTATACTACAAATAATCAAAACGGAACTATTTATATCGAAAATGGATATATTAAACTTCCAAAACTAAAATCAAGGGTAAAGATTAAACAACATAGGCAATTTACAGGAAAAATTAAATCTTGTACAATATCTAAAACAACTAAGAATAAATATTATATTTCAATACTTGTAGAAGAAGAAATAAAACCATTACCCAAAATCGATAAGAAAGTAGGGATAGATTTAGGAATTAAGGATTTTGCAGTAACAAGTGATGGGGAAGTATTTGAAAATCCTAAGTGGTTGAGAAAAACAGAAAAAAGATTAAGAAAATTAAATAAAGATTTGTCAAGAAAGAAGCTAGGAAGTAAAAATTGGGAAAAGACAAGATTATTATTAGCAAAAACTTACGAAAAATTAGCAAATCAAAGAAGGGATTATTTACACAAACTATCTTCTAAAATTATCAACGAGAACCAAGTGATAGTTTTAGAAGATTTGAAAGTAAAGAATATGTTGAAGAATCATCATTTAGCAAAATCAATATCAGAAGTATCATGGTACAAATTCAGGCAAATGTTAGATTACAAAGCTAAATGGTATGGTAGAGAAATAATAATAGCACCAGCAAATTATGCATCAAGTCAAATATGTAGTGAATGTGGTTATAAAAATACAGATGTAAAGAATTTAGCACTAAGAGAATGGAAATGTCCAAATTGTGGTGCTATACATGATAGAGATATAAACGCAGCAAAGAACCTATTAAAATTAACCATGTAGATGGTAAATATGGGGATGGAACAGCCCTTTGAGCGTGGGTAATCTGGTAGCAGAAGCTATCTTGACCACGAAGCTGCCACTTCTATAAGTGGCGGTAGTTCACATTTACAAATCATACAGAAACAACTACCTACGGGTGTTGTTTCGAAAAATATTAATAATCTTAGTTAGAGGTTGTGAGTGAGAATGAATAAGATTGCAAAAGAAAATTATGCAAAAGATTTACATCAAGATTTAGAAGATATTCAAGAATTGATTCAAATTAAAAAGAAAGCATATAAGACAAAAGGAAGAACTGATGATTTACGTGATTTAGATAGACTTATAAATCTTAAATGTAAAATTATTGAACAAATAAAAAGAACTTTAGCTTAGCTGGAGGTGTGTGAGTGAGAGAAATTTGGGAAAGAAAAGAAAATGAGTCTTTGATGGATTATGAAGAAAGGTTATATAGAAATCGTTCGGAATATGGTATTGATTGGGAAAAAATTAATGAGTTGTTAGAATTAGAACAACATCCAGATACAACTAGAAAAGCTAGTGTTGGATATATAAAAAGAATAGACCAAGAAAGACAAAATAAATTTGACAAATCAATAATGATTATAAATGATTTGCATTTACCATATGAAAGAGAAGATATATTGGAAGTTATTAAAAAACATTCAAATGAAATTACTACATTAGTTATTGCTGGAGATTTAATGGATTGTGAAAGCATTTCTAAGTTTTCTAAAATAAGAAGAAAATCTTTAGAAGAAGAATTAATATACTCCTATGAATTTATTAAAAAAATAAGAAAAATATTAGATAAAGGGCAAAAAATTATTATAATTAGAGGAAATCATGAAGAAAGATTATATAAGGAAATTTGCAATATGCACAAAAAAGAACTTCAAAAATTTATAAATCCTGAAATAATTGAAATGATAATAGATGGATTTGTAATATATGACAATGGTAAAAAAATGAAATATGAAGGAGTTAGTGATATTACATATGTTCCGCATTGGTATGTTAATATTGAAAACAAAATAATTGTTGCCCATCCAAAAGATTTTAGTAAAGTTAAAGGTAAAATGTTAGAAAATATTGCTGGTCATTTTGTCAATAGGCATGAAAAATTTGAAGTAATTGTTATGGGACATACACATAAATTTTCAACTGGAATTGTTGATAGATACGCTGGTGTATTTGTTGTTGAAAATATGTGTATGTGTACAATAATTAAATATAATGATAATGAAAAGATAAAGTTTGATAATATTAGAACTTATCATTTAGATGAACTTTATAATCAAAATGAAGATTATGTTATAAATTTGTAATAATAATAATAATAATAAAAAGAAAGTAGGTGCTTACATGGCACTATTATATTTTATTTTAGGAATTTTGTTTATTTATATAATGTCAATTTTAGATTTTGTAATTCAATTAATTAGTTCTTATATAAATGTTATAATTAGTAGAAACAACAAAATTATAAATGATATGTATGCCGAACAACAAGATGATGATTCGCCAAGAATTGGTTTTAAATATCAAGAACCAGTTGAATATGAGTATTATGAAGATGAAAGCTTTGATTAAAAACTTAGTTTTATCGACATTGTCTTTTTTCTAGATATATAGTGTCCATCAAGTTGTCCCCTTGCTTGGTGGATATTATTATGTCTAGAAATTTTAGACATGGTTTAGAAGTAGCTACAATAGGCATCCTCCCACCTAAGCTACTTCTTTTTTAAAAGGGAGAGGTTAAATACAGGTAATAAGTAGGTGGTGAAATGGTTAAAAAAAAGTCAGTTGATATAAATGAAATTGTATGTGTTTATCATGGTGGAAAACCTATTAGTTTATCTAATTTTTATTTATCATCAAGTCAAATATTTAAAGGGATAGGCGTAATACCTATTTGCAAAGAATGTATGAAAGACCTTTTTAATTATTATTTAGAAAAATATAAAGATGACAAAAAAGCTTTATATAAATTTTGTGAAAGAATAGATTTTCCATTTTATGAATCAGCTTATAATGGTGCAAAAAAAGTTGCAGAAAGCCAAGGATGGATGCTACATCAAGCCTATTTTAAACAAATTAATAGTTTTAGAGATGTTAATAAATATGGTGACTGTTTTGATGATAGCGACAAAATCGTAGATAGAATAGAGACAAAAGAAGATAATGATGTTCAAGAAGATGATTTTGTTGTAACTCGTGAAATGATAAAAACATGGGGTAGTGGTTATTCGAAAGAGGACTATGAGTTTTTAGAAGACAATTATAAAATGTGGACTACAGAATGTAAAGCTGATTTGCTTTCTGAACGGAAACTTTTTAGACAAATTTGCTTAAAAGAATTAGAAATAAGAAAAGGTAGGGAATCTAATAAAAATGTTGATAAACAAGTGGAAGCACTTCAAAAATTAATGAAAGATGCTAATGTTAGTCCTAAAGATATTAATGCTGCTAATGATCCTAGTAATGAAAAAGTTCTAGGAATGAAGATTAAAGAAATTGAAACGACAAAACCATGTGAAATATTTGATGATAAATCTTTATATAATGATTATGATGGGCTTCTTGATTATTGGAAAAGATTTGTATTGCGACCAATGAAGAATTTGCTAATTGGGTCAAGAGAGTTTGATAAAGAATTTAATATCGAAGAAGGCGATAATTAATGGCTAGTTATAAGAATTTTCAAAATGACAAAAGGAAATATGCAAATTCTTATGATATGACAAAACGAGGAAGAAACCCAATAAAAAAGAAAAATTTAAAACATGAAGCCGAGGAAAATCTAATTCACTGGGTTACTTTTTATAAAAGAAATATACATAGATTTGTTGAGCATTATTTTGGAATAGAATTATATTTATATCAGAAAATATTATTATGTTTAATGAATTTATGTACCTTAGTAGTAGTCGTAGCTTGTCGTGCAGCTGCAAAATCTTATCTAATAGCTATTTATGCTTGTGCAAGATGTGTGCTTTATCCTGATTCACGTGTGGTAGTTGCAAGTGCTACTAAAAAACAAGCGAAATTAATAGTTACAGAAAAAATACAAAAGGAGTTAATACCTAATTCACCTACTTTAGCTAGAGAAATTAAAGGTATAAAAACTAATAGTCAAGATATAGAAGTATTTTTTCATAATGGTAGTTCATTTGTTGTAGTACCAGCATCAGATAATGCGAGAGGATATAGAGCAACAACTATGATTTATGAAGAATTTAGGATGATAAAAAAAGAAATTATAGATAGTGTACTATCTCCATTTTTGTTTGTTAGGCAAGCGCCTTATTTGAAAAATCCAAAATATTCTCATTTAAAAGAAGAACCTATTGAAATATATATAAGTTCTGCTTGGATAAAACAGCATTGGATGTGGAAACATATCAAACTTGCTGTTAAATCTATGTATGAAAATTTTGATTCTTTGTTAATTGGGTTTGATTATGCTATAACTTTAAAACATGGCATAAGAACTAAAAAACAATTAGAGAAAGAAAAGAAAAAAATGGGTGCCACTACATTTGCTATAGAATATGAAAATATTATGTTAGGTGAAACAGAAAATGCTTATTATACTTATGATTTGTTAAAGAAAAATCAAACTTTAAAAAAAGCTTTTTATCCTAGAAAGCATATTGATGTTATTGAAAAAAGAAAAAATAAGTTTGATATACCTAAAAAGCCTGGAGAAATACGAATTGTATCAGTAGATATAGCTATGGTTTCTGGTTCACAAAATGATAATACTGCAATTAGTTGCATAAGAGCTTTACCTGTTAAAAATTACTATGAAAGACAATTATGTTATATGGAAAGTATGAATGGCGGTAATACAACTGAACAGTCTATAAGGATTAAACAAATATTTTCAGATTTTAACGCTGATTATTTAGTTTTAGATACACAAAATTCTGGGATAAGTGTTTTTGATGAATTAGGTAAAGTTTTATATGATGAAGAAAGAGATTTGGAATATGAACCTTGGACTTGCTTTAACGATGAAAAAACTGCTGAAAGAATTAAAAACCCAAATGCTTTGCCAGTAGTTTATAGTATAAAAGCGTATTCAGGTTTAAATCATCAAATTCATAAATATATGAAAGATGCTTTAGAACGTGGTAAATTTAAATTATTAATAAATTCAACTGAAGCTGAAGATTTTCTTGATAAAATAAAAGAATATTCATCTGGTGATGGAATTACTCAAGCAAATTTTTTAATGCCATATATACAGATTGAAGCCTTGATCAATGAAATGGTTAATTTATCATATGAAATTAATAAAAATAGCAATACTATAAAACTTATAGAACCAAGAAATGCTAGAAAAGATAGATATACTTCTGTTTCCTATGGAAATTACTTTATCCAACAATTAGAACTAGACTTAGAAAGTGAAAACCAATCTGATTACGAATTTGCATTTTTCTATAACTAAAATATAAAGGAGTGGGAATTATGTCAAAAATTGACATTAACAAAATTTCTCAAATATGTTTGGACTATAAAAAAGAGAATGGACTGACTCAAATAGATATGGCAAATTTACTTTCAATTAATAA
>JAALLR010000330.1_pt1 | contig 12596 bp, 13 predicted proteins | sample 7245931 | NCBI WGS metagenome assembly JAALLR01 (sample SAMN13049201, study PRJNA578106) | oil field metagenome | isolation source: filtered produced water from oil reservoir B9 | place: USA:offshore Texas | collected 2016 | reverse complement strand
ACCGGATAGCCAAGCTGATCTAAGCTAGGCAGTAGTGCCAAACCATGATCAAGTTATCAAGGAGCAACCTAAGACTTATAGAAGAGTAATCAGGAAATTGCTTTTTTCAGCAGAATCTAGGTAGGCTGGAAACGTTGATTGTTATATCGTTTTGGCCGCTCTGTTATTAGTTTCAATTCCTCATAGGTAGGCTGGAAACTACAAGCGAGATAAAGGGGAATGCGACTTCCCCAAATAGTTTCAATTCCTCATAGGTAGGCTGGAAACGGATTACTGTTTTCATTGTTAGTTTTGCTCCTGCTTCTTGGTTTCAATTCCTCATAGGTAGGCTGGAAACCACCTTGCCGTGCTGTATTTTCCTGAAAACGATTAGTTTCAATTCCTCATAGGTAGGCTGGAAACTCCCCTTGCCAGGCGTAGCCAGTGGTTTTTGTGGTATGTTTCAATTCCTCATAGGTAGGCTGGAAACACATACTAAGTCACAAAGTTCGTTGATTGACCTAGTAGGTTTCAATTCCTCATAGGTAGGCTGGAAACGTTGCTCTGAAAATAAAAAAAAGGGGGACAAAAAATGGGTTTCAATTCCTCATAGGTAGGCTGGAAACGATACTTAGCAGAGGGAAAGAACTCACCATCTGAGGGTTTCAATTCCTCATAGGTAGGCTGGAAACTTTTTCGAAAGCTGCTGGACAACCCTGATATGGTCGTTTCAATTCCTCATAGGTAGGCTGGAAACACAAAGTGCCGGTTGGTAGCATCATCGTTGAGGTTTGGTTTCAATTCCTCATAGGTAGGCTGGAAACATAGATGTCCCGTTCTTTGGTCTTGCGGGGCCTAAGTTTCAATTCCTCATAGGTAGGCTGGAAACTGGGAGCTGTGATAGTCGGCATTTTTAACACATTCGGGGTTTCAATTCCTCATAGGTAGGCTGGAAACCTGGTGGCCGCCCGGGGGATTAACCTGGATTATTTTTGTTTCAATTCCTCATAGGTAGGCTGGAAACTCCTTATGCCAGTTTGGTTATTGTACCATTGAACTCTGTTTCAATTCCTCATAGGTAGGCTGGAAACTTGCAAAAACCGCAGCTGCCCATCAACATAAATCAAAGTTTCAATTCCTCATAGGTAGGCTGGAAACCTGTTCGGGGCGCACGAATACAGCCTCTTCATTCTGGCTGTTTCCTGGATGGTGCCTCCAGTTCGGAACCCCGACACCCCGATAGCCCGCGTTTTGCGTCAGTTTACGCTCTTCAGCACGTTGTCGTCGATCCCCAGTGCTTTTTGCATTATTGGACATCGACGACAATTTCCCTGCCGGAGTTCGAAATTTTACAAAGGAACAAACATCCACAACGCCACAGAACGAAGATCGCGGCGGGAGAAAAAAGGCGTCCCCAACAGGTGGAACAGTTAGCCCGCTTGTTCCTTCTTAACACTAAATGAGGAGATTGCGTTAAGCCGACTTCGTGGCGCAGCTACCCGCTTATTCCCCCAGCCGCTACGCAAGAAAACAGGATGGCCTTCCCTAATAGGACACCTTACAGCGTTTCAATCCCACCGCATCCCAGACGGCGCGCGCGAGTTCGGCGTCAAGGCCATCGGGCGGCTCGCCCCCTCCCCGCAGAAAAGCAACCAAGCGTTCCGCTTCCGGGGGCAGCTCAATGCCGTGCTCGCGCAGTTCCTCCGCGAGCGGCGCCGTCAGGCACGCCAGGCGCAGCGCATCCAGGAGTGTGCCCCGCACACCGCACCGGCGGAGCAAAACGTTGATGAGCACCGTTCGTACCAGCGTGACGTCGGCCAGCAAGACCTCGGATGGAGCTTCTCCACCCGCCAGCAGGATAACCGGATGCGCCGTGCCGTCGAGGGGAACGCGGCGGAACTCTACTTCCTCTCCCACGGGGCCGGAAGGCGGAAGGGGGACGCCGCGCACGCCCCCTCCCTCTGTCACCTTTCCGAAGCCCAGCGGAAAAACCAATTCGTAGTATTCTCCTGCCCAGAACTCGGCTGCCGCGTCCGCCATCTCGCGCACGCCGGTCTTTCCTCTAAGCGCCTTCGCAAGCAGCTCCGCCACGTGGCAGCGGACTTTCCGGAGCCCCTCCTCCGTAAAACAGTACTTGCGCTGCGTAAAGACATCCACCCACTCGACCAAGTGACAGCCCCCCTTACCTTCGTACCTGTGAAAGCACCACTTTCTTAATCGGCTCGGCGGGTACTACTATACCTCTCGGGCCACGCCCGGGCCAGCTCGCGCCGCAACCTCAGGGCTGATACTCACAAACTGAAGAACCTTTTCCATCTCCTCCAGAGTGGTATTAAAACGCTTTAAATAACGGTTCGTTACCTCTCGAACCAATTTTTTAAACTCCAGGTAGCTATTTTCCTTGATGAAGTCGAACCCGTGCGCAAATATCCCGTAGTTGCGCTGCTCTACCAGACCCCGAAGGCGGTTCCAGTCAAGGTCATGCGCCAGCGGGTCTTCTAAAGCAACCAGAATCATATACCCATCAACCAGAGATATCGGCGCCGGCAAACCGGCCGGAATGTGCCTTTCCTTGTACACTTTTGCATGCAGTTCCGCAATACGTACCGAGAGTTCATCTGGCTGAACTCCTGAAAGTTTTGAATAATCCGGCGCCGCCGTATCCAGACCGTACACCGCCAGGGCCGCCTGCTCCACCAGTTCCAGCAACCTGTAGAGCAAAAGCGCAGCCATGTCCAGCCTGTTCTGCTGCTCACGCCGCAGCGCGTTACAGTACAACGTACCCAATTAGAGCTTTCACAAACTCCCCACGGCTAAGAACAGCAACCGTACTCTGGCTCCTGCACCGCGTAGCAACTCGGAGTGCCCCTAAGTCGCCACGCAGCAACTCTAGCGCCTCGAGCTGCCGTTCAAGTTGCTCAAGTCGGTCGTGTAGTACAAAGTCCCCTTGCTCCTGCCCGTACTGCCGTACCAGCCTGATCACCTCGGCCAAATGTTCCGGTGCCTTGTCAAGCTCCAGGTTATCCCATTCCTTGTAAGCCTGTGCCAGCAACGGTATCTGGTGCAGACCCAGCACACGGAACTTCCCCAGCTTCTGAATCCTCACTCTGTTCCGGGCAAAGTCTAAGCTGTACGTCACGCCGTACTGCTTGAGCGGTATCGAATTGACGAACCTTTTATGTTTCAGCGCTCCGACCTTGTGGCCGTTTTCTTTCAGCTTGCCGAGTGCCCGGAGGTTGTCTTTGAGCCGGTCGGCTATCTCCTGCTTTATTTGGGAGCCGAGGACGGTCAGCTCCCTCTGCTCATAACTATCTCCCGCTTTGACTTCAACCGCCCTTACCTTGTTGGCGGGAATACCCAGCCGCTCCGTATCCGATACCAGCCAGTTGTACAGCCACTTTGCTTCCAGAAATGCTTTCCTGAGCACCTCAGATTTCCTTTTGGAAAGGTTCTGGAGCTTCATCTCGTACACATCTGGTTTTTGGGTTTCTCTGCGTTGTCTTGTTTCCTGGAGAGTATTTTTTATCTGTTCCGCTTTGGTCATGCCAGTTACTTTCCTTTCTGGTCCTCAATGTACTTCCTGATGGTCTCTTCCGATATGTGCCCTACCGACTCACAGTAGTACGAGCGCGTCCACAGCGACGGAAGCCGGCTTTTCAGGGAAGGAAACTCTTCTCTCAGCACCCTGGAAGTGTAGCCTTTCAACTGGTGGACGATAAAATGAGGGCTGACTGTAGGAGTGGTTTTCACAAACAGATGTACGTGATCCGGCATGACCTCCATCTGAGCGATTTCCACTCCGATTTCCCGGGCTTTTTGGAGCAACAGTTCCTTCAGCCGCTCAGCTACTTCACCTACCAGGACTTTGCGCCGGTACTTAGGACACCAGATGAGGTGGGAGCCGATGTTGAAAAGGGTGGGCTTTCCCGGCGGGAGATCGTAAATTTGTAGTGGATCGTTCTTGTCAACATCCTTGACCTCATAGGCACTAGGCCGCAACCCTGTCATCTCCACGATAATATCCAGATACTGCCGGGATTGTTCCGTGACCAAAAAGCAGACCTTTCTCGGGCGCAAAGTAGCAACGGAGAGCACCAGGGGCGCATATGAGTCCCCAACAGAGAGGATCAGGCCCTAATACTCCTTGACGACCTTACTGCTTTCCCTCCCGGTAAAATCCTTCGGCCGCCTCCCGTTCTTCATCACACCCGCGCGGCATGTTCCTCCATTGCTCGGCCAGCCGTTCGAGTTCCAACGCTTTTTCATTAACTTCACCTGACACGGCACAGAATCTCCTCAGAAAACGCTTTCCCTATCCCTTGGCAGCCCAATTTTACTTCCGCCGGCCTCTAGCCTCGCACCGCACCGCCTGCAGGTTCACCCATTACGTCGTCAAAATATCCACTGCCTTTAAGCATCACACATCTAACCTGCTTGTCCGGTCCATCTTGGCAACCTGCGCTGCCGTCCCGGAAACAACGCACCTTAGAGCCCCACGCTTTTCGTATTCCTTTAATTCAATGATCCTTCTGGTCATGCGGGGGTGAGTGGCATAAAGCTCATGGATGAAGCCCATGACGGGCGGCACGTAGCGCTCCTGGGCTGCAAAGGCCTCGGGGTCAACCTTGACTGCCAGTGCCTCACTACCCAGGGCCAAGGCCAGGAGGGCTCGCTGGGCGGCCGCAGCATCGCCCGAAAGGGCCATGCCCACGCGGTCCGCACTCAACTCGCAGGCACGGCCGTAAGCCGCCCCCAGAAAGGGGATTAACATGGCGGGGCCCACCAGCAGGTTCTTCCAGATGCTGACGTGCCCCAGGGCGTGGTGGGCCAGTTCGTGCCCCAGAATCATGCGCAGATCATCGTAAGCACCCCTCCTTAACATCAGATCAACCAGCTCGCCGTATACCAAGATATATCTACCGGAGAGGAACTTCATAGCTACGGCGTTCAAAGCACCCTGACCGCTCAGGACAAAGATCTCCGGGGCACGGGAGAGCTTGAGTTCCGCCGCCATGTGGGCTGCCATACGGTGCAACTCGGCAAACTGCTCCTCGCTCACCCGCACGGCGTTGCCGTAGATTTGCGCCTTAAAGTACTGTCCAACCAGCCAGGACACCACGGCCAGAGGAATAAGATATAGCCAGGCAAACCACACGAGAAGCAGCCAAACCAGACCGCCGATGACGGCGGTGATGGTCAGATAGAGCACTTCCTTCGGATGGCGCAGGGTTCCCGGATCGAGCGCCAGTTTGGGACCTGGCGGCGCAGCCGTACGGCTTCCCCCGAGGTCAAAGCCACAGCCCGGACAGCTTACTGCTCCTTCCCTCACTGGTATGCCGCACTTCACACAAAAAGGCACATGTAATCCCTCCCCAAAATTGAAAACTAGAAATGTTGCCCGCAGTAAAAGCAGTATCGGTCCGCGGGGCAGACGCAGGTAGGCTGGGAACTTGCCTCATCGCACGCAACAAGGCGATACCCGCTTTGGTTCCAATCCCTTGCAGGCAGGCTGGAAACTTTAGGCACCTCAGCGAGGCGCACGAAAGCTATTCGTTTCAATCCCTCGTAGGTAAGCTGGAAACAGAGGAGGTTACCATGAAACGGTGTAACATTCTCGAGATTTTGATCCCTCGTAGGCAGGGCAAGAAACTTCCTGCGGTATGCGCGGGTTATCGTGAATCGTGGCGGTTCCAACCCCTTGTAGCTAACCTCAAAGCATTTTTCGACACAAATGCAAGAAAATCCTTCCTGTTGTTCCTTTCCTTTGAAGATTCGATCTGCACATTCTGCACAGAATGTGCTATCATGAAGGTAAGAGGTGATGCTGATGCTGGAAGAATTGAAGTTTACCGAAGCTCGCAGCGGCTTCTCGGCCCTGTACAGCAGAGTCTTCAACCACTACCGGCCGGTGATCATCAGGCGCAGGCAGGCGGAAGAAGTCCTGGTCCTGCGAGCCGATCTCCAGAAGCTGCTCCTGGAAAAGTACAGGCTCAAACCGGAGGTCATCCGGGAAGAGGACGGATCTGTCACCCTTGCCCTGGATGAGCTCGAGCTTTACGCCAACGGCCGGACGGTGGAAGAGGCCACGCAGGAACTGGTCCAGGACCTGAAGTTCTATGCCCAGGACTACCTCGAACGCTCCCAGCTTTTCATCAACGCTCCCAACCGGCGGGCGCACTTCCCGTACATCCTGCGCGTACTGCTCTGCGACAGCGACGAGGAAATCCGGAGCCTGCTGGAGACTGAAAATGCCCCCTAAGTTTGGGGACTTGAAGCGATACTGCGAAAAGAACGGTTGGGTGCTGATCCGAAGCACCGACCACTGGTACTATGAGAAGGTCCTGGCCGACGGAACCGTGCTCCGGACGAAGGTGAGCCGCGCGGTACACAAAGAAATTCCGAAGCAGTTGTGGCAGAGGATTCTCAAAAAACAGCTGAAGATAACTGAAAAAGAGTTTTGGGAGTCTCTTTGAAGCATTTTCTTTTCGTGTTCATCCTGATACCCCCTCAGCAGCATCCATCCCGCGCAGAAGGGGTGCCCCCGAAACCTCACTTCTCCGTCGTGGCCTGCACAATAACGACAAGGTAGCTCTCGTAGCGCAGCGAGACAATGCGCCTGTTGGCCACATCAACGGCCCGGACGATGAGATCCTTTTCAACGCAGTGGCAATCTTCTTTTCCTTCTCGCTCATTTTGTGTTGAGGCGTTCTATGCGCTCGGCCATGCTCACCGGCTTATTCCGAGAGGTTATTTGCCGGGTTTTCACTTTCACCCGTTCGATGGTCTGCGGCGCCAGGCAGATAAGGATTTGCCCTGCTTTGGCTTTATACGTGCTGAACCCCAGAAACTTCAGTTTCCACAGCCGGTCTACCGCGCCCTTCTGCTCGTTAACTTTGAGCTTTAGCCGCTTCTGCAAGAATTTACGGATCCTGGCCATGACCCTCTCGCCCGCCCGTTTGCTTTTGACGTAGATGTTGCAGTCGTCGGCGTAACGGACGATCTGTGACCCATCTTTTCTAACTCCTTGTCCAGCTCGTCTAGAAGGATGTTGGCCAGGAGTGGGCTTAAAGGTCCGCCCTGGGGCGTCCCTTCTGCCGTTTCTATGACCACTCCGTTCATCATGACGCCTGCCTGGAGGGATTGTCAATTGTCATGCAAAGAAAATTCTACCCCACGTGCCAACTGGTAGATGATGTACTGGTTCAGACTCACGTTTTCCTCTTTTGCTTTTTCCGATAACGCTTTATGGAGAGATTTCGGCATGCGGATTCTTAACTGGCCTGAGAAGCTTTCCGCTGCAGGTTCCGGCACCCTGCGTCCCAGAGCCAGACAGGTTTCAATCCAGATTTTCTTGGCATCTTCGAGATTTCTGACGGCCTCTTCGATGGTTTCACCGTCGGACATACAACCGGGAAGGGCAGGGATTTCCGCGAACCAGCCGCCGCCCTCATCCTCTGAAAGCTGCCTGAGCTTGATTTCGTAATTCAGTCCGAGATAGTAATTTAAGTCTTTCACGTCAATCTCTCCTCCAATTTTTCAACCAATTTTTCAACGGCTTTTAGGGATTGCTCAACGTAGACAGCTTTAACCGGTCTGTGGCGTGGTATGGTGAGAATGTCCGGCAGGTGTTGGTGATGATAGCTGTAGTGGCTGGCCCCTTTGCGGAACTGCCTGCGCTCAAAGCCATAACGTCTGAGCTGTTTGTCCAGTTCCTCGAAGTTAACATTTTTCGGGTTGTTGGCTATTTTGTTATAAAGTTTCTTGAACCTGGTCAATAGCGGTCACCGTCAGATAAATGGAACCTTTGGATTGAAACAAGCTCCCGAAGAACGTGTCTAATCCAAGAAGTACTTGCAATCTCCTTTGCCGGGAGTCGGTTGCCTCCACTACAGCCAGCCGCTAGAGGTCTCTTTTCTTCATTGCTCCCCTAGTCTCCTAACTAAAATCGTACACTACCGGGCGTTGAATCCCAATCATTCAACCGGCCCCTCTTAATATCCGGGCTCTGGCACAGGTGCGGTCGACCTTTTGGACCTCCACCAGCACCCTCCGGCCGATGCAGTCGCTCCCCCCTTCGACATCGATGATATAGCCCTGAATCCTCGCTATCCCGTCTTTTGGATTGGTGGCGTGAACATCCTCGATCTCCACCTCGAGGACCTCACCCGCGCTGACCGGAGAGGACAGGCGGGAGAGCTCCTCCTCCCCCGCCAAACCCCGGACGCGCACCTCCTCCAGATGGGTGGTGTCGATTCCTTTAATGATAATCCTCCTACCGATCTCCCTCTCCAGCTCCCGGAGGTGGCTCCCCCCTCCCCCGATCAGGTAGGCAGCCACAGAGGGGTGCACCTCCACGAGGATACCCGGAGCGTCACTGCAGGCCGCCAGCGACCTGATCTCCTGGCAGGCCTTGATCCCCACCGTTTCTTCGGAGAGCACCCTTCCTGTCCCTTCACAATATGGGCAGGTGCGCTCCAGCAAACTGCTCAGGCTCGGCCGGACCTTCTTTCTGGTCAGCTCCACCAGACCGAGTTGGGTGAGCCCGAGCACGTAGGTTCTGGTCTTGTCCTTTTTCAACTCTTCCTCCAGCTGCCGGATGACCCGATCCCGGTGTTCCTGTTTCTCCATATCGATAAAATCGACGATGATAATGCCCCCCAGGTTGCGCAGGCGGATCTGGCGGACGATTTCCTGAACGGCCTCCAGATTGGTGCGCAGAATAGTCTCCTCAAAATTCTTAGCCCCTGTGTACTTTCCCGTATTGACGTCGATAACCGTCAAGGCTTCCGCCTCATCGATCACCAGATATCCCCCGCTCTTCAGCCACACCTTCGGCCTCAGAGCGCGGGAGATCTCCTGGTCGAGCCCGTAAAGGCTGTCGAAGTCCTTTTCCACGAGCTTAACCCGCGTCGTCCACGACGGATCGATGGATCTCAAGTAATCCCGAATTCTATCGTAGGTTTCCGGGTCATTGGTGAGCAAGCGGTCGACATCATCCCCGAAGAGATCCCGCAAAATCCAGGAGACCAGCTCCAGCTCCTGGTGGATGAGAGCCGGAGCGGATTTGCGGAGAGCTTTCTCCTGCACCGTCTTCCAGAGGCCGTACAGCTCCCTGACATCCTTTTCCATCTCCTCTTTGCTGATACCCTCGGCAACGGTGCGCACGATCAACCCCCTGTGGGGAACGCGCAGTTCCTCGGCCAGCCTTTTTAACCTCTCCCGTTCCTTTTCAGATTTGATGCGCCGGGAAACACCGATGGAATCGAGATAGGGGAGAAAAACCACGTAGCGCCCAGGGAAGGTAAGCAGCGTCGTCACCCTGGCGCCCTTGGTGCCGAACGGCTCTTTGGTTACCTGAACCAGGATCTCCTCCCCTTCTCTCAGCAAATTCTGGATGGGCAGGTCCTTTTCGTGGTGGAGCTTGACATCCTCGACATATAAAAAGGCATTCCTCTCCAGCCCGATATCGACAAAGGCCGCCTGCATCCCCGGAAGCACGTTGGCAACCTTCCCCTTATAGATGTTCCCGGCCAGCCTTTTATGAAAAGATCTCTCCAGGTAAAACTCCACGATCTTGTGGTTCTCCAGCACGGCAACTTTAGTCTCTTCCTTAGTCACCTGCACGATAATCTCTTTCTCAACTTCCTTTTGCATCCTCTTCCCCTCTAAATATCTTTCTTCTAAATATCTTCTTCCCACAATGCCTTGATCTCGCCGAAGGGGTCTACCAGACATCCCTCCACCCGGCGGTAAATCCCGCAGCGCTCTACAAAAGCCGGCAGTAAGGAAAAGGGCAGCCCCGCCCTTTCCCCGAGCACCTCCAAAAGGCCGCGCAGGGGGACTTCCCCACTGCCGATCTTAAGAAGAAAGTCCAGATAAATCCCGGTGCTGTCAGCAAGAACACGGCACTCCAAGACACCGGCGGCAAGGTCGTATACCTTACCGTCGCCGGGTTTTCTGTAATCCCAGTTACCTTCAGAATCTTGCAGCTCCCGCAGCAGCGGTTGAAAAACATCCACTCCCGCTGAGCCGGGGGGAAGGCTCACCCTGTACCAGGCACAATTCACAATCTTCCCCAGCCCCGGATCATTAGGAGGCAGGAGCTCCAGACGCCGTCCCTCAAGACCTGAAGGCAGTTCGGAATTCAAGATTCTCAGGCTCTCCTCCGCTTCCACCACCCTGTTCAGCTCCACATCCAGGCATTCCTTCATCCCCGCCACCCCCAGGGCCAGGGACGGCCCGAAGGAGAGGCGCGGGCGCGGGTTGAACCCCCTGCTGTAAGCCAGAGGTAGTGCCGCCCGCCGCAAGGCCCTTTGAAAGGCGGTCATCACCTCCCGGTGGGAAAGGAAGCGCGCCTTTTCCTTTTTTGCGTACTCCAGCCGATACCAGGGCAAGGTCTTCATCTCCTCTCTCGAATCAGGACGGGTCTTACCTTAAACGCCGGACAGATCCCGCAGCCCGTACATGCTGCCGAACGGCAGTCGGCCGTGGGTTCTGCCTTCAGGGCACGCCTGTGCTCGTCGATGAGGAAATCCCTGCTCACACCGGTGTCGATCACATCCCACGGGAGCACCTCCTCATAGGAGAAAAACCTCTCCGCGTAGGCGACGGGATCGAGACCGGTCTCCCGGAAACTCTCTTCCCATAAGGAAAAGCGGAAGAACTCGGTCCAGCCATCGAAACGGCACCCCCGGCGCCAGGCTGCCTCCAGGGCGGCCGCCAGCCTGCGGTCCCCCCTGGCAAAGACCGCCTCCAGGAAGCTCATCTCCACATTGTGCCAGTTGTATTCCCCACCCCTCTTATTGACCAGCTCTCGCAGAAAACTATGCTTATCGGTGAGAACAGGGCGCGGGTTCTGCCCCTCCCACTGGAATGGTGTGTGTGCCTTGGGAACAAAGGAGGAGGCGCTGACGGTCACCCGCAGCTTCCTCCTACCGGACTGCCTTCCGACCTGCCGCACCTTGCGGACGAGTTCGGCTATCCCCTCCAGGTCCTCCCGCTCTTCCGTGGGAAGCCCTACCATGAAATAGAGCTTGACGGCATTCCATCCGGCAGCGAGGGCCGCCTGCACGGCATCCAGGAGGTCGTCCTCAGTAACCCCCTTATTGATCACATCCCGCAGTCTCTGCGTTCCCGCCTCCGGCGCAAAGGTGACGCTGGTCCTGCGGCCGGGGAGCCCGCGTGCAGTCTCCACGCTGAAGGAATCCACCCGGAGAGAAGGGAGAGAAATACCGGTCCGGCTTTCCGAACAAACTTGAGTAAGCCGCGGAAGCAGCGACTCCAGGCCGCTGTAATCCAGGCTACTCAGAGAAACCAGGGAAATCTCCTCAAAACCCGTATTCTCAATGATCTCCCTGGCCTGGCGCACGAGCACCTCCGGCGACCTCTCCCGCACCGGGCGGTAGATGATCCCGGCCTGGCAGAAGCGGCATCCCCTGGTGCACCCCCGGAAGATCTCCACCATCCCCCGCTCGTGAACGGCCTCCGCCAGGGGCACAACAGGCTTCACCGAAAAGTAAGCGCCGTCCATATCGGAGACCATCCTCCGCCGCACCCTTCGCGGTGCCCTGGGGTGCGTAGGGATGATATCCGCCACCCTCCCCTCGGGGGTGTATTCCACCCGATAAAAAGAAGGAATGTAAATTCCCGGTATCTCCACCAGCCTTTCCAGCAGAGCGCTGCGGGAAGCCCGGGATCGGCACCCCTTCACCTCCTTGACCACCCTGAGCAACTCCAGCAGGCACTCTTCCCCCTCCCCGACCACAAAGGCATCGATGAAAGGGGCGAGGGGCTCCGGGTTGAAAGCCGCAGGTCCACCGGCCAGCACTAAGGGATGCTCGTCCCCCCGCTCCCTCGTCCACAGCGGTATTCCGGCCAGATCCAGCATGTTCAAGACATTGGTGAAGGTCAATTCGTACTGAAGGGTAAACCCCACCACATCGAACTCCTGTAAAGGCCGATGCGACTCCAGGCTGAAGAGAGGTAGCCCCCTCCGGCGCAGCTCCTCCTCCATATCGCGCGCCGGAGCGAAAACGCGCTCCAGGAGCAGGTCCTCCTGCTCGTTTATCAGCCCGTACAGAATCTGCAATCCCAGGTGGGACATCCCCACCTCATAGAGATCGGGGAAGGCAAAGGCCATCCTCACGGAGGTGTTCTCCCATTCCTTGTGCACGGCGTTTACTTCGGTCCCTAAGTAACGGGCCGGCCTCTGCACGACCGGCAAGATTTCTTTGTTCAGGATCTCTTCCAGAAACGACAATTTGCCAGACCTCCCGATCGATGGTTCTCACCGGTTCTTTGCCGGGCATCTCTGGAGGTAGGGTAACAGCCACGGCCGGCCCCCCGATCTGAGGCGTCCTCGAGAATAGCCCTGTCCCACCGCTCGAGCAGGAAGAACTACTTCCCCCGTACAAAGGCCACCGGCTCTCTTTATACAATATATCAATAAACTATTTTCCCCTTTTTCTATAAAAGTGTAACCGAGGCAGTGACATCCTTCCCTCAATGAATTGAGGGGCATCCTCAAGCGCGGGATGGCAGCTTTCGCCGCAGGTTAGCCAGCATTCCCCGGATGATCCGGATCATCACCTTGGCCTTAAGGGGTGTCACACTCCCCT
>JAALLR010000329.1_pt1 | contig 12616 bp, 10 predicted proteins | sample 7245931 | NCBI WGS metagenome assembly JAALLR01 (sample SAMN13049201, study PRJNA578106) | oil field metagenome | isolation source: filtered produced water from oil reservoir B9 | place: USA:offshore Texas | collected 2016 | reverse complement strand
TCCTCAGTACTGGATGCAAAGAAAAAAAAACACTGAAAAAACGCATCGCCAAACAAAAAGAAGAACTGCGAAAGCTGGCAAAAGATCTAGCAAAGCAAAAGTTTGCCTGTGCGCCTGATGCTGAAACTGCCCTCAAAAAGTTTCAAGCAAAAGCTGAAGAAATGGGCTTTACAACTCAGGGCGAAATAAAGCAAGAAGAAAAGCGTTCTTATTCCGGCAAAGGCCGACCCCGCAAAGGGGAAGAACCAACAATCTCTATCACTTACCAGTGTCAATGCCAGATCGGAGAAATGAAACCAGACTATTATGAGCATCTCCGCCAGAAAGAGTCTACCTTTGTTCTGATAGCCAATGTCAGGGATAAGAAAAAGTGGGATGATCGCAGGATTCTCCAGGAATACAAAAACCAATCTTCTATAGAAAACAAGTTTCGTTTCCTGAAAAGCCCCGTTTATCTTGGCCCTGTCTATCTGGAAAAACCCAACCGCATCCAGGCTCTCGGTTATGTTTTTATCCTGGTGCTTTTAATCTCTTCCTACCTGGAGTACAGGGTGCGCAAAAGCTTGAAGGAGAACAAGCAATATGTCCTGCTGCCGGGTAAGAAAAAGACCAACCGACCTTCAACCAAGACTATTATGGAGATCCTAAGTTTTATCGTGGTGGTTATTGTCAACGGAAAACGCTATTTCCCCCGTAATCAAAATGAGCAGGCTTTGAACATGGTTAAGTGGGCCGGATATGATCCTGTAGATGTCTATCTTAAGCCACTGCCCTGGTATCCAGGGCGTGATAAATGAGTTTTTAATGAGTTTTTAATTGTTGTCGGTAAAATAATAAGAAATGGAATATTCTGACACGCGGAATATCGGTTAAAAAACTCTTGACTTTTGACAGATTGCTTTCTATAATCAAAACTAGATTAATTGAGTATACTTTTATTGGAGGCAGTAATTTGATCTTAAATCAAGCAACTGATTATGCATTCAGAGCTGTTCTCTATCTTTCCAGCCTACCGCCAGGGGAAGTTGTCGAGGCCAAGGTCATTTCCGAAAGCCAGCACATTCCCTTACGCTTTTTGCTGAAAATTCTCCGCATGCTGACCAAGGCCGGAATTGTTAAATCCTATCAAGGAATAGGAGGGGGGTATGCTCTTGGTAAAAAACCGGTTGAGATCACCTTGAAAGATGTCTTAGAGGCGATCGAAGGACCTATCCGCATCAACAAATGCCTCATTGATCCTGACTTCTGCAGCAAGCAAGGGGCGCCGCACTGTCCTGTCCATCGCGTTCTGAATTCCATCCAGCAAGCCATATCCCAGGAGTTCGCAAAATACAACTTTGAACAACTGAAAGAGCAGCTGAAAGAATATCAAGAAGATAAATAACGGAGAGAACTAAATTTTGTCCAAAACTATACTATTTGGGTATAGTTTATCGTTAAATAATTAAATTGGGGGAGGTATTAAATAAAATGAAGCTTTGCCCTTCTGCCGATAAGGTCATTTCCGGTTTTCTGGAGGCTCATCCCGATGTAGAGACGTCGTTTGGCCGCGAACCCAAACAATCTGTGAAATGCGGTTTTGGGCTTCAAGGGGTTTGTTGCCGGCTCTGTTCCAACGGGCCCTGCCGTGTGCTTCCCGATGCGCCGCGGGGAGTATGTGGAGCGGATGCCGATACGATCGTAACTAGGTATTTCCTGAGGTCTGTAGCTGCGGGTGCTGCATGTTACCTGCATGTTGTGGAAAATGCTGCACATACCCTCTCAGCGCTGGCGGACGAACCGGAACCCACCTTCAACAACACGGAGGTTCTCCAGGAACTGGCATCAATCAGCGAGGTTTCGGCAAAGGATCCCAGAGAACAGGCAGCGGCTGTAGCAGAAAGAATTCTCTCAGATCTCTACCAGATCCGCAGCAAGAAGATGGCCCTGGTCAAGAAGCTGGCCTATGCTCCACGGCTGGCCGTTTGGGAGAAGCTGAATCTGCTTCCCGGAGGAGCCAAGTCAGAGGTTTTTGACGCCCTGGTCAAGACCAGCACAAACCTCTCCAGCGATCCTACCGATATGTTGTTCCATGCCCTGCGCCTGGGTATTGCCACCGGACTCTACGGCTTGGTTCTGACCAACAAGCTTAACGATATCATGCTGGGCGAACCGGAAATCGGTTCCGCAAGAGTCGGTTTTTCCGTGGTCGATCCAGACTACATCAATATCATGGTTACCGGCCACCAGCATGCTCTCTTCAAAGGACTTCAGAACAAATTAAGTACAAAGTGGGCTCAGGATATGGCAAACCGGGTCGGAGCAAAAGGGTTCAGGATCGTCGGTTGTACCTGTGTCGGCCAGGATATGGAGTCCCGCCAGGCTCACTGTAAACAGGTCTTTGCCGGTCATGCGGGTAACAACTTCACCAGCGAGGTGCTGTTGAGCACGGGAGCTATTGATATTGTGGTCAGTGAGTTCAACTGCACTTTGCCGGGGATTGAAGATATCTGCAGCAAATTCCTGGTCAAACAGTTCTGCCTGGATGATGTGGCCAAAAAGAAGAACGCCACTTTGCTTCCCTATACCTTTGATAACGGCGTGGACATTGCCCGGCAGGTAGCCGAAGAAGCTGCCGCCAGCTATGAGAAGCGCCGCAAACGGGTAAATATTGATTTGCCTGAGCACGGTTACGATAATTCCCTGACCGGATTCGGTGAGAAAAACCTGCGCTCCTTCCTCGGCGGCAACTACGAACCTCTTCTCAAACTGATCGTAGACGGCAAGATTAAAGGAGTGGCCGCGATCGTCGGTTGTTCCAATCTGGCCGCAGGAGGCCATGACGTTTTCACCGCCGGGTTGACCAAAGAACTTATCGAGAACGATATCCTGGTGCTCTCCGCCGGATGTACCAGCGGCGGGCTGGCTAATCTGGGCTTCATGTCACCGCAGGCCGCAGAATTGGCCGGAAATAATTTACGCCAGGTCTGTCAGTCACTCAATATACCTCCGGTTTTAAACTTCGGCCCCTGCCTGGGAATCGGCCGACTGGAGGAGGTGGCCACCGCTTTGGCCCGGGCGCTGAATGTAGATCTACCGCAACTGCCGCTGGTGTTATCCGCACCGCAGTGGCTTGAAGAGCAGGCCCTGGCCGACGGGTGCTTCGCCCTGGCTCTCGGATTGCCGCTTCATCTTTCTCTACCGCCTTTTATAACGGGAAGCAAATTGGTTACCAGGGTTCTCACCGAGGACCTGGTAGAGCTCACCGGAGGCAAGGTGATTATAGACGGAGACGTGAAATCAGCAGCGGCACAGCTGGTGGAGATCATCTCCCAAAAGAGAACAGCCTTGAAAATATAAGGGGGTGGCAGGTTTGAAGACCATAGTCGTACGCCCTGATTTATGCATGGGCTGTAAAAACTGTCAGTTTGCCTGTATGGTTGCTCATAGCGAGAAAAAGTCAGCTTACTTCCTGGATCTCAATGATCCGGGAAATCAACCCCGGAATACGGTGCTGGCGGGGGATGATGGAGCTCCAGCACCTCTCACCTGCCGGCACTGCCAGGACGCTCCCTGTGTGTTATCCTGCCCCTCGGGGGCCATGTACCGGGACCCCGATTCCGGACTGGTACTGCACAACAAGGAGAAATGTGCAGGTTGCTGGATGTGTGTGATGTCCTGTCCCTACGGTTTAATAACTCCCGATTCCCGTCGCCAGACTGCCGTCAAGTGTGACTTTTGCATGGGAAATGAGCGGCCATACTGTGTTGACTACTGCCCTACCGGAGCCCTCTCTTTGGAGGAAACAAAGGGGGAGGATGGACATACCGAATCGGGCAAGGAAGAACTGAAAAAAACAACCAAATACCTGATTATCGGTGCCAGCGCTGCCGGCCTAACCTGTGCTGCCACAATCAGAGGGCACGACCCCTTGGGGCCGATCACCGTTATCGCAGAGGACCGGCTGGTTTATTCACGCTGTTTGCTGAAGGATCTGATCAGTGGTGCCAGAGCTCCGGAGTCTCTCAACTTTGTCGGTGAAAACTTCTTCGCCAAACGGGGAATTGAATTTTTACGCTGTGAGAGAGTGACAGCGGTGCATCCACAACAGAAAATGGTTGTCACGCAGGATGGCTGGAAAATATTCTATGATAAACTTTTGATTGCAACAGGTGCGAAGCCTGTGCTGCCTCCGATTGAAAACCTTTCTCGGGGGAAGCAGGTGTTTACCCTGCGCAATCTTGATGATGCCGAAGCCATAATTTATTCCGTAGGACCGAAAAAGAAAGTGGTAATCTTGGGCGGCGGGTTGGTCGGCCTGGAAGCCGCCGAAGCACTGGTATCACAGAGTGTTAAGATTACAATCATCGAACAGGCGGAACGCATCCTCCACCAGCAGCTGGACGGTTTTGCGGCTTCTCGTTACGTTGAATTATTCCGTTCCCACGGAGTGGATGTAATAACCGGAAAAAGAGCAACCAAAGTTGAATTAGATGACAACGGCAACGTATTAGGGGTAGGGCTGGATGATCAGAGCTATCTTCCCTGTAACCTGATTATTGTGGCCACCGGAGTCAAGCCGGAGATATCTTTTCTGTCGGGTACAGGGATTGCAGTTGGGAAAGGTATTATCGTTGACAAGCAGATGAGAACATCAATACCGGATATCTATGCGGCCGGCGATGTCTGCGAATCACTGGACATCGTCACCGGTCGGGTATCCCTCACGCCGATATGGCCGGCGGCAGTCCAGCAGGGACGGGTAGCAGGAATGAACATGGTAGGGAAAACCGTTGAAATTGATGGTACTTTTGCCCACCAGTATACGATGTCGTTCTTCGGTCTTCCCACAATTTCCTTCGGGTGGCCTGAACCTCCTGAAGACGGCTGCAGTGTGGAAATAGACGTTTCCCCTGACTATTATAAGAAGGTTATTTACAAAGAAGGACGCCTTCTGGGAGCAATCTTTCAAGGGGATTTGGCGGGAGCCGGAACATTCGGTGCACTGATCAGCAATAAGATTGACATCTCCAATCAGCATGGAAAACTGTTGGAGACCAACTATACTTATTACCTCACACCGGAGAATGTAGTCCGCAATTAGAAGATAAAACATTCCCCAAAAAGCCGTGGATGAATGACGCTCGTCCACGGTTATTTTTTGTTTCCCGTGGCTCGGCTGCTGAGCCGGTAGGTGGGTTGGAAGAAACCCATGCCAACTAACCGTGCAGGAAGAGCACTGGTAGAAAGGAACTTCAACATTGGGTTTTTTTCGAAATAGGTGGCTTTTCAGATTGGTAATTGTTGTATTAAACAAAAATATTCATAGAAAAATTGTAAAGAAAAACAAAGGAATTTCTTCGAATGTTCACTATGTTACATATATATTATCAAGAATCAGGCCGCGGTGTTATACAGTTACCGCAGCGGAAGGCTGTGTTGTGGTTGGGGAAAGGGAATGGTAGCCCAGTTCAAAATTCTAATCCGCACAATTCCTCTTGTAGGGGAGAGGGAGGGGAGACTTTGTCCCGGTGAGCCGCCGAAAATAGCCATAAGGGAAACATTCTTAGGTTTTTTAAAGATTTAAGACGATGGAATAGAACATTCGAAAGGAGAGACGAACATGGCTAATGATGAGAAACCAAAAACAGGCATCTCACGCAGGACATTTCTTAAAGGAGCAGTTGTCGGCGCGGCCGGAGTAGCTTCAGGCGGATTGTTAGCTGGTTGCGGCGGAAAAGAGCAGCCATCAGAAAGTACTGGTGCTGCGACACCCAGTGGCGCAGATAAAAGAGAGCTGATAGCGGCGGCCTATGTCAATCCGCAAGATTATAACTACCGTCAAAAAACCACCGACTTCAAGACGCTGTTTTCGCCCTTGAAGATCGGCCCGCTTAAACTCAACCACCGCATAATTAAATCCGCTGCCGGATCGGCCACTTATTTGGCTGGACCTACTGATGAGTTGCTCCAGTACTATATACAGTTTGCCAAAGGCGGTGTTGAATTAATCTGGGTAGAAAAAATTCCTTGGTTAGAACCGCCTACCGACGGCGGCCCAGTACCCCGGGAAAATGTTGAATTCGGCAAGAAACTCGTTAAGGAGTGCGGCAAATACGGCGCCAAGCTCGGTTATCAGACATATGGGCCCCCACCGAAGCCGGTTGGCGAAATGACGTCCGAAGACATTGCCGGGGCCCAAGCCCGTATTGTGGCCATCGCTCAGTTGATTCAGCAAATGGGCTTTGTTGGTTTGGAGATCAACGCCGCCGGCTTTAACCTCGGCGCGCATTTCCTTTCGCGTTTCCACAACAACCGCACTGACAAATACGGCGCAGGCAGTCTGGAAAATCGCGCTCGCTTCGTGACCGAATGCATCGAAAAAATCAAAAAAGCCTGTGGCAAAGACTTTATCGTTCAAGTATTGATGAACTGCATCGAAGAAAACGACAACCTCACCAACAACGCTACACTGGCGACGTTAGATAAAGATGTTACCACACCCCACAATAGAGTAATGACTATTGAAGAAGGCATCGAAATTGCCAAGTTGTTCGAGGCGGCTGGTTGCGATTCGATGCATCTGCGCTTAGGTCCTCTCGACAACCATCCTTGTCAATTCGCCGGCGACCTTTACTTTATCTTAAACGGTATAGAGGGCGCAACCGGTTTTGGTACCCAGTGGGATTTCTCAAGGCATTGGCAAGGCCAGTTGATCGGCAACCACAGTGGCGCCGGCATGACGCTCAACATTGTCGGGCGCTACAAAAAAGCGCTCAGCATTCCTTGCGGCGCCGTCACCTACATGGATCCGGCCCATGCCCCGGCTTATTTCGAGAAGGCACTCGCCGACGGCAAGGTCGACTTCTATATGATGAACCGCCCGCTTACCGTTGACCCCGAATACGTCAATAAACTGAAAAAGGGGCGTATCGACGAAATCGCCCCGTGCACGCGTTGTTTACACTGCCACGTTGGCTCAAACGAGATGAACCGCGAGATGGCCTATTGCCGCGTTAACGCCCTGACGCAACGCGTAATGACCGACAAGGGCCCGAAGACCTATGAGCTCGAACCGGCTGCAACTCCAAAGAAGGTCATGGTCATCGGCGGCGGCCCTGCCGGTATGGAAGCTGCCCGCATCGCAGCCGCCCGTGGTCACAAAGTCACGCTCTATGAAAAGAAAGGTACGCTCGGAGGCAAGCTCACCTTTGCCAGCATGGTCAAAGGACCTCACGAAAACCTTGACGACCTTAAGGCTTACCTGATCAGACAACTGGAGATTAACGGGGTGAAGGTTGTTTTGAATAAGGAAGTCGACGCCGAGTTTATTAACAGTGAAGCCCCCGATGTCGTAATCCTTGCAGTCGGCGCTTTGCCGGGCAAGGTGGGCGTGAGTGGCGGTAACGTGCCGATTATCGAGTATGACCAATTTATGAGCAAGGACACCGGCAATAACGTAGTGGTATTCGGCTCAAACGCCCAGGCCTTCGACTGCGCTTTGTGGCTGACGGTGCGCAAGAAGAAAGTCACCATTGTGACGCCGAACCCCAACGAGGAGCTCGACAAGCAGCAGTCTCATCACGCCAAACGATTTATGACCACAGCGCTCTATTCTCTTGGTGTAAAAGTCTATCCGGGATCCAAGATCAAGGAAATCGGCGACGGCCAGATCACCATTGTAACAGATACCGGTGTTGAGACCGTCATCCCCGCAGACTCAATCATCAACGCCGCCGACTTGTTGCCGAACAAGTCTTTGCTTGAAGGTATTTCGGTGAAAGAGAAATACGCAATCGGCGACTGCAATGAACCGTATAACATTGCTATGGCAATCCGCGCCGGAAACGATGTGGGCCGCGCTGTGTAAAAGGCGTTGTTGTGTGATGTAATATTCGAGGTATACTTTTGGAAAAGATGGAGAGGAAGGACAAAAAATGGAGAAAGAGAAAAAGGGAATTTCACGCAGAAGTTTCCTGAAAGGGGTGGCGGCAGGTGCGGCAGGCATAGTCGCGGCAGGAGCTTTGGCCGGCTGCGGACAGCAGGAGAAACCCCATCCTGACTCTAATGCTGAAAAACAAACAGGATACAGCTGGGAGGTGCCGCCGGAGCCGATCCCCGAAAAAGAGATCAAGAAGACGGTTACCTCGGACGTAGTGGTAATCGGGGCGGGAGTGTCGGGCTTGATGGCGGCCTTAGCGGCCGTGGAGTCGAATGTTAAAACTGTGCTCATTGAAAAACATTCCTCTTTTACTGCCCGCGGTGGCCATAACGGGGCCATCGGCAGCAAGCTGCAGAAGAAGCTAGGGATTGAAATCGACAAGGCGCAAGTGGTCAGGGATCTGGTAAGATGGGCCGGAACTAAGGTTGATGAGCGACTGATCATGCTTTGGGCAGATAAGAGCGGGGAAGTTATGGACTATCTGATAGATATGGCCGAGGCTGAAGGCATGGAAGTCACCATGTTTAACAGTGGAAGCAGTGATAAGTACTACACCGAGTATGTGACGGCTCATATGTTCGGTGGTATGAACGAAGCCAATCTGGCCGGTATGTTGGAGAAGAAGATCCGGCAAAAGGGCGGGGATATCTATTACAAGACACCAGCAGTGCAGCTGATCCGGAAAGAAGGCGGCCGTGTTACCGGAGTTATCGCTGGCGAGGAAGGCAATTACACGTTATTTAACGCAAGAAAGGCTGTGGTGCTCTGCACCGGAGATTATGGGAACAACAAGGAGATGCTGGAGAGGTTCTGTCCCAAGGCGCTGGATGTAGATATGAATGTTTACGCCCCTGCTTTGAACACCGGAGACGGCCATAAAATGGGGCTCTGGATCGGGGCGGCCCTGCAGGAGGAGGAACCCCATGCGCCCATGATCCACAACCTTGGTGGCGCACCCATGACCTCCAATCCGTTCCTCCGTGTTAATGCCCTGGGTGAGCGCTACCAGAATGAGGATGTGCCGGTGCCCTATATTTGTAACGCCATCTCCCGACAACCGCGCAATATCGCTTGGGTGGTATTTGATGGAAAGTTTGCAGATGATGCCCCAAAGATGGGCGGAGGATTTGCACGAGAACCGATGGTTACGCAGGAGACGCTTAAAGCTTTGGAAAAGGCTATTGGCAACAAAACGGCAGTTAAGGCCGACACCATCGAGGATCTGGCCCAAAAGATGGGGGTTCCTGTGGAGAGCTTCCGAGCCACCGTGGAGAGATACAACCAGTTGGCGAAGATGGGAGTAGACCTCGATTTCGGGAAGAATCCCAGGATGCTTACCACCATTGAGCAGCCGCCTTTTTACGCCGCCAAGATACCGACAGTGCTTCTGGTGGTCCTGGGTGGATTCAAGGTGAATACTAAGATGCAGGTACTGGATACCAAAGGGAAAATCATTCCGGGGCTCTATGCAGCAGGAAACGTGACGGGCGATTTCTTCGCTAATGATTATCCCGTAATCTGCCCGGGGCTTAGCCATGGGCGTGCTTTGACATTTGGTCGCATCGCCGGGTTAAATGCCGCCGCTGAGAAAGTTTGATCGAAATAATTGGGGGATATAATCCCTGTTTACGGGAAATCAAAAAAACTAATAAGGGCAGGAGAAAGGAATAGGTTCCGCTTTTCGAGGGCTTGCAAGGGAGAATATGGGAGAATTGGGGGAAAATCCCGGACGGAACCGCCGCTGTGAAGAGGAATGACTGTGATACTACTCCCTACGGGAATAGGGGCTAAGGCGTGGTCTCCGAATCAGGAGACCTACCTGAAGAGGTTAGACTCTGCAATATAACTGCAATGGATGATGGTTAAGTCCACGCTCTATTTCAGCGTGGACTTTTATGTGCGCCCAGCATAGACGGGGTTCCATGTACATGTAGTTAGTTAAATCCTGTTTGCCGGGTGCAATAGTTCCCGCTCTGAATTACGAGACTCCCTGCCGGGAGCATCCTGTTAATAACATTCATAGAAATATTTAATACATTTCAGAAAGCAGGAGCTGACAGATAATAAAAGAAAACTTTCCGTACAAGAATTTGTCGAAAAATCTGCCAATAAATCGAACAAGGGGGGTGGCTATAAGATGCTCCGATACCCGTGGCTGGCTGCTTTGGTCATTATCGCTTGTTTATTCTTGTGGGGTTGCAGGGAGAGCAAAAATCATTCAAGTGGGAATACAAAAAAGGAAACACCTTCCGTTATACAAAATGATTCTGGGCAAAAGAGCGATGGCAATAATAACGGCATTGATAACAAACCTGAACCCGATCCTGGTAAGGAGGAAACAAAACCGTCGCCGGATCCGGTTAACGAGCGCTATGATAACACAAAATACGCCTGGTATTTGATCAGAAGAAATGATCATCTGCCTCCGGCAACGGGAGAAAAGCTCGTCGAACTGGCAGATAAATACAATGCAATCTACCTGGGGGATACATCCCGAAAGGTAGTCTATCTGACTTTTGACGAGGGGTATGAAAACGGGTATACACCGGTAATACTGGATATCCTCAAGGAAAACAATGTTCGAGCGGCATTCTTTATCACAATGCCCTATCTTCAAAAAAATCCCGATCTGGTGGAAAGGATGATCCGTGAAGGACACATAGTGGGCAACCACACCGTAAATCATCCCAGCCTGCCTGATGTACGCGATGATCAGAAGTTGAAAAATGAAATTGAGGAATTGAGTAAAGCATATAAAGAGAAAACAGGGCAGGAGATGAAGTATCTGCGTCCACCAAAGGGTGAATTCAGCGAGAGAACTCTGAAGATTTCGTCTGATCTCGGTTACCGCAATGTTTTCTGGAGTTTTGCTTATGACGATTGGAATGTCAACAACCAAAAGGGAACTGACTATGCCTATAAGATGGTGATGGATAATATCCATAACGGGGGAGTGCTCCTTCTTCACGCAGTCTCTCAAAGTAATGCGGGAGCGCTCGGGAGCATTATCCGAGACCTCAAGGCTCAAGGTTATTCCTTTGGAACCCTCGATGAGATTGGATAATACGGAATGTAGGTAAGGTACGAAATAAAAAATAGCCCAGTCCTTTGGGTTATTTTTTTATGGTGAAAGCAGCGATAGCCGCTATCCGCAGGTTTTAACAGGTATGTGTCGAATGAAAATATAGAGATCGGGCAGTTTACCTGCTAAAGGGAGGTTTCATGAGCCGGGCCTGGGCATTGCCCATTGGAATCGGTGGGTAGTAATTTGAATTTGTAAACAAGGTTTATGTCGTTCAAATATGAGATTAAAACAGTCAGGAGTGAAAGCAGTGACCCGGGTTGAGCCGAAGATCATTTATCAAACTGGTGAACGAAAAGATGTTGTCGTAGCAGCACCCCACCACGGCTATATGCCGCGCTGTGATTATTACACCAAAGAGGTTGCCTCTATGCTGGCGGAATATCTCGGGGCCACGCTATTCGTGGCGGAAAACATACGGCCGCAGGTTGACCTCAATAAGGATCCCCGTTTGGCTCCGACGCCGGAAGCCAGAAGCCTCTGTTGCAGATACCAGCAGCTTGCCCTGGCAGAACCGGTAAAACTGTTTATAGAGATTCACGGGCATGTAAACGGTCACTATGATGTAGAGATATCCTGTGGCTTTGTCCCCGACCCCGATGTTGCCTTTGACAGGGAACTAAGATCCCGACTCTTTGTACTGCAAAGTGCAGTAAACAGGGAGCTTGAACGTGAATGGCAAAACAACTTCATCCTTCCTCGTCCGTCTATCGGCGTATTCCCGTTGGACGACGATGTGGTGATGAAGGCTACAAAAACCTATCTGTTTCAGAGGATAAGAGATGAGCAGCTAAACAACAGGCGCATCTTCGGTCTGCATATAGAAGTCTTCAGGGATTATAAATGTGGGGAAGTAGATACTCCTACTTTCTACTGTCAAAAAGCTCTGGTGAAGGCGCTGGCAGCCGGTATCAACAAATCATTTTTAGAATGGCCGATCTGATTAACAAAACCAGGGGAATACGGCCTCAACCCCGATTTTCTCCGTGATGCGGATTTTGGCTCACAATCATCATTGCTTCGGTTACCGCACGGATGAGATCCACCCTGACCTGCTGCTTTAGTGAATTCGCCCGCAATATAGCCTCGCCCTCCATTGTTACAACATAAGAAGGAGGCAGTTTGTTCAGAGCAATTGCCGCAACGTCATATCTACAGCGTTCACAAGTGCAAAAATCGGGGTGAGACTTCATAATATCTTCAATGGTTTCTTCCACCAGGATTTCCATGACATTTACCAGACGGAGCATCGAAAACACCTCTTTGTATCTATCCGGTCAATAAATTCTCTGACTCTTAAAATAATAATTCTTTGTGAAAGATAAAAGATCTATTTACATACATATTCGGGTTATACAGGTAGGTGCTGTGATCTGTAACTATTTATAAAAACAAGGATAGGGTGCTCAAGATTTTGCATTAGAAGAGGATGGGGGAGAATCTTACAAGTATTATAGCTTTCGCTAAAAAGTAACATTTTCCTGCTGATTGCTCTTCCTGAGTTTATCAGATGACCCTGCTCAAACCCGCATGAAACCTGAAAAGTTTTTTTAAAAAGCGCGCATTTTGCCACTACTTTACCTGTTCCTGGAAGTCATCAGCAGCAATCACAT
>JAALLR010000318.1_pt1 | contig 12840 bp, 12 predicted proteins | sample 7245931 | NCBI WGS metagenome assembly JAALLR01 (sample SAMN13049201, study PRJNA578106) | oil field metagenome | isolation source: filtered produced water from oil reservoir B9 | place: USA:offshore Texas | collected 2016 | reverse complement strand
GAGCAGCAAACGGCAGCCGAATCGAGACAGGATGTCGAGATAGGCGACTCTGCGGCAGGGATGCCGTCATAGGAGCCGGTCGGCTGCCTGATGCGACGAGTCTTAGGGCGAGTTAAACCAAAAGATCCGGGAGCAAGCGCAAGGATAAACTGAAGCGTATTTTCAGGGCAGGTATACCTCCAATTCCAGAATAAAATAATTAATCTATTAGTAGGAAAAATTGAATTTGTGGCGAATAAAAATAATCATAGTGTCTTCCTTAATTGGAAGGGTTAAAACAGAAGCTGTGCTTTTAGATCCAGTAATGAAAAACTGCATTCAAGGTTAGAATAAACCGGGATGCAGTTACCACAAAAACGAAATTGAGGGGGGAAAAAGGATAAGGAGGTGTTGCTCTCGGAAGAAGGGGGCCAATCGATTCAATCCTGTATTGTGGTTGAAGCTGCTTAGTGATTAAGAGAGAACTCTAAGCGAAAAGTTAATTTGGAAGGGAGTTGTGAGTAGATGCCATTTGATCCTACTAAAATGAAAGACTGGCAGATCGCCGAAGAAGCCGAAAAGACTATGCCGACCCCGGAAGAGTGGATCGATAGGCTGGGGTTGGAGAAGGATGAGCTGATACCTTACGGCAGAACGCCGAGGATCGATTTTATTAAAGTGATGAATCGCCTGAAGGACAGGCCGGACGGCAAATACATTGAAGTGACCGCCATCACCCCAACCCCCCTTGGAGAAGGCAAAACCACCACCACCATGGGGATTATGGAAGGCCTCGGCAAGAGGGGGCAGAATGTCGGCGGTGCCATCCGCCAGCCCTCCGGCGGACCCACCATGAACATTAAGGGTACCGCTGCCGGCGGCGGGAATGCCCTCTTGATCCCGATGACCGAGTTCTCTCTTGGACTTACGGGGGATATCAACGACATCACCAATGCCCACAACCTGGCAATGGTGGCCTTGAACGCCAGGATGCAGCACGAGGCCAATTACGATGACGAGCAGCTGGCCCAGAGGGGTCTGAGAAGGCTGGACATAGACCCGAAGAATGTGGAAATGGGCTGGGTCATCGACTTCGCCGCCCAGGGGCTGCGCAACATCATCATCGGCCTGGGCGGGAAGAAGGACGGCTTCCTGATGCAGTCCAAGTTCGGCATCACCGTCAGCTCCGAGCTGATGGCCATCCTGGCCGTGGCCAAAGACCTGGCGGACCTCAGGGAGCGCCTGAAACACATCGTCGTTGCCTATGACAGGAAGGGCAACCCGATCACCACGGCGGACCTGGAAGTCGATGGTGCGATGTGCGCCTGGATGCGCAACACCATTAACCCGACGCTCTGCTGCACCGTGGAGCATCAGCCCTGCTTTGTCCATGCCGGCCCCTTCGCCAACATCGCCATCGGCCAGTCGTCCATTATTGCCGACCGCCTCGGGCTGAAGCTCTTTGATTACCATGTAACAGAGTCCGGATTTGCCGCCGACATCGGGTTTGAAAAGTTCTGGAATGTGAAGTGCCGCCTGAGCGGCTTAAAGCCGAATGTCTCCATCCTGGTGGCCACGGTCCGCGCCCTCAAGATGCACGGCGGTGGCCCGACCGTCGTTCCCGGCCGCCCGATTCCGGAAGAGTACACCAAGGAAAACCTCGCGCTTTTGGAAAAGGGCTGCGAGAACCTGGTGCACATGATCAATGTGGTCAAGAAGTCCGGGATCAAGCCCGTTGTCTGCATCAACAGCTTCTACACCGATACCCCGGCCGAGCAAGCTCTTGTCAAGAGAGTTGCCGAGCAGGCCGGCGCCCGGGCAGCTGTATCCGAGCACTGGCTCAAGGGAGGCGAGGGTGCCCTCGAACTGGCCGACGCGGTTATGGATGCCTGCAAGGAGGAGGTCGACTTCAAGTACCTCTATCCGCTTGAGATGCCGCTGCGGCAGCGTGTTGAGCTCATCGCCAAAGAGGTTTACGGTGCGGACGGCGTCGACTGGGCTCCGCTGGCCGAAGAGAAGGCCAAGAAGTTCGAGTCCGATCCCAAGTACGCCGAGTACGCCACCATGATGGTCAAGACCCACCTGAGCTTGAGCCACGAGCCCACCTGGAAGGGAGTGCCCAAGAACTGGAGACTCCCGATCCGCGACATACTCGTATACGGCGGCGCCAAGTTCCTTTGCCCGATGGCGGGTGCCATCAGCCTGATGCCCGGCACGAGCTCCGACCCGGCCTTCAGGCGGATCGACGTGGATGTCAACACGGGCAAGGTTATGGGATTGTTCTAAGAATAAGGAGAAGATACTCATTAGGAAAAGCCTCGCCGAGTCGGGGCTTTTCCTAACTTTTTGGATTATCTTTAAGCTGCCCTGTGGGCAGAAAAAGGAAGGAGAAGAAGGATGGAACGCATCGATGCCATTGTCCGTGACCCCTTGTTTCAAGAGTGCCTTGCCAAAACCGCGGAAATAGAAAAGGAGAGGGAGTTTTGCAAGCACGATCTCCAGCACTTTGTGGACGTGGCCAGGATTACTTATATCTTGATTCTGGAGTCTGGCGCTCTGTGGAGTTTTATCAGAGACAACGACCTAAAGGGGACGCGGGAGGCCAAAGAGGTTGTTTATGCCGCGGGCATCCTCCATGATATCGGACGGTGGAGGCAGTATGAGACAGGGGAGGATCACTCTGCAGTCGGAGCCCGCTATGCCGGGGAAATTATGGAGCGGGCAGGGTTCACTCCCAACGAAATCAGGATCGTCACCCGGGCGATTTTGGAGCACAGAGAGCACGGTGACCAGATGACCCTGCTGGGGGAACTCCTGCACCGGGCGGATAACCTCTCCAGGGCCTGCCATGAGTGCAGCGCCCAAAAGAAGTGCTACAAGTTTCCAACTATGGAGACGGGGAACCTGGTGTTGATATATTGATATTCCTCACCGGGGAGGGCCTTTCTGCGGGAACATCCTTCTTCGTTAGATCCTTCTCTGCGGCCCGGTTATCCCCGCAAGAGGTGGTCGGTCGGCAACCGGTCGGCGCTGCGGTCTTTATCCCCGTTCCATCGTCTGCTGTGGCCTGCCGTGGGGAAACAGAGCTGAGAATATCGGAAAAAGGATGGTTGAGGTGGAAAGACGAGAGGGGAATAATCTGCGGGTTCAGATTGTTATCGATTCTGAGGATGCTAAAAGGGCGCTGGAGGAGATCGGGGTTGACTCCGGCGGGGTGCGCTGGATGGCACCTAAAGCGCTGCACTACATCATCAAAGTGAAAAAATTAGGTACCCCGGCGGCACTTATCCTGAAACAGGAGATGCTCTCCCGGGGGGGAGAGGCTGCTGTCAGCAGGAAGGCCGGAAACTTCTCCGTTCAGGAGACCGACGTCCTGCTCATGGGGACCCTGAGGCAGTACGACGAGCTCTGTAAAAAGATCAAGATGCAGCCCTTTGGGCTGCGAAAGCTGGCCGATGAGATTCAGGAGGTCCTTCGCAACTACGGAAAGAAGGAGGTCAGAACCCTCCGCTGCCGTGACCTTTCCCTCACCCTGGGGGAGCGCACCCTGGTGATGGGAATTCTCAACGTGACTCCCGACTCCTTTTCAGACGGCGGGAAGTTTTTCGACCCGTCGGCGGCGGTGGAACATGCCCACAGGATGGTGGAGGAGGGAGCGGATATCATCGATGTCGGAGGTGAGTCTACCCGCCCTGCTACCTGGACTCAGGAACCGCTCCCTGCTGAGGAAGAAATTCGGCGCCTCAGGCCGGTCCTGGAGCGGCTGGTGAAGGAGCTTAAGGTTCCTATTTCGGTAGATACCTACAAGGCGGAGACCGCCCGGGCGGCACTGGAGGCCGGAGTGCATATCATCAACGACATCTGGGGTTTTCAGCGCGATCCCGAGATAGCTAAAGTTGCCGGTGAATATGATGTTCCCGTAGTTCTTATGCACAACAAGAACAACACCGACTATCGGGATATGATGGGGGAAATCATCGCCTTCCTGCGCAAGAGCATCAGAATTGCGGAGGAGGGAGGGGTGAGCCCGGAGAACATTATCATCGATCCCGGGATCGGCTTCGGGAAAACTACCGAGCAGAACCTCATCGTTCTCAGGCGCCTGGCGGAACTGCGGTCCCTGGGTAAGCCGGTGCTCCTCGGCACTTCCCGCAAATCGGTGATAGGCAATACCCTGAACCTCCCCGTCGACCAGCGCCTGGAGGGGAGCATCGCCACCGTGGTTTGGGGAATAGCGCAAGGAGCGGCTGACATCATCCGTGTCCATGATGTAAAAGAATCCGTACGGGCGGCGCGCATGACCGATGCCATTATGAACAGCCGTTAGGATTGGTGACCGGTGGTTTGCTTCCTTCCGCGGGTTTCGGTAAATCATTGTTCGAGGGGGTTTTTGTGATTAATGAGCGGGAAGAAGAGCTGTGACCGCATTATTATCAATGGAATGGAGTTTTACGGCTACCACGGGGTTCTCCCCGCAGAGCGGGAGCTGGGCCAGCCTTTCATCATTGACCTGGAGATCTCCTGCGACCTAAAGGAGGCGGGGGAAAGCGATGACCTCGCCAAGACAGTGGACTACAACAGGGTTTTTGAAGTTGTCAAGGGGATCGTCACCGGGGAGCCTTTCTCCCTCATCGAGGCCCTGGCGGAGCGGATCGCCGAAGCAGTGCTGGCAGAGTATCCCGTTGCCGAAGTGCTGGTGCGGGTGAAGAAACCGCACGCCCCTTTGAAAGGCACCTTCTCCTATGTGGCGGTAGAGATCAGACGGAGAGGTGAGGGGTGTGGCTGAAAGGCGGGTATTCTTAAGCCTGGGCTCCAACCTGGGGAACCGGAGCGCTTACCTGGAAGCGGCCTGCCGGGAGCTTGCAGCCCACCCGGAGGTCAGGCTTCTAAGCCGCTCTTCCCTCTACGAAACCGAACCTGTAGGCTACCGCGACCAGGGGTGGTTCCTCAATCAGGTGGTGGAGGTGGCGACGACCCTGGAACCCCGCGCACTGCTTGCCTTTATTCAGGAGGTTGAAAACAGGCTGGGGAGGAAGCGCCTGATCCGCTGGGGGCCCCGGGTGATCGACCTGGACATCCTCCTCTTTGGGGATCTGGTTCTGAAAACCCCGGAGCTGATCATTCCTCACCCCAGGATGTACGAACGCAGCTTTGTGCTGGTGCCGCTGCAGGAGATCGCCCCCGACCTTATCCATCCGGACGGGCGGACTACCAGGGAGCACGCAGAAGAGCTTCAGGAAAAGGGCGAGGGAGGGGAAATCCGGTTGTACCGGGGATAGGCCTCGTGTTATAATAAAAACGGCGGTATGCGGATGGGACGGAGCACCATACCGGAGGAGCCGCCTGAGAAGTTAAGAGGAACTTTACACAACCGGCCGCTTGTACCTCTTGGGGATGAGACGGAAGGTAAAAGAATAACAACGTGAATGACCGACTGCCTTCTGGACCTCAGAAGGCTTTTGTTTTTTGTGTCTGCTCAGAAGCGGTGGTTGCAGGTTGTCGATCGTCAGTCCGGCGGCATCGGTTCCGGCGCCGAAAACGATGCCGTTGCCGGCTTTAGGAGGGGGTGTTGCCTTTGAAGTTGGGCTTCATCGGGGCCGGTAAGGTGGGTTCTGCCTTTGCCGTTCTGCTCCAGCAGGCGGGGTACGAAGTGGTAGGGGTGGCCAGCAGGTCGCGGGGGTCCGCGGACAGGCTGGCACAGCGGCTGGGAGTTCCGGTTTTCCCTAAGGAGGAGCTGGCCAGCAGGTCGCAGGTGCTCTTTCTCACCACCTCCGATGACGCCATTGCCTCCGTGGCGGCAGACCTTGCCGAAAAAGGGGCCATCCATCCCGGGCAGATCCTCCTCCACATGAGCGGTGCCCATTCCTCTCAGGTGCTGGCGCCGGCGGCGGAGAGGGGGGCGGTAACCCTTTCGGTGCACCCCATCCAGTCCTTTGCCTCTGTGGATCAGGCCATCGCCCTCCTCCCCGGCAGCTATTTCAGCATCGAGGGGGACGAACGGGGGTACGGTTTCGCCCGGGAGATGGTGGAGAAACTGAAAGGGAAGCACTTCATCCTCAAATCGGAGTCCAAGGTGCTCTACCACGCCGCAGCCTGTACGGCCTGCAACTACCTGGTGGGGCTCCTGGATGCGGCCGCGCAGCTTCTTGAGGCAGCCGGTGTTCCGGATGAGGTGGGGCTGCCGGCGTTTTTCCCGCTGGTGGAGGGGACTTTTGAGAATGTCAAGAAACTCGGAATCCCCGGCGCCCTGACGGGCCCCATATCGCGGGGGGATCTCGGAACGGTGGCGAAGCACCTGGCAGCCCTGGAAGGCCTGCCGCAGCTTTTAGACGTTTACAAAACCCTTGGCCTGGTTACGGTAGAGGTTGCCTTGAAGAAGGGAACAATAGATGAGGAGCGGGCAGCCGGGCTGCGCTCGCTTCTCAAACAATCTTAACTGGAGGGCTGATTATGTCGCGTGTCACGACGGCAACACTGCTTGAGATGAAGGAGCGGGGGGAGAAGATTACCCTGCTGACGGCTTACGATTATCCGTCGGCCCGGCTCCTCGACGAAGCCGGCATCGATATCCTGCTGGTTGGGGATTCCCTGGGGAACGTGGTGCTCGGTTACGAGAACACGCTGCCGGTCACCATGGAGGAGAGCCTGCACCACACCAAGGCGGTTGCCCGCGGTGCCAAACGGGCGATGGTCGTCGGCGATATGCCCTTTCTCTCTTACCAGACGACGGTGGCGGAGGCCGTGCTGAATGCCGGCCGCTATCTCAAGGAAGCAGGGGCGCACTGCGTTAAGCTGGAAGGAGGCCGGGAGCGCGCCGAGGTCGTCCGCGCCCTGGTGGAGGCGGGAATCCCGGTGATGGGCCACCTGGGCCTGACCCCACAGTCGGTCCACGTATTCGGCGGCCACCGCGTGCAAGGAAGAACCGAAGAGGCGGCGCAGCGGCTGATCGAGGACGCCTTGATCCTGGAGGAAGCGGGGATCTCCTCCCTGGTTCTGGAGTGCATTCCGGCGGAACTGGGGAAGGAGGTTACCGCCCGCCTGAGAATCCCGACGCTGTCCTGTGGAGCCGGACCCTACTGTGACGGGCAGGTGATGGTGCTTCACGACATGCTGGGCGTCACCGGCAAGAAGGTGCCGAAGTTTGTGAAGCAGTACGCCAACCTGCACGACATCATCATGGATGCCCTGGCCACCTTCAAAAAAGAGGTGGCAGAAGGGGTATTCCCCGGGCCTGAACACTGTTATGGAGTTAAGAATTGCCCGTAAACTCCGCGATTAAGGACGGTGGTTTTGTCTGATGGAAGTCATCACAAGGGTTGCCGCGATGCAGGAGCTCTGCCTGCATCTGAAGCGGTTCGGGAAGAGCATTGGACTCGTGCCCACTATGGGCTATCTTCACGAGGGGCACCTGAGCCTGATCAGGGCTGCCAGGGGAGAGAACGACATCGTGGTGATGAGCAATTTTGTGAACCCCCTTCAGTTCGGCCCAAAAGAGGACTTCGCCACCTATCCCCGGGACCCGGAGCGGGACAACAGGCTGGCGGAGGCTGCAGGTGTGGACTACGTTTTTGCTCCCTCCGGTGCGGAGATGTACCCGGAAGGATACAGCACCTTTGTGGAGGTCAAGGGTGATGTCGCCGAGAAAATGTGCGGCAGGTCGCGTCCCGGGCATTTCCGCGGGGTCACCACCGTCGTCCTGAAGCTCTTCCTCATAACGCAGCCGGACCGCGCCTATTTCGGGCAGAAGGATGCCCAGCAGGCCGTGATCATCAAAAAGATGGTCGCCGACCTCAATATTCCCCTTCGGATCGTCACCTGCCCCATCATCCGGGAGGCCGACGGCCTGGCCTTGAGTTCCCGCAATACCTATCTCTCCCCGGAGGAAAGGAAACAGGCCCTGGCCCTCCCCCGCGCCTTATCCGCCGGTAAGGAGCTGATCCTTAAAGGGGAGACCGATCCGCGGCGGGTGCGGCAGGAGATCCTGCGGGTGCTCGAGTCCTCACCCGGCATCCGGGTAGACTATGTGGAGGTTGTGGGAGGCGAGGATCTGGCAGAACTAAGGGAGCTGAAGGGCCGGGTGCTGCTGGCGGCGGCGGTCTACGTGGGAAAGACCAGGCTCATCGACAACATCGACCTGGAGGTGAGACCGTGTACCGCACCATGTTGAAATCGAAGATCCACCGGGCGGTCCTGACGGAGGCCGATCTGAACTACATGGGGAGCATCACCATCGATCGGGATTTAATGGAGGCGGCGGACATCCTTCCCTATGAAAAGGTGCAGGTTGTCAACAACAGCAACGGCGCTCGCTTTGAAACCTATGTCATCGAGGGGGAGCGGGGGTCCGGAAAGATTTGCCTGAACGGGGCGGCGGCCCGCCTCGGACAGCCGGGGGACATCCTGATCATCCTCTCCTATATTCATATGGAAGAGAATGAGGCCCGTCATTACGAGCCCCGTGTGGTCTTCGTGGATGAGAAGAACAGAATCACCGGGAAGGGAGCGACGGCTCCGGGCTGTTGATAGATAGAGGCGGCGCCGTCCAGAGGCCGGAAATGCAAGTGATTGAGCAGTGCGGGGGAATGAGCCCGGCGCAGGCCGGCTCTTCTCCCGCTATTTTTGTCTTAGCCGGTTTTTGTTAAGGGTGGATGGTGCAGGGTTCCAGCCGAAGGGACCGGGAGCTACCGTCAAGAGGCCGTCTAAGAGAAGAGCCCCCGGAAGCCGGAGAGCCGTTCGGGGATATCCGGCGCAAACAGGCGCCTTGTTATTCCTGCACCACATGGTACGACCCCAGGACCCTCAGCGTGGTGGTGTGTTCTTCTGTCAGGACGTCGAGCATCTCCTTCACCACCGGGTCGCCGGCGGCCCCCTCGAAATCCAGGAAGAAAATATAATCACCCAACCCCTTCTTCGATGGGCGAGATTCGATGCGGGTGAGGTTGATTTCCCGGACGGCGAACTCCCGCAGTACCCTGTAGAGGGCGCCGGGCCGGTGCCGGACCCCGAAGATCAGGGACGTCTTGCAGGGGGGTGCCGGGGAGAGAACCTTTTTCCTTCCGAGCGCCCAAAACCGCGTCTTATTGTGTGGACAGTCGTTGGCTGCGGGGATCAGTACCTGCAGATTGTAGCGGGAGGCGGCGGAGAGGGGGGCGAGGGCGGCCCAGGGGCGCCTGCACCGTGCTGCCAGCGCTGCTGCCGCCGCCGTGCTGGCGCATTCCTGGAGTTCCACCCCGGCCAGTTTTTGGCGGAGAAAGGTGCGGCACTGGGCGAGGGCCTGGGGGTGAGAGAGAACCTTCTCCACCATCTCCAGTTTTACTCCCGGCGGCACCAGCAGGCTGTGGACGACCTGCATCACAACCTCACCGCGTACGGTCAGCTCAGGGTGTGCTGCCAGCATGTCGAGAACCACACTGACCGCTCCCTCACTGGAATTCTCTACCGGCACCACCCCCTCCTCGAGGGATCCCGTTTCCAGCCGGGCAAAGACCTCTTCCAGAGAACCGCAGGCCACCAGTTCTCCTTCCCCGTTGCCCCGGTGGCGGCGGGCGGCCTCCTCGGAGAAGGTGCCCGGCGGCCCCAGGTATCCTATTCGTTTCACGTCCTTCCCTCCTTTCAGGCGCTGCGCCCTACCGCAGTAGCGATCCGCTGCAGTTGCCCCATCAGGATGTCGAACTCGTCGGGGGAAAGGGACTGCGGGCCGTCGCACAACGCCTGGGAGGGCTGCGGGTGGACTTCGATGAGCAGGCCGTCTGCTTCCGCTGCCACCGCCGCCAGGGACATGGGAGTAACCAGGTGGCGGTTCCCGGTGGCGTGGCTGGGGTCGACGATCACCGGGAGGTGGCTCAACCTCTTAACCAGCGGGACGGCGCTCAAGTCCAGGGTATTGCGGGTGGCCTTTTCAAAGGTGCGGATTCCCCGTTCACAGAGCACCACGTTCTCGTTTCCTTCGGCGACAATGTACTCGGCGGCCATCAGCCACTCGTCGATGGTGGCGGATAGGCCGCGTTTTAACAGGACCGGCTTGCCGGAGCGCCCCACCGCCCGGAGCAGGCTGAAGTTTTGCATGTTTCTGGCTCCCACCTGGAGCATATCCACATATTCCACTGCCAGCTCCAGGCTGGCTTCGTCCACAACCTCGGTTACGGTGGGAAGGCCGGTGACCGAGGAAGCCGCGGCCAGCAGCTTCAGCCCCTCGACGCCCAGCCCCTGGAAGCTGTAGAGGGAGGTGCGCGGTTTGAAGGCACCCCCGCGCAGCATGCAGGCACCCGCGGCGCGCACCCGCCGGGCGGCCTCCAGCAGTTGTTCCTCGCTTTCTACGGCGCAGGGACCGGCGATCACCGCCAGCCTGCTTGCTCCAAAGGTGGCACTTCCCACCCGGACGACGCTGCTCTCCCCCTTGGCCTCGCGGCTGACAAGCTTATACGGTTTCATGATCGGTACAACCCTTTCTACTCCGGGCATGGCTTCGAGGGCCAGAGAATCGAGCGCACCTCTATCTCCTACAGCTCCGATTACCAGGCGTTTGACGCCGCGAATGAAGTGGGCCTGGAACCCGGCCTGTTCCAGCCTCTGCTGCACCTCCCTGATTTCCTCCGCTGTTGCCGAAAGGCTCATCACGATAACCATTTTTAAGCCTCCTCGTATAATTTGATTTGTAAGTTATCATAGAACCTTTGCTGGAAACCAGCTCAGAGGTTCTTGATAACCTGATGTGCCTCTTTGTCCTGAAAATTGATGGACGGTTCATTCTTGTGCCCGCTTTCGGGCTCGGAAATGTGTTCGCCCGGTCAATTACCGGCGATAAGTGATTGGTCTGGAATGGAAGTGGCTGGCAAGGCGTCTCCAACGAGGCCGGCGACCGATTGCCAGTCATTGACTCTTGCCGACGCCGGGACGGCTTCAGGTTTTCCGTCCGCACTCAAATTAAGACTCGTTAGATAAACAAAGCCCGCTGCTTTTCCCTCAGGGACGAAAGCAGCGGGCTTCCGCGGTACCACCCTTCTTGGCCGATCAGGCCCTCTTATCTGAGAGTACGGGAAAGACCCCTCCGGGAGGGCCGTTCCGCACCTGAATAAAAAAAGGCCTCTCGCCCTAGAGACGAGAAGCCTTTGCTTTCCGCGTTACCACCCTAGGTGGCCCCTTCTCGGAACGGAACCCCCTTTGTTTGAGAGTACGGGAAGTGTCTTCCGATACCCCCTCCCGTGTAACGTCGGGAGCCGACGGTCAAGCCTACTTGCCGCCGAACGGCGGTTTCAGCCGACACCTCCGGGGCGAACTTCGGCAGGTCTTGATCCGGGAGTGCTTGCAGCCGGTGACACTCCCTCTCTGGGAACCGGTGTCCTGCGTACTTTTCCCCTTCACGGGTTTTGATGTATTTCTGTACAGTATAGCCGCTCCTAAAAGAAAATGCAAGAGCAAAAAATCCTTATGTGATCCGTCTGTGATATTGTCAGGGTAAAAACCATCAGTGAAAATGTCAGTATGGACAGGGAGAGGATTACTTTGTCACAGACGGAACTAAATCGGATTCAAGTTTTAGAACAATCTCTGGGAGGGTTAATTACTACCAAGCACGCGGCCTTGGTTCTTGGCCTGAGTGAACGCCACGTCTACAGGCTCAAAGCCAGGTTACGAGAGCACGGGCCCGCTTCCTTGGCCCACGGAAACCGCGGCCGTAAACCAGCTCACACTATTCCAGAAGATATCCGCCAACAGGTGGTCCAACTCGCTCAATCTAAATATTGGGGGTGTAATTTTACTTTCCTTAGCGAGTTGCTCCACGAGTATGAAGGTATCTCTCTAAGCCCTTCTTCTGTCGCTCGTATCCTTAAAGCCGCCGGTATCTCAAGCCCTAAAAAGCACCGACCTCCTAAACTTCATCGTAGCCGTCAACGTAAACCTCAAATAGGCCTTTTAGTCCAAATCGACGGCAGCCACCACGATTGGCTGGAAGGCCGCGGCCCTAAGCTCATACTGCTTTTAGCTGTCGATGACGCCACCGGCCAAATTCTTGCCGCCCTCTTTTGGCCTTCCGAAGATTTTGAGGGCTACTGCTACCTCCTCTTTGACTTGGTGACTAATCATGGTATCCCTGTGGCCATTTACTCCGACCGCCATACTCTCTTCTTTTCACCTAAAGGTGAAGAGGACACTACTGTCGAACAGCAGCTCCTCGGCCAACAGCGCCCTTTAACTCAAATCGGCCGCATCTTGAATGAGTTAGGGATTCAACATATCCCCGCCCGTTCCCCTCAGGCTAAAGGCCGCATCGAACGTTCCTTCCAGACCCTCCAGGAAAGGCTCGTTCTCGAGTTGCGCCTGGCAGGTGCTGCTACCCTCGATGAGGCTAATGCCGTCCTTAAAAATTTTATCGTGCGCTATAACAAAAAGTTCGCCGTGCAACCCGCTGATCCGGTTTCCGCTTTCCGCCCCATCCCCTCCCACTTGCGCCTGGATCATGTCTTCTGCTGGAAGGAACACCGCATGTTGAACCCCGGCTATACCATCCGCTTCGAGTGTAAGGCTTATAAGGTGTTAAATCCTAAAGGCGCGCCTGTTATCCCTCTGCGTTCTGTGGTCGAAGTGCATAAGCTCCTTGATGGCCGCTTGTATGTGGGATGGAAGGGTAATATATACCCACTAGAGCTCTTGAATGTTACCTCTTCTCCTAAAACAAAATCTAAAGCTGAATCTAAGGCCTCCACTGTTGCTAATGAAAAGGCAGGCACTACTCTTACCCGTAGGCCCGCTCAAGACCACCCATGGCGTATGCCATGGAAACCTCGCAGGCCTAATTATACCACTTCTACCCTGACAAAATCACTGACGAGTTTTACCTGACATTTTCACTGACGCTTGACA
>JAALLR010000315.1_pt1 | contig 12946 bp, 13 predicted proteins | sample 7245931 | NCBI WGS metagenome assembly JAALLR01 (sample SAMN13049201, study PRJNA578106) | oil field metagenome | isolation source: filtered produced water from oil reservoir B9 | place: USA:offshore Texas | collected 2016 | reverse complement strand
CCACCTCCGAAAATAGGGTTTCCTGCGCCGCTTGCCTAAACCTTGCAGCACCTACTCCAGGGCTTTTTTCAGGTTAGCCAGGTTCCTGGCCATAATGGTGAAGTAGTCTTCCCCGGCCTTTACTTCTTCCGGTGTCAAACCTTCGATAGGGTTTAAAACCAGGGTTCCTGCTCCCGTTTCCCGGGCCAGGGTTTCCGCCAGTTTCGGGCTGGCCATGGACTCGAAGAAAATATATTTAATGCTCCTGCTGCGACACAGGGTAACAAGCCTGGCCATCTGCTGCGGCGAGGGTTCTTCCTGGGGGGAAAGCCCGCTTATGGTTATTTGCTCCAGGCCGTAGCGTTTGGCCAGGTAAGTAAAAGCTTCGTGAGAGGTGACGATCTCTTTCCGGGGCAGGCCGGTCAGGGTTTGCCGGTATTGTCCATCCAGGGTAGCCAGCTTTTGTTCCAGGTCGTGCAGGTTCTGTTCATAGTACCCTTTATTGCCTCGGTCGGCCGTCACCAGAGTGGTACATATCCGCCGGGCGATCTCCGTAGCCAGGACCGGGTCCAGCCAGATATGGGGGTCGTTATTTACCATCAGGCCTTGGCCTGCTTCCAGGGTGATGATCCCATCCTTCTTTAGCTGGTCCTGTATTTTCCCGGCCCAGGGGTCTATCATCCCACCCAGGAAAATAAACACCCGGCCCGTATAAAGGTTTGCCACCTGCTGGGGTGAGGGTTCAAAATCATGGGGTTCTACCCCCACCGGCTGCATATTTATTACTTCGGCCTTATCACCGGCGATTTTCTTTGTAAAATCGTAGAGGGGATAAAAAGAGGTGTAGATTTTGATGGTCCCCGGCTTGGCCTGCGGCGCCAGAGCCTGTTCTCCTGGTATTTTTGTGGTTGTACACCCGAAAGCCAGCCAGGCTATACTGAAAACCAGCAATACCAGCACCATCAGGCGGAAGCCCCGTCCCCATTTCATTATGTCTGTCGCCCCCTTATTGCAAATGGTTTGCATTTGCTTCTATTATATAGTTTATGTTCGGACAAGTCAAGAAATACCATCGATATGGACCTCTCGCCTGAAATCCCCTGCTGTCGAAGTAGCCCTACATAGTTGGCTAATGCCCCACTTTACAAAGTATGGTAATATATGAAAACCCTTGCCCCAGGAGGGCCACTGGTCCTACGGCCATCCGCCTGCCGCTGACAGGCCGGTTTCCTTCCTGTTCCCGGTTTCCCTACTATACCCGCCACGCCCTCAGCCAAAAGAAAAACCTGGCGTCTGCCAGGTTAGAATACCCGCACGTTAATAGAGCTCATTACGGTCCCTTTTTAATCTGCAAGTCGCCTGAGGAGGTCATGGATTAAAATTTCTACCTGGCCGCAGATCATGCGCCTGAGGTAACATTTTTCCCCTTCCGGCAGCAGCCCCAGGTATTCCGTCATCAAGTTTTCGAGGGCATTGAGGTTAACCAGGGTGTCTTTATCCTGCCGGCCACTCTCCTCCCCCGGGCCCGGACAGGGGCTGGCATTAGCTCTTTTTAGCATCACAGCTTAAATCGGGCAATGAGCTGCTGCAGTTCCTGCCCCAGGCCGGCCAGGGCATTGGCCGAGGCGGCGATTTCCTCCACCGTGGCGTTCTGTTCTTCGGTAGTCGCTGATATCTCTTCAGCTGCCGCCGCATTCTCCTCGGCTACTGCCGACACTCCCTGGATGGCTTCCGAAATTTTCCGGGCCTCATTGTTTATCTGCTCCGTTGCGACGGCTATTTCCTCGATGCCCTTGACCATAGCCTTTACCTTCTGGGAGATGTTCTGGAAAACCTCGTTGGCGTGATTGACGGCATCTTGCTGGGCGTCGACAACGACTTTAGACTTATCCATTTCTGCCACCGCCCCCTGGGCCTCGTCCTGGATCTTCTGGACGATCTGGCCGATCTCACTGGCTGCCCGGGCCGAACCTTCGGCCAGCTTGCGCACTTCCTCAGCGACTACGGCAAAACCCCGCCCGTGTTCTCCGGCCCGGGCTGCCTCGATGGCCGCATTTAAAGCCAGCAGGTTGGTCTGGTCGGCAATACTGGTGATTGTCTCCAGGATTTGCCCCACCTCCTGTGCCCCCCGGGCCAGCTTATTGATAGCTTCGCTGACAGCTTGCGTTGCCTGCAGGTTTTCCGCCATCTTGTCGTTCTGGTTTTCCATCGAGGCCAGGCCCTCGTCCACCAGTTTCCCGGTTTGTTCCGAATACCTGGCCAGGGCTTCAACCCTGTCCCTGGTCGAGCCAATGGCGCCGGTGATGTTATTGATCCTTTCCGCTATGTTCTGGGACTGGGTAGCCTGGTCGTTGGCGCCCCGGGCCATATCCTGGATGGCAGTGGCTACCTGTTCCACCGACCGGGAAGCTTCCTCCGTAGAGGCGCTGAACTCCTGGGCTGAAGAGGCTATATGGTTGGCGCTGTCCTGAACTTTTTGGACTATAGAGCGCAGGTTGGCAACCATGGCCTTTAACGATCGGCCTAAAGTCCCCAGCTCACCGTAGAAGTTGGTGTTAATGTCGACCTGCAGGTTGCCTGTAGCTAAAACATCGGCCTGCCCTGCCAGGGTGATAATGGGCCTGGCTATCTTCCGGCTGAAATAAAAGGCCAGCAGGGCTATGAGGAGAGTAGCGAGGATAATAAGGATAAGGTTAAAACGTTGCATGGCAGTGACCCCGGCGTATACTTCACTGGTGGGTGCCGTCATGGCTACTATCCAGCCGGTTGTTTTAACCGGGGCATAGGCGACCAGGTTCCGAACCCCATTGCGGATATACTCATCTTCTCCTTCTTTATTCTGCAGCATTTTCCGGGCGACATTGTTTAAACTCTCGGATTCAGTTTTAGTCAGGTTTTCGTTCAAAATCTTTTTAGCATCCGGGTGGGCCATGACCACACCCGTGTTATCGAGCATGTAGGCGTAACCCGTCCGGCCGTACTTGCTGTTGCTTATCTGGTGTAATAGTGTCTGGCTGTCATAATGGGTACCCAGTATACCGATAATCCCCGCCGGCCCTTTAACCGGTACAGCTATGGTTATGCCCTCTTTGCCGGTGCTTCTGTTGATAACCAGATTGGAAATAGCGGCCCTGCCTTTGATGGCCTGCTGGAAATAATCCCGATCGCTAATATTGACTTCTTGACCGCTGGAAGGGACTACCGTACCGTCAGTCCCGGCGAAAAATACTAAGTTGGCATCTATCGTCTGCTCGGCTACCATCTTTACAAAGGCTCTAATTTGCTCTTTATCGTTTGATTGCAGGACACTTGCCGTTGCATCCTTATCCATTTGCGTTAAACGGATGTTAATCCAGTCGTTGACATTTTCAGCCATAGTGGTGGTAATTTGCCTCAGGGTCAAATAGGTGTTAGCTGTAAATTGTGCCTTACTGAAATAAAAGTTAACCAGGCTGATAGTAATGGCTGGTATCAAGGATAAAATAAGGAACAGCGCTAGTAACCGGCTGCTAATACTATCGGCGATTCTTAGCTTCATAATCGTCTTCCCTTCTTCGCGAATATAATTTGGCTAACTGGCCATGCACTGTTCTTCCGCTGATGGGAGGTTTCCCGGTAGCCCTGGTCGGGGCTGGCATTGCTATTTCCTGCCTGGTGTCCCCTGATCAAAAATATACCAGCCCGCTTTTTCGTTCTTTGATGATACCAGCTGAAGTTTAATGGTGTCCTGGCCCTTGTCCAAGTTTATATAGCAATCAAAAATCAGCACGATCTTCATTTAAATTAGAATCGAATTAATTATGATTACGATCTGGCATTGCCCCGGAAGGTTTGTCAGCAGGTCGTGTAGCAAAACCAAATAATAAAAGCCTCCGCACCGGAAGCTCCCTCCTTTCCGTTACGGTAGCAAAAAGAAGCACTCCGGCTACCGGCAACCTGGCAACCATAGCCCTTTCCGGGCTTTAGGCCCATGGCTTTGCGCCCCTGCCTTTCGACAGGTTTGCCCTTTTATTGATGGTTAAGTTTGCACATAGCGACAAATTATGGACCCAAACGATAGATATTATAACATGTTATTCGAGGATTTGCAATGATTCTAAAATAACGTTCCATAATTAATTTGGTTCTTAAAGATTCAAAAATACCGCGGTTTTGCTTTTAATAATTCTTCTTCAGGACGAGGTGCATTCCCGTCGATCCTTATCCCAGCGCAGGCCGCGGTAACTGGGGTGACGGAGGCGGCCGTCCGGGGTCAGCTCCAGGTACTCCACCGTACAAACCAGCCGGGGTTGCACCCACCGGGGCTCCCTTAGCTCCGGGATGTTTTCCTTGAAGGGCCTCGGCCCGGGCTGTAGCTGCTGCAACTCTGCCAGCAACTTCTTTTCCTCCTGCCGGTTAAAGCCTGTACCCACCTTGCCGCGGTAAACCAGCTGCTCCTCCCGGCATTCCGCCAGGATGAGGGACCCCAGGAGACGCCCGCCGGCTCCCGGTTCATAGCCGGCAATGATAAACTCCCCCGCCCTGGTGTGCCTGAATTTGCGCCATCGGGGTGAGCGTTTACCGGGGAGGTAAGGGCTGTCCAGTTCCTTGGCCATTACTCCTTCCAGCCCCCGGCCAACGCAGGCCTCATAGAACTTTATACCGCAGTTTTCAATAAAGCTGGAGACAACCAGGTTCTCCCCCGGCGCTACTGCTTCCTGGAGCCTTTCTTTGCGCCGGCGGAGGGGCTCCGGCATAATGTTTTCGCCCTGGTAGTAAAGGAGGTCAAAGGCGACAAAGATAGCCGGCGTGCGCCGGGCTGCCTGCCTTACTCTGAGGGGGTCTCCGAGGCGGCCCCTCTCCTGGAGGAGGTTGAAGGAAGGCTTGCCGTCCTTCCCGGGGACGATTATCTCCCCGTCCAGTACTGCCGGTTGCCCTTTTACCCTCTGGTGGAGGCTGGCCAGTTCGGGAAAGGTGGGGGTAATGTTCAGGAGGTTGCGGGACTGGAGGATGGTTTGCCCCTCCAGGTAGGCCAGGCAGCGATAGCCGTCCCATTTTATTTCATACAGGAAATCAGGGGAATCGAAGGGCCTGCTGGTTACGGCGAGCATAGGCTTGATCTGGAACAGGGGCAGGCCGGCTCCGGTGGTGTTCATGAAGTTTTGCGCCGGCGACGGGGCTTGCGTTCTTCGACGCCGGCAGCCACTTTCTCCTTCTCCTGCCTGGCCAGTTCGATGCTGGCTTTCAGGGCCTCCATGAGATCGACTACCTTCCCGTTCTCCGGCCGGGCCGGAGCCTCTACTTCTTCCCCGGCGATTTTGGCTTCAATGACCTGGAGCAAGGCCTGGCGGCGGGTGTCCGTATATTTCTCCGGCTGGAAACTGGTTGCCATGCTCTTAATCAGGGTGACGGCCATCTTCACCTCGTTCTCGTGGAGATTCACCTGGAAGTCCATTTCCGGCATCCCGGTTACGGGCCTTACCTCCTGGGGATAAAACATGATGCTCATTACCAGGGCCGGGCCATAGACCCTGACTGCCGCCAGGGATTCCCGGCTCCGGATAGTTACCCGGGCGACGGCCACCTTGCCCGTCTCCTCCATGGCCCTCTTCAAGAGGAGATAAGGCTTCTGGCCCATCTCGGCCGGGGCCAGGTAGTAAGAGCGGGAGAAGTAGATAGGGTCGATCTCCTCCAGGTCCACGAAGTCCATGATATTAATGCTCCGGGTATTTTCAGCGGGGATAGCCTCCAGGTCTTCTTCCCGCAGGATTACATACTTGCCCTTTTCGTATTCATAGCCGCGTGCTATCTCCTCCGGCGGTACCTCCACCTGGCAGTAGGGGCAGTACTTCCGATACTGGATGGGCGTTTTACAACGGGAATGCAGGTAATTGAACTTGAGGTCGTTACTCTCGGTGGCCGGGTAGAGCTTCACCGGCACATTGACCAGGCCGAAGCTGATGGCGCCTTTCCACAGGGGACGCATGGCTCTCACCTCAGGCTTTTCCCTAGTATCTCCATCCGACCGGGTGGCAATACGGCAAAAAGAAAAGCCCGGGCGCCCCGGGCTGATCAGTACCGGCAGGACTATTCCAGTTCGGTTACAAAGGCCCGGAGTCTCTCCAGGCCGGCTTCGATCTGGTCCATGGAGGTGGCATAGGAGAGGCGCAGGTAGGGTTCGGCGCCAAAGGCGACACCCGGCACCACCGCCACCTGGAATTCATTCAGCAGGGCTGTAGCGACATCGGTGGAGTTACCCAGGACCAGGCCCCGGAATTTGCGGCCGAACAGCTTGCCGATATAGGGGAAGACGTAGAAGGCGCCGCCCGGCTGGTTGCATTCAATACCCGGTAAATCTCGCAGGCCCGCCAGGATGCGGTTGCGGCGTTGTTCAAACTCGCGGCGCATCATTTCCACTGCTTCCTGGCTGCCGGTCAGGGCAGCCACGGCCGCCTTCTGGGCGATGGAGGTGGGGTTGGAAGTCGAGTGGCTCTGGAGATCCGTCATGGCTTTGGCCACGGGCCGCGGTGCAGCTGCGTAGCCGATCCGCCAGCCGGTCATGGCGTAGGTCTTGGACACCCCGTCAATGATGATGGTCCGTTCTTTCACCTCCGGCGCCAGGGAGGCGATGCTGGTGTGGGTCAGGCCGTCGTAGAGGAGGGCGGCGTAAATTTCATCGGAAATGACCACCAGGTCCCGGGCAACGATCACTTCAGCCAGGGCGGCCAGTTCCTCCCGGCTGTAGACGGCCCCGGTTGGGTTACAGGGCGAGTTGAGGATTAAGAGCCTGGTCCGCGGGGTAATGGCTGCTTCCAGGAGCCCGGGCGTCAACTTAAAGCCGGTGTCGGGACCGGTGGTCACTACCACCGGGACACCACCGGCGAGTTTAACCTGCTCGTAGTAGCTTACCCAGAAGGGGGCGCTGAGGATCACCTCATCCCCATCGTTAAGTAAAACCTGCATGGCGTTATACAGGGAATGCTTGGCGCCGCAGGAGACGACGATATCTGCCGGTTCATAGGTCACCCCCCGGGCAGCCAGGCTGGCGCATATTGCCTGGCGCAGTTCAGGTATCCCGGCTACCGGCGTGTAACGGGTAAAGCCGGCTGCCAGGGCGTCGACGGCTGCCTGTTTGATATGCTCCGGTGTACCAAAATCAGGCTCACCGGCGCTGAAGTTAATTACCTTCACCCCTTTAGCCTTCATGGCTTTGGCCTGGGCGTCAATGGCCAGGGTGGGTGAAGGACTGATACCGGCAGCCCGCTGGGCAAGTTGCATTTTAAATCCCTCCAGATATATTGCTAGCTTTTATTATTCAACCCGCCCGGGCGTTTGTAAAGGTTTTTTCGACCGCCAGCCAGGAACCGGTCTCCGGGCCCAGGCATAAGCCTCTTTTTAGGCCCGGGGAGAGATCTCCTGGTAATAGCTGGCCAGCAGTAGCTGCAATTCCCGGGCGTAAGGCTCCGGGGGCGGCAGGCCCAGGCGTTTTAAAACGGCCGGGGTATGGCTGGCGGTGCGATTTGACCTGGAAAAGGGGCAGCTCCGGGCCCGCCCGCCAGAATGTGCCCGGGTCCCGGGGGAGCACCGGCGAAAGCTCCTCGCCCCCGGCTGCCGGCTTTTCCCCGGTGCCGGCGGCCGCCGCCGTCGCGCTCCCACCGGCCCGAACGGCCTTTCAGGGAACTGCCGTCCTCCAAAAAACCATGGTGCCTCTCCCCGGACCACCACGTACTATAGTCGAGTTATACCACCGGTGCGGCGACCCTGTTGACCAGGCTGCCAATGTTCTCCACCCTGATTTCAATGGTATCGCCCACCTGCATGGGGCCCACGCCTGCGGGGGTGCCGGTGAGGATCAGGTCCCCCGGCTGGAGGGTCATCACCCGGGAGATAAAACTGACCAGCCTGGGTACCGGGAAGATCAGCTGGGAGGTACGCCCGTCCTGCTTCAACTCCCCGTTCAGGAAGGCCTGGACCCGCAAGTCGCCGGCGTCTATACCCCGGGCGATCCAGGGACCGCAGGGAAGGAAGGTGTCGAAACCCTTGGCCCTGGTCCACTGGCCATCCTTCTGCTGCAGGTCCCGGGCCGTGACATCGTTGGCTACGGTGTAGCCAAAAATATAGTCCGCCGCCTCTCCTTCCTCGACGTTGTGGGCCTCGCGGCCGATAACCACCGCCAGTTCGGCTTCATAATCCAGCCGGCCCACCATGGGCCAGTAAATAATCGCCTCCCCGGGGCCGATGACGCTGGTGGACGGTTTGATAAAGAGCACCGGTTCCTCCGGGAGGTTTTCCCCCATCTCGGTAATATGGTTGCGGTAATTCAAACCCACACACACGGCCTTGCCCGGCCGGCAGGGGGCCAGGAGGCGGACTTCATCCAGGCTAAAGTGGCGCCCGCTTTCCCGGCAGGAGCCAAAAATTTCGCCCTCCAGGGCCAGGATTTTCTCGCCTTCCAGGCGGCCGTAAAAGACCTCACCCCCAGCGATAAAACGTACTATCTTCTCACTTCTTTCCATTTGGAGCCCTTCCCCTTTCCTGTTGAAGCCATAAAATCATTGTACTATATCTGCAGTTTTTAAGCCACCGCAAAAAGCCCTCGGGGGCCGGACGGGGCTGGCGCAAGGAAAATTGACCTGGATACATCTCCCGATAGAGGTGTATATGATATTTATTGAAATATACTATAATTCTAAAACCAAGATAGTTCTCGCCCCACTATGCCGCCAGGAATGGGATTATTATTACTGGCGGGGGAATAATAAAGTTGCAAATAAGAATCTAATCCGAGGAAGGGAGGGCTTCTTTTGCACGTCAAAGTAGTAGAACTGGTGGGCGAATCTCCTAACAACTGGAAGGACGCCGTTCAAAAGGCCGTGGCCGAAGCCAGCCGCGACATCGGTAACATCTCCGGCGTAGAGGTCTACAACCTGACAGCCAACGTCAAGGACGGCAAGTTGTCCGAGTTCAAGGCCAATGTAAAAATCGCCTACGCCGACCACAGCGCAGATCTTTAATGCTAAAGCCCCGGGCGCCGCCGGGGCTTTACAGATTTTAAAAACTCCGACCCGGGTATTTGATTATGTACCGCGCAAAATAATAGGGCCGGGCAAATCATCCTTCCCGCACCTTGATATGGACCTTGCGCCGGCGGGGGCCATCAAATTCGCAAAAATAAATACCCTGCCAGGTACCCAGAACCAGGCGGCCCTCATGGATGACTACCGTCTGGTTGCTGCCCATGAGGGAAGCCTTGATATGGGCCGGGGAATTGCCTTCCCCGTGACGGTAACCGCCAGCCGGGACGATTTTCGCCAGGGCCGCAAGGATATCGGTCACCACATCCGGGTCGGCGTTTTCATTAATAGTTACCCCGGCCGTAGTATGGGGTACATAGACCAGGCAGGAGCCCTCTTTGATGCCCGCCTCCTTTACCGCTTTTGCAGCCAGATGGGTAATATCAATCATCGCCTCTTGAGCCTGGGTCTGAAGCTCGAAGGTAAAAAGCATTTTACCGGCCTCCATTATTCCCGGCAACCGCCACTGCCTCGATCTCCACCAGTACATTTTTAGGCAAGCGGGCCACCTCTACGCAGGAACGGGCCGGGGGTTCCTGGTTAAAGTAGCGCCCGTAAACCTCGTTGATAGTGTTAAAGTCCTTCATATCTTTTATATACACGGTAGTTTTGACAACATCCTCCAGGCCGGCCCCGGCGGCGGCCAGGACGGCCTGCAAATTGGCCATTACCCTGGCTGTCTGCTCGGCCGCCCCACCGTCGACGATCTGGCCGCTCGCCGGGTCAAGGGGTATTTGGCCGGAGGTAAAAATCAAGTTGCCTATTCTAATGGCCTGGGAGTAGGGCCCGATGGCTGCCGGCGCCTGATTGGTTGCAACTACTATTTTGCCTGTCATTTAGTATCAATCCCTTCCAAACCTCTTTTTTATTCACAGGCTTTGATGTTGATTATTCGGCGTACCAGTATTTTTCCCTGCTGGTTACTCCCATGTTAAGCCTTAATCATCTTGCCACCGTGGCGACCATAAGTGAGCACATCGACGTCGACCCGGGTCGTTATTTTCTCTTTTCAACTCCGGCCACTAATATCCGCGGGGAATGCTATCCCCCTCCCCTTCTGCCTGGAGCAGTTCCCTGATTCTTTGCAGGGCCTGGCGCTCGATGCGGGAGATTTGTACCTGGGAGAGCCCCATCCTGGCCGCCACTTCCGCCTGGGTCTTATCCTGGAAGAAACGCAGGACCAGCACCCGCCGGTGTTTTTCCGGCAGCTGGCGCAGGACCTCCTTCAGGGCAATCTTATCCAGCCACTCCGGTTCCTCCGCGTCTTCGGAGGCCAGCTGGTCGAGAACGTAGATGGGGTCGCCGTCGTCCTGGTAGACGGTGTCATGGATGGAACTGGGCATCTGCACGGCTTCCAGGGCGGCTACGATCTCCTCCCGGGAGAGGTCCAGGGCCTCGGCTATCTCGCCGATGGCCGGTTCCCGGCCGAGTTTCTTGGCCAGTTCCTCCCGGGTGCGGTTGACTTTAAAAGCTGTTTCTTTTAAGGAGCGGCTGACCTTGACGGCGCTGTCATCCCGCAAAAAGCGCCGGATTTCCCCCAGGATCATGGGCACGGCGTACGTGGAAAACCGCACCTTATAGCTCAGGTCAAACTTATCAATGGCCTTGATGAGCCCGATGGTTCCGATCTGGAAGAGATCTTCCAGGTCATAATTACGTTTCTCGAAGCGCTGTACCAGGTTAAAAACCAGCTTCAGGTTGCAGTTAATCAGCCGCTCCCGGGCCCCCTTATCCCCTGCCTTGGCCCGGCGTAACAACTCATCCGTTTCGGCTTCGGACAGGAGGGGAAAGCGGGGGAGATTCATTTCCGACAGGCGCATCTCTTCACCGCCACCTCAACCGCCCGGTGTTCGGGCGGCCCTCCATCACTCTGCTCCCCCTTTCTTCTTCAGGACCTTCAACATCCTGACCCTGGTTCCCCGGTTGACTTCCGAGGTCACTTCCACCTCGTCCATAAAGGACTGCATAAAGGCAAAACCCAGGCCCATCCGTTCCGGATCGGTGGAGTAGGCTGGCTGCATGGCCAGGGCTACATCCTGGATGCCCCGGCCCTGGTCGGTGACGGTAATCACCAGGCCGGCGGCGGTGTGTTCGGCCGTGACCCGCACCGTACCAAGGGGCTTGCCCTCGTAGCCGTGAATAATAGCATTGGAAACGGCCTCGGAAACGGCCACCTTGATTTCTTCCAGTTCATTCAGGGTCATATCCACCTGGGCGGCAAAGGTGGCCACCGCAACCCGGGCCAGGCCGACGTTCTCCGGCAGGCTTAAAAACTCCAGGGCCATGCTGTTCTCCACCTGTTCCTGGCCGGCCATCAGTCAATCCCCTCCTGCTCGCTCAACCCTTCCCCGGTTTCTATAGTCATAATTTTCCCCAGGCCGGAGAGTTCCAGGAGGCGGCGCACCTGGGGCTGGGGCCGGTAGAGGATAATCCTGCCCCCCTGTTTCTGTAAACGCCGGTAACGGCCCAGGATGACTCCCAGGCCCGAACTGTCCATAAAGGTCACGCCTGCCAGGTCCAGGAGCAGGACCTCGGGCCGGGCATGTTCCAGGCTGGCCTCCAACTCCTGACGCAGCTGGTCGGCGGTCTCCAGGTCTACTTCACCCTTGATGCGGGCCTGGAGTTCTTTGCCCTCCATGCTGAAGAATACCTGCAAACTAAAAACCCCCTCGTCAAGGTTTCCGAAGGGGTTAATTCGCTACGGCCTCGCCTTCTTCCTGCTAAATAATGGCAAAATTATTGTCGAATGGTGAATACGGCCCGGATAACCCGGACAATCTCCTGGCCCAGGGAGGCTTTAGCCACCTTTTGTTGCGTTACCAGCTGTACTTTATCGATCACCTGCCCGTCCCTTAGGACCTGCAGCTGGCCGACAACCTGCCCCTCCTTCACCGGGGCGTTGATAATACCCGGCAGTTCGACTTTGGTGGTCACGCCCTCAGCTTTACCCCGGAGGCGACTTATCCGGGCACCGGCCTTCCCGGTCGTAACAATCTTTACCTGCTCCACCTGGCCCTTGCCCACCGGGATGCTGGCCACTACCTGGCCCGGGCCGTATAACTCCTTGAAGGCCCACTGTTTAAAGGCCCAGTTGTACAGCTTCATAGATTCGGTAAAGTGCCCCTGGGGCGTCTCGACGCCCATGACCACGGCGACCAGGCGCAGACCGTCCCTCTCCACCGTTGAGACCAGGTTCAACCCGGCAGCGTCGGTGAAGCCGGTCTTAAACCCGTCCGTTCCCGGGTACCAGTAGAGCATCTTGTTGGTGGTATCCAGGATGGTCAGGGGATCTTTACGCAGGGTATAGCGCTTGATGGAGGTCCACTCGCGGATTTTGGGGTACTTCAGGGCGTAACGGGCAATTACGGCCATATCATAGGCTGAGGTATAATTCTGTTCGTCATGGAGGCCGTGGCAGTTGGCGAAATGGGTGTCCTTGAGGCCCAGTTCCCTGGCCTTGGCGTTCATCATGGCCACGAAGGCTTCCTCCGAACCCGCCAGATGCTCGGCCACCGCTACGGCCGCGTCGTTGGCCGAGGCCACGGCAATGGCGATGAGCATCTGCTCCAGGGGAAAGGTCTCGCCTACGGCCAGGAAGACCTCCGACCCGCCAAAGCTTTCGGCCCGCTCGCTCACCTGGACCGGTTCATCCAGGGTGGCCTGGCCGTTGGCCACCATATCCATCGCTACGACCATGGTCATGAGTTTGGTCATGCTGGCCGGATAATAATGGGCATGGGAGTTCTTCTCCCAGAGGATCTCCCCTGTCTGGGGGTCCATGAGGATGGCGCCCTTGGCATTGATATCTCCCGGCCCGGCTGCCGCGCCTGCCGTCGCCGGGACTTCACCTGGCTGCCCGGTGACCGGCGTGGCTTCGTTTCCGGCTCCATCCGCCGGTTCAGCCGCCAGCAATA
>JAALLR010000314.1_pt1 | contig 13134 bp, 14 predicted proteins | sample 7245931 | NCBI WGS metagenome assembly JAALLR01 (sample SAMN13049201, study PRJNA578106) | oil field metagenome | isolation source: filtered produced water from oil reservoir B9 | place: USA:offshore Texas | collected 2016 | reverse complement strand
CGGTGAACGACCTCTTAAACCTGACGAACTCCCACCCGGGCGCCTCCAGTCTGGCCTGCTCTTCGTACCTCCCGTCGGAAAAAAGATAGCCCACTTCTCCGGTCACCAGCAGCAGCGCCTCACCGGTAAACCCGCTGAGATAGCGGGTGTTTTCCGGTTTGGCCACAAGCAGGGCCTCCAGCTCCTGCTCTTCCAGGATGCTGCGCAGCCTCTTCAGGCGCCCGCCGTGGATATCCCTCATCTATTTCCGCCTTCCTCACGAATAAGCTCACATGCCGCCTGCAGGGCAAGGGAGTAACTGAGTGGCCCAAACCCCGCTATCTGGCCGCGAGCGGCCGCTGCCACCACCGACCGGCGGCGCCAGCGCTCTCGGGCATAAATGTTGCTCAAATGCACCTCAATCACCGGAATGTCCACCGCCCTGACGGCGTCGTGTAAAGCATAACTGTAGTGGGTCAACGCCCCCGGGTTGATTATGATGGCGTCGAACCTCCCTCGAGCAGCGTGAATCTCATCGATGATCTCCCCCTCATGATTGGACTGCCGGGTGACCACCTCCACCCCAGCATCTTTTCCCTGCTCCACGAGCCGGCGGTCGATCTCTTCCAGGGTTGTTTTTCCGTAAATCCCCTCTTCCCTTTCCCCCAGCAAATTGAGGTTAGGTCCGTGCAGCACCAGAACACGCCCCACCAGCAGCTCACCCCATAGACCATTTTATCCCGCCGTGCGGCCTTTGTTTCCCCTTACTGGCCGCTGACGGTCAAACCGCCAACCCGAACGGTGGGAGCGCCCTTGCCCCCGAAGAAGCGGAGGTCACTACCCACAGCATCAATCCTGGACAGCAGCTCCAGGATATTGCCAGCAATTACCATACCCCGTACCGGTGTAGTTAATTCGCCGTGCTCGATCCAAATTCCTGCCACACCTAGAGAAAAATCACCGGAAATGGGGTTGGCGGTGTGCATCCCCATCACCTCGGTGACGTATAAGCCCTCATCCATTTCCCTGATGATCTGCACCGGAGAGGGGTATCCCGGCTCCAGATAAAAGTTCGTGCTTCCGAGCTGCGGCGGGGACTGGAACGATCCGCGCACGGCATTCCCGGTAGAGGATACTCCCTCTTTGGCCGCCGTATAGGAGTTGTGCAGAAAGCCGTGCAGCACCCCATCATCCAGGAGCAGCGTGCGCCGGGTGGGCACACCCTCCCCGTCACAGGGAGCGCTCAGGATCCCGTCCTGGAGGGCACCGTCGTCAATGACGGTGACTCCCTTTGCTGCCACCTGTTCGCCCATTTTACCTGCGAAAAGGGATCTCCCCCGCTGAACGGCTTCTGCCGTCAGGGCAGAGGAGAGCATTCCCAAGAAACTGGCGACAACAAAGGGATCCAGCACCACGGAGAGGCGCTTCGTGGGCTTTCGGCGCGCCCCGAGCATCCGCACAGCTTTGTCTGCAGCCTCCCGCCCCAGGGCAGCGGGATCCAGCTCTGCTATCCGGCGCTTGAAGCTCAGGGCAAATCCCGTCTGCTGGTCACCGCCTTCACCGGCCACAAAGGCGACATAACAGCCGCAGTAGGACCCGCCGGAAGAAACGAGGACCCCCTTTGAATTGGCGATGGCGGTCTGGTAGCGCACCTCCTCGTAGCTGGCCTGCTCGGTCAGCCGTACCCGGTGGTCAAAGGAGCGCCCGCTGTCCTCCATCTGGCGCACCATCTCGATCTTCTCTTCCAGAGTAACCTCACGCAGGCGGGGGTCGTCCAGTTCCAGATCCGGGTAGGCCGCCGCCGGTTCAGGCAGGACATAACAGGGATCCTCGTCGGCTGCCCGGGCATTGGCCAGGGCGGCATCCAGGGCGTTTTGGACCGCCTCCCGGCTCAAGTCGGAGGTAAAGGCGAAGCCCTGGCGCTTCCGATGGATCACCCTGATGCCCAGGCCTTCATCCCGGGCAATCTTCAGGTTCTCCACCTCACCGTTTCTTACCTCAATACTCAGCTCCTCTTCACGGCTGAAGTAGGCCTCCGCCAGATCCACATGCCGGCACCCGGCATATTCCATAACAAAAACGACCAGCTCGCGACCATCGAGGCTCTTGACGGCCGTCACCGGAGATCACCCTCTTCTTCCAGAATTCCCCCTACGACCAGCTCCGGAATCCGGATGGTGGGCTGGGCGTCGGAAACCGGCACCCCTTGTCCGTCTTTCCCGCAGGTGCCCAAAGAGAAGCCGAGGTCGTTCCCCACGCGGTCGATGATCCTCAGCACCTCCGGGCCGTTTCCCGTAAGGGTAGCCCCCCTGACGGGCACGGTCACCTTACCGTCTTCGATCAGGTAGCCTTCCAGCACTTCGAAGACGAAGTCACCGGTGGTGGTGTTGACCTGACCTCCCCCCATTTTGCGGACGAACAGGCCGTTTTTCGTATCCCTGATGATCTCCTCGGGACTGTCCTTCCCCGGGGCCAGGTAAGTCGTCGACATGCGCGGGATCGGGCGGTGCCGGAAGGACTCTCTTCTCCCGTTCCCGGTCGGCTCTGCCCCGTCTCTGGCGGCAGTCATCCGGTCGTACATGTAGCCGCGCAGGATTCCCTTCTCGATCAAGACGGTGCGCTGAGATGGGTTCCCCTCGTCATCAAAGCGGAACGCCCCGTACTTTCCGGGAAGGGTGCCGTCATCGATCACCGTTACCAGCTCCGAGGCCACCTGTTCCCCCTTCTTTCCGGCATAAACGGAAAGATTCTTCTGAACCAGATCGGCCTCCAGCCCGTGACCGCAGGCCTCGTGGATCATGGTTCCCCCTGCCTCTCCGGAAATCACCACCGGCATCCGCCCGGCAGGGGCACGGCGCGCCTTAAGCATCAACAGCGCCCTCTCCGCCGCCCTCCTTCCAAGGGCTGCAGGCTTCCCTTCCTCGAAGAGCTCCAGCCCCCTGGTGCCTCCGGCGGACTCATAGCCGGTCTGAATTACCTGCCCGTCGGAGGCCACCACATTCACCACCAGCCGGCAGCGCACCCGCTCATCCTCGACGAAAACCCCTTCGCTGTTGGCAATGGTCACCTGCTGAAGGACATCGGCATAACCCACGGTGACCTGGCGGACCAGCTTTTCGTCGACGGAGCGCGCCGCTTCCTCCGCCTCCCTGACCAGCGCTACCTTCCTCTCGATCCCTACCCGGTCGGGACGCTCCTTGATGGTTGAAGAGGTTGGAGCTTTTTCCTTGTCCGGCAACATAAGGGCGGGAGTACTGCTCCTCCTCCCCCTGGCCACCAGCTCCGCCAGCTTCAGCAATCCCTCTTTGCTGAGATCGGTCGTGTAGCCGTAGGCCGTGCTGTCACCCTTCACGATCCTGATACCGGCCCCCTCTTCACGCCCTGAGATCACCCGCTCGATCTTCCTGTCCTCACAACTCACTCTGGTCTGAGTTCTTCTCTCCAGGAAAATCTCGGCGAAATCCCCGCCCCCGAGGGCGGCCTGCAAAACCTCTTCCAGATCCTTTTTCGCTATCATCCCTGCTCCCCCATCATTGGGATATATTTCTGAAGTCCCTTCCATGATACTCCTGTTGTTTCCTATTGTCTACTTTTTTCAAGGCGCCTATACAGTGATTGCCCCTGCTGTCACAGCAGTCGCTACCACCTTACGTACCCGGCGGCTTAGCATGGACTGCCGGGCGCCCGCTCATGGTACGGATGCTCCATTTCTGCCCCCTTCTTCTGCCTGGCCGCCGTTATCATAATTCTGGAGCCCTCAAGCAAATAAGAAGGGATGAACCAACAGCTAACGCATGCTCCGCCCTCATGATTCCTCCCAACTCTCAGGGGGGCGATCGCTGACCCGCACCCTCCCGGTGATGGAGGCCACTATCACGTATTTCAACCTTCCCGTCTCCCTGCTTTTCAAGGTGATGGTGCCGCCGCGAGGGGGGAGGCCTTTAGCGTTGATCACCAATCTGTTGTCCTGGAAATTGGTGCTGTAGAGGTCCACTCCCTGCGGCAGCCTCACCTCGGTGATTACCCGGGAAAAGGGCGTATCCCACTTCTTTACCCTGTAGGTATCGATGTGGGTGTAAAAATCGATATAGTAATCGGGGGTTTTTTCGCCTAAAGCGCGCTGCTGAACGCTGCGTATATCCGCGGCCAGGCGGTCGGCAGCAAACTGCAGATTAAAATCGGTGCGAAGCATCCGCAATTCCACAGCCCCACAAGCAAACAGCACGCCTGCGATAACCAAGGTAACAGCTACTTCCAAAAGGGTAAATCCGTTCCCGTTAGGATGCTGACCCCGCATAGACTTCTCACCAGCTAAGATGGCGGAAATACCAGGCCAGCAGTTCGTCCCCCCACAACAAAGAGAGAAGGGAGCCCAGGGCAATAAACGGCCCAAAGGGAATGGGGTCCTTCCTGCCTTTCAGGCGCAGAGCCAAAAGGAATACGCCGGTGATGCCCGCCAGGCAGGAACCGAGAAAAATGCCTAATGGGCCTAACGGCCACCCCAGAAACAGCCCCGTAACGAAGGCCAGCTTGATATCTCCTCCCCCCATGCCCCCTTTGCTGAGCAAGGCAACCAGCAAGAGAAAGCCTGCGGCTACGCCGGCGCCGAGAAGAGCGGAAAAAAGCCCTCTATCCCTGCTTAAAACACCCAGCAGAATCCCACCGGCAAGACCGGCCGTCACAAGGCGGTCCGGGACGATATAGTGTTCGAGGTCGATCATGCTGACGACTATCAGGAAGGCAGCAAAAAATGCATATTTCACAAAGGCAGCCGTCAGGCCGAAACTGAGGTAAAGCAGGGCGAATAACGCACCGGTGAGCAGTTCAATAAGAGGGTAGCGCGGAGAAATAACCGCCCGGCAGTAGCGGCATCTTCCCAGCAGGATCAAAAAGCTGAGCAGGGGCAGCAGATCGTACCAGGCCAGAGTATGGCCGCAGAGAGGGCAGCGGGAGCGGCCTGTGATAAAAGACTCCCGGCGCGGCAGGCGATAGATAACCGCATTGAGAAAGCTCCCGACACAAAGGCCGATTAAAAACACGACCGCCAGAGGAAAAGACAATTCAATCACTCCGTCTGTTGCTTTTTCTTCCGTTACTTCTTGAAGAAGTCCCCTGCTTCGGGCAATCCCCCGGGATTCCGATCGGCGGCACCGGACCCAGAGATGCTCTCTCCGGTATCACCATTCTGGTCGGGCTCCGGCAGTGGCGAAGGATTGGAAGAGGGGTTGGAAGAGGCTACCGGCTTCGGCAACCTCAGGTGCCCGGACAGCTCAGGTGTGGGAGCAACTGCTCCTGCAGGCGCAAAGAGGTTATACCGGCCCAGCGACCACCGCCTGATCTCTTCCAGATACGCCTGTCCCTCAGGGTCTTTGGCAGAAAAGATCAGCAGGGCAACAGCGGCCTCTACGGCCCCCGGTTGATTATCAAGCGCCGTTAACTTCAAGCTTCTGACTTCACTCAGATTAGGTAAATTCCCGAGGGCGCTGAAAAAGGCAAGAACATTCTGATAGTCCCCCCTGGCCGTTATCTTCAAAGGAATCTCCAGAGTGTGCTTTTTAGCGACGATCTCCCCCGGCTCAATTCCCGTTATCTCCACATTATCGGCTGCTGATTGCAACCCGAGAACGACGATATTGGTGCCGTCCCTCATCTCTTGCCGGAAATATGGTTCTACTTGCCGCAGCTTCTCCGAGGCGCGCTCATACCTGACAATCTCGTCCTTGTAAGACGCCACATCACTTCGCGCCTTCTCCAGTTTTGCGCGCTCTTCGGCCAGCTCCTTTCTTACCTCGGCGTACGCCTTGATCTGGGGGCTGATCAAGAAATAAAACAGGCAAAACACCCCCACTGCTGCCAGCATTGCCAGGAGAATCCTCTGATCCTTCCGGTTGAACCCCATCTCCATATAACTCACCGCTCCTTGAGACCGGCGGTAATCTCAAAATTAAAAGCATCATCCAGCGCCGCGATCTTCTTCAGTGCAACATTCTGGAGGTAAGGAAGCCGGTTGAGGTTCTTTATGAAAACCCCCACAGAAGAAACCGTTCGGGAGGAGCCTTTTATACTGATGCTGTTCGCCCGGGCGAACTGATCGGGTTTTCCCCGGCCTTCCTTTTTCTCCGACTCCTCACCCGCTGCTTCAGGGGCCGGGTAAATTTCCAACTCCAGCAGCCAGAGATCCACCGGCGCGATATTGTTGAGATCGTGGAATAAATCCGATAGAAGGCCCGCCCAGGTTTGATGTCTATCCAGGAGAGTACTGTACTCCTGATAAGCCGCCTCGGCGGCTATTCTTTTCTCCCGAACGTCTTCAACCCGGGAGAGCACCGGTCGCAGGGCGGTCAACTCCTGCCTGACGGCCGCAAGCTCGTTCTTAGCGCTCCAAAAGCTGAACAAAAAGTACCCGTACCCCCCCAACAGAAAGGCGAGCGAAAGAGTTAAGGCAATCAGCCTGACCAGCCGGTGGACATCGACGATCCCTTCCCGCTGGAGTCCGGGGGGAAGGAGATTCACCTTATAAGAATCCTGCGGCATCAAGCATAGACCTCCCTCAGAGCAAGACCGATGGCCACGGAAAAGGACGGATCGAAGGCGACCCCCTCCGCCATCTCGATGTCCGGGATGCCCAGCTCTACTGGGATCTGCAGGGCACCGGACAAATAATCTGTCACTCCCCGGAGCTTACCGGTGCCCCCGCTCAACAAAAGCCTCTCCACCCCCACCCTTTCTTGAGCAACATAAAACTCCAGGGACCTCTGCAGCTCCCTGGTGATTTCCGCCAGGCCGTCCCTCAAAACATAATCGAGCCGCATCCCCTCCGGAAAGCGGTCATTCGTCACGGCTACTGCCGCTTCCAGGTCGGCAAACTGCTCCCATCCTTCAGACGGTGCGCCGCCGCTATTGACAGGCATCACCCCGGCCTCTCCCTTCATCCGTTCGGCTTCGGCAAACTCCACCCCGAAAGCAACCATGACGGACTTGGTCAGGATATTCCCCCCGACAGGCAAAAGGCGGGCAAAACGGATCTCCCCGTCCCGGACGATAACCAGATATGACGTGCTCATCCCGATATCGGCGATGGCGACCGTGCCCTCAACTTCCCTCCCGAACAGGCGCCAGAGAGCAAAAACCTGCGCATCAACGGCGGTCACCGTCAAACCGGCCCGGGAAAAGATGCCGTAGTACTGGTAAACGGTAGCCGCCGGCACGACAAACAGCAGCACATTCACGATCGGCTCCTGCCCCTCTGCAGCCTCTCCCAATCGCACATAGCGGATAATCAATTGTTCGAGAGGAGTAGGAACAAACTTTTCCACCTCGAATCTAACGGCCGCCTCCAGTTCTTTATCGCTCATTCGAGGGAAACGCAAAATGCGGCTGATCACTTTTTCCCCACCGATGCAGGTGATCACATCATTCAGACTGAAATCTCTCAGCTCCCGCAGAGACTCAACAAGCTTCTCCTCATCTACCTCGTCCGCCCAAACCCCTTTCGGGGAAGGGATGAACTTAAGAGAGGTCACTATGGGGACCCCGTCATCAATTTGCACCTCGGCAGCCTTAATGGTGCTGGTGCCCACATCGACCCCGATAAAGTTTGTCTTTTTGGGCAAATACTTTTGAAAGTAATCTTTCATATATAAATACCGCCTTTAAGCACCCTCACTTTTAAAATTACCATCCTGTCGGTGCGAACTCGATCTCTCGAATTTAGAACACCCCTCCGCAACAATAAGCTAAGGTCCGGCCTCTAACCTCTACTGAAAACCACAATCAACTTCTCCACCTAGTAATTTTCAAAAAACTCGTAGCCTCGTTCGAATAATAATAATCAATGGCAATTTCATCATACTCGATTTCTATTGTACAGCCTGAGGAATCGATAAAAGGGGCAGTAATTGCACCGATCAACTTAGTTTTGTTTTTTACCGTAGCCTTTTCCTTTGAATAGAGAAAGGCCTGGATATAAGCCTCTTTATTGGGGTTTGGATGAGACTTAATTTCGATTTCATTGATCGCCAAAATTGTTAAGCAATCATCATCTTGACTTTTTTCCAAATATTTATCCTTATCTTGTTTTCCGATGGTCACCTTTCCATTCACTACGATGGTTGCTCTTCCTGAATAAATACCCGATAGCGACAAATCACCATCAATAAAATAAATCCCCTCTTCAAAGTTCAAATCATCAGGTATTTCATAAAAATCGGCATTCTTCCTGTACCACTCTAAATTCTCATCGCTGAGAAGGTCGGGGAAAACAGAATCATCGGGTATCAACGCAGCCAAATCATCCGGATTCATTTTGATAACATCCCCAGAGAATTCTACATCCTTCCCCCAGGTTACTTTTTTATCGTTAGCAATATAGATGTTACCAGTCAACTGGGAAAAGTCACCAATATAGACATCCTCCAATGCATAAATATTACCTGTAACACTGGTAAATTTACTGTTTCCTTTCTCATCTTTTTTGTCCTGACTCTTGTTCCCATTTTCGAGATTAACTTTACCTCTGCAAAAAATATCTCCAATCAGTGTTGATCCTGCCGGAATATCTAGGTCATAATCACTTATATAAATATCAACATCAAAATCAACTCCATGACCTTGAGGTAAGCCTGAAATCTCTTCAGCCCAGACACCTCTAAACAACTTCTCCGGGTATGCATATTTGATCAGAGCATCTACAATCAACGAAGACCTGCTTTGTTGATATCTCCCGGTGGACCGAACCCTAATTGCAACTTCGTTTGATGAAAAGTTTTCGTTTGTCTTAATAACCCTTACTTCTTCAATAAGCCCTTCGTTCGTGCTGTCGACAGGATAGCTGATGTTTTCGAACAATACTTCCCTTGAATCATCTTCATCAAAATCACCTTTAAGCAAAAGTTCTCTTAACCAATCAGGATCGCTTTTGGCCTTCGCTAGAGCCCTTTCTACGCCCGCTTCGGCAATGTAATAAGCCTTTTTCTGATGAACCTCCTGCACGGCGTTTTTCCGTGCAGTAGAACTAAGCGCAAGGCCCGCCCCGCCGATGATGAAAACAGCCGTCGTCAGAAGCAAAACTATTACCAACGCCTGGCCTCGCTGTCCGGAAATCACCGGAGATTTCCCCCTATCGAGATCATTGATAAGCCCTCAAATACACCCTTGTGGTCATCTCAACAGTGCCGCTTATCCCTTTTTCTCCCTGAATTTTTATCGTTACAATACACTCTTCCTCATCAAAACTGAATTCCAGGTTCTTTATCTGGCTTGCTATGGGATGAAATGTATCCTTCCAGCCTCTCTTAACTTCCACTTCCTTATCATTATCATCAAATCTGTATACGACAAGATTATTCTCGGAATCCCTGTAGCTAATTTGGGTCCCTTCTTCACCATCCTCGACAATTGCCCAATTTCCGTCAACCTTTTTATAAACCTTCACTTCCCGAGTCGCCTCTCTCAAGTCCCGGGCCATTTTATTTAAGCTAATCCTGAGGTTTTCCTGCACATCCACCAGCTGGCTGTTTCGAGCGTAAGATCTGTTCGCGTTAGCATAAAGCAAAGCAGCAGCAAAAACCACAAATGAAAAAACAGCAAGAGCAACGATGGCCTCCACAAGGGTGAATCCCTTCTCTTCCATCACGCTCTCACCTCTTAAATTTATCCGTGGTCAGGGATACTTCCCGCCAGCTTCCCCGGTCCTGGTAAAATACGGTAACAGTTATTTTTTTCAGTCCGTCAAATTCCGTGTCTTCGACGGTAATTTCAAATGGAAATGTGCTGCCGATATTCCTCATCACCAGATATGTCGGCTGGTATTCGGGATTTTGTTCCCAGGGATTTGGTTCCCATGCAGGCGACACAGTAGCTCGATGGTTTGGGATGTCATACTGGGTTATCTCCCGCACCTGGCCGGCGCCGGGCCCCCCGGTCAAAGCCACCAAAAACCCTTCAAGATCATCCGTTATCTTCGGTTCCAGAACGATTGTATCGTCAGAGCCCTCTCGAGCTGTGCCCAGATAACTGGCAGGAAGACTTTTTATTTCCTCCATGATCTCCTGCGCGGTGTTGACAGCAGCAACATCATTGCGGGCTAGCGAGGTTAAGGCGCTCCCCGTAAGAAAAAAGTTCAAGAGTGGCACAATTATAATGCCCAAGAGAGAAACGGCTATAACGACTTCGATTAAGGTCATACCGTTCCTGTTATCTAAGTACATTATCAGACACCGCCACTCAAAAAGCACTGACAGCACTCTCTATCCTTACGGTGATGGGTGTTGCAGACCGCACCGTCCCCAGCTGATTTTCGGGAATCGCCTTCACCTGATCCAGGATCTCCTGGGCAACAGAAGCCGCCATCAGGTCGTGGCGTGCCACTGCCGTCTCCCTGCTCCCGGCCAAAAAGAGCCCCATCAGAGCAGCACACATGAATCCGAGAATGACCAGGGCGACCATCACCTCAATTAAACTCATTCCGCTCTGACCGCTTTTCTGAAAGAAAATCAAACCGGGATCACTCCTGATCCGACAGCGCAGTTCAGCATAATACCGATCAATGTTGGAAATATTTCAACAAAATACAGCAATTTTCCTGCCAGGGATGACAAAGTAATAGTATTTTTTCCCTATCACTAAGGGGACTCCAGCCATCTACCTGACAGACACATGCCAGCCGGCAATCGTCACCACTCACAATCTCCGTGTCTGACCGGTGCCGGCACCCCGGTTAAAGCCGCCCCAAATACATCCTGAGATCACCTGTATATTTGGTTCCAGAGGATTGTATCGTCAGAGCCGTATTGCGCCGTAGCCGGGTGATTCCTCAGGTTTAAGCCCCCGGAAAGTTATCCCTGAGCCGGAGCAATCGAGGATTTTCAGGCAGGAAAAGGACGGGAATGTGTCGAACTTGCTACCCGGCAGCTCCGGCCGCAGAACACCCCCGCTGCCATATAGCTGCGGGATACATTCAGGTGATAATAAAGTGGAATTTTTGAAGGCTCTCGGGACGAGGCAGCGGACGAAAATTAATTGCGATATCAGATATATCCTGCTCTGGTTGATGCTGTCCGTTTATCCCCTGCTGGTAATTCCCCATCCGTTCTACATCATCTCTCCTGCCGGTGTGGCCCCACCGGGGTACTTTTACGCCCCCAGGTATGTTGTTCTGGTCTGTCTAAGCCTGATTGCCCTCGCAGTCCTGATCAAAGACAAAAAACCGCTGCACCATCCGGCACTGCTCCCGCTGCTGCTTTTTTTAACTTGCGGCATGACATCCTCGTTCCTGGCAGCTGTCCCCATGACGGCGTGGATCGGCAGCCCCTTCAGGTTTACTGGTTTTAGCACCTATTTCTGCTGCTTCATCCTGTTTATCCTCGCTATGCAGAACAATCAAAGGGCTTCAGGACTGTTAAAGGGCATGATCTACTGCGCCGCCGTCGTTTCCTTTTTGGCCTTGCTGCAGTACTTCGGGATCAACCTCGTTCCCCACGAACCGGGAAGGGAAGCAACCTACCCCTACGGAACCCTTGCCAATCCGAACTTTTTAGGCACTTACACGGCATTTGTCCTCCCGGCGGCGCTGTTTTTCTTTCTGCAGCACCAAAAGCCGTCCTGGCTGTTCTGCTCAGGCTTCATTTACGCCGGTCTCCTGGTCAGCCTCTGCAGGGGGGCCTGGCTGGCATCGCTGGCCGGATTCCTCGTCATCATATATTTCGCCCTCAAAGAGCAAGACAAACGGCCTGCGGTTATAAGATTGAGTTTTGTCTTGCTGGCAGTCACCCTCCTGCTCCTGCCGGCTCGGGACGGCCTGCTGTTATCCAGGATCCTGACCGTACCCGGCGAGATGGGCAAAGCGGCCATGTTCGAGGCAGATGCCGGTTCTTACCGCATCTTCATCTGGGAGAGGGTATCCAGGCTGTTTCTGCACTACTGGGCGTTCGGGATCGGCCCCGACCACCTCATCTACGCCAAAATAATCACCCCGAACCACGCCCTGGTGGATAAAGCCCATAATGTCTTCCTGGAGATTGCGGTGACGATGGGGACCTTTGCGCTGCTGTCCTATCTGGCCTTTCTGAGCTTTTTCTTCCGCCGCCCCCGGAACCGGATGGGATTCCTGCTGCTAGTGATGATCTCCGTCTACCTGGTGCAGGGGCTGTTCAACATCGACGTCGTCATGGTCATGCCGCTGTTCTGGATTGTGCTGGGGTTGGCGGCAGGGGAACAGGCCAAAACATGCGACAATCAGCTCCTCTCTCCATACTCTACTTCCTAACAGCCCCGCAATCTGCCCGCAATCACCTGCCGTTGTATGTCCGTACCCAATTTCGTCTCGAAAGCATTTATATCAAGCCACAAGTGGCATAGTACTTCTTGCCAGCTGAAGGTAATCATGAAAAAGACAAAGGAGATTCCACTTCCCCTTTGCCTTTTTTAAGTTGGAAACAAGTGTATTAATTTGTTGTCGTATCTAGCTCCGGTTCAGAAGACATTCCTCTTTCACCGGTTGCAATTAAATAGAGCTGATTATTAAATGGTTCTCTTGTTGTGATTTTGTAACCATCGTCGTCATCTGAGGTGTATTGGAAAGGCGCATCTGTGTTACTTACACTTATCCTGTCAGTAGCAAGCCCCGCTTTAACAAGCTCTGTATCATCCTCAGCAGGATATGAACCCTTCTCCGCGTAATAACTATCCAGCGCCGCCTGCATGGCCGTGATCTCACTCTTGGCCTTGGTCACCTTGGCCCTCTCCACGTACCCCAGATAAAACCTGATGCCTCCACCGATCAGCACCGCAATGATGATCAGCACGACCATCATTTCGATCATCGTAAAACCTTTATCATTGCCGAAATATTTGCTGAAATACCTTTTCAGCACTTCTCCTCTCCCCTTTCTTTCTAAGTCTCAAGCAATAAAAGAGTAATCTAACTATCATTCAACGGTTTACCTTAGGCCCACCCCCTACGAAACATCCTCAATTCTGACAAAAAATTACCGCTGCAACCATATTTCATCAGTATATTATAAACGGTTATTGCTCAGGGTCAAGTCCAAATTTGTGTGTAAATTCCCTCTGGCAGATAAGATCACCCCGTTTTAAGCTACATTTACCTGGGTATCGGCATTATTCACCTCCTTCTGCTGTTTTTCTGTGTTAGCC